>Ga0193964_1000924_pt1 | contig 13652 bp, 8 predicted proteins | sample FB_7_MG_FD_140323 | JGI IMG/M metagenome (GOLD analysis project Ga0193964, IMG submission 140323) | Microbial mat bacterial communities from the Broadkill River, Lewes, Delaware, United States - FB_7_MG | ecosystem: Environmental > Aquatic > Freshwater > River > Microbial mats | place: USA... | reverse complement strand
ATACCGTATCATAGTCAGGACTTCACATCGGGTTAGATCCTGATTCTGTTTTAATCCACTTAAAGTTTTTACCCTTCTGGGATGCCATGAGAATTTCATCTTCTTCGTTATCAAGGTTTTGCGAGAGCTTACTATAACTGCAACCTTGAGCGTTTTGAAGCTAAAATTCTCATGACTTTTGCTACGTTGGGGTTTATGATTCAGAAGTCATCTGTTGCAGCTATTCTCTTTCCTGCGGTTTTTAAAAAAGACACCCGTTACAGGACGATTAAATTACGAGAAATTATACCAATAATGTCTCATTCTGTGATATGGGTAATGTCCATTGTTAACGTCCGTTGTTTTACTGAAAGGGATACCGCCCATGCAAATATTTAAAAAAATTCTTTGTTTAATTCTGTTTTTTTCCCTGCTCTCTTCTGTTTCGGTCATGGCTGCTGACAAGTGTCTTTTCAGCGTAAAGCCAGGTACGAATAATGGCAAAAAATGGCGGATCGGATATTTTGAGGGTGGCGAATACGTTAATTACCAACTCAATTTTCTGGGGATTGTCAGGGGATTGATGGACATGGGATGGCTGGAAAAGGCCAACATTCCGGATCAGTCCGGTGAGCAAACCACCCAATTGTGGCAGTGGTTGGCCAATAGCACTCAAAGTCGGTATATCGAGTTTGTTAAAGACGCGCATTACACCGGTAACTGGGACACGCCGCTTATTGAGAAGATGGTGCCGCAAATTATTTCCCGTCTGAATAATAAAAAAGATATTGATTTGATCATCGCAGCCGGCACCAAGGCCGGTCTCAAGCTTGCCACAAATGCCCACAAAGTGCCTACACTTGTTATCTCAACCACGGATCCTCTGGCTGCCGGAATTATTATAAGTGTTGAAGACTCAGGTTATGATCATGTCCATGCCCGGGTTGATCCATACCGTCATGAACGTCAGATTACGCTTTTTCATGACATTATCGGATTCAATAAACTTGGTATTGCCTACCAGGATACTGAGCAGGGCCGTAGTTATGCAGCACTGGACAGTGTCAAAAAAGTGGCAGATGAGCGCGGGTTTAAAATTGTTCCCTGTTTCACCACAGACGAAAATGCAGATGTCAAAAAAGACGAGGAAAGTACAAAAAAATGCTTTGCAACTTTAGGGAAGAGTGCTGACGCCATTTATGTTACCACCCAGAACGGTGTAAATGCAGACAGTATTCCCCAGCTTGTGAACATAGCCAATAAATATCGGATTCCTACATTTACCCAGTCCCATTCCGAGCAAGTAAAATATGGATTTCTAATGAGTATCTCCAGGGCAAATTTTCAATATGTCGGGCGGTTTTATGCCAAGACCATGGCCAAAATATTCAACGGAGCTAAACCTAGGGATATCGAGCAGTTGTTTGAAGACCCCCCGAAAATTGCCATTAATTTAAAAACTGCTGAATTGATCGGTTATGATCCGCCTGTTGATGTTTTAAGTGCGGCAGATGAAATATTTGAGGACATTAAAATTCCTAAGAAATAAGTAGTGTTTGAACGAAAAGTCACCCATCTGCCGCGTTGCAGAAAAATTTGCATTTGGGCAACTTTTCATCCAAACACGAAGGCTTTAAATAAAAAAAAATCCGGAAGTGGTATGAATAGACAGAGGATTCGGCCAACGTCCCGTGCCTTTTTCCGTTTCAGCAGGGCTTACATATGGGGATTTTTCCGGACAGGTCCCCATAACATGCCTGTGCCACCATATGCTGCCAGTCCGGTTGGCGGGTGATTGGGGCATTTGCATCTTTAAGTGCGCCAAAAAGGCCTGCCATATGGGCCTGGGTGACGGTCAGGCCAAACGCTTTGATCAGGTCGTTTTTGTTGACTCCCCCGGCCTGGATGATTTCAATGGGACCTGCGGGCAATATTTCATTGTCCTGTCCCGGACTCATGAATGCCAGCATGCCGTCCTGGTAAAGGTTCGTGGTTATTTGTCTTATCATGTCAGCATTTGTGGTATCTGACTGTGCTTCAAGACAGTCGGCAATACCGCTTTTCATCCAGGTGAGATATGCGCCCTGGAATACGCCGCCCACACAGTTAAACCCCCTGGCAAAACAGATGAGCAGAAAACAGGTGAACAGGGAAGGTAACAGTTTTTGTTTTTCAAGCGCCTGCATAAGCTTATCCTGGGTAAAATTCATGGTAAAAGAATCGCCCCGGTCATCCCTGCCGCATAGATAAGGCTCGCCTTGTATGGATTTTAATACAAGAGGAACCCGGTGCCCATAATCATCGATTCCCCAGAAAAAAATCGTACCCGTCGCAGTTCCATTCGGTTTTCCAGGAGCCATATATCTGGCATTGAGCTTATCGGCATGCCAGCAACCGGGGCAGCCGTCCAGGTGTTTAATAATAGCGTCGCGCAGTGTTGTATTGAAAAAAAATCGGTATGCAAGGCTGTTTTCATGGTTAAGGTCGTTGCTAAGTAAGAAGGCGGTAATTTTTTCGATTTCCAGATACACAATATCCGGCGGATGTTCACTGGTTTTAAGCATGCGTTTCCCAAGCTGTTGGTTGACAACCATGGCTTGGGCTGAATAGCTGTTTTGGTTTAAAACCGCATCACCGGCGTACTCATGTTCCAAAAGGCTTAAAATTGTTTCTGCCGTAGTTTCGGAGATCAGATGTTCCTTTTTCCATACAATTGTTTTTTTTATGGCTCTTTGCTGCATAGCCATGGTAAAGGGTTTTGCCAGGCTGGCCATGGTTCGTTTCTTATTATCCGGAAATACAGGCAGCCTTAAGGGCAATTGCCTTCTTATACCCGATCCGGTTCCATATACCAGAAGCCCCCGGGCAAAGGTGGAACTGTTAAGGGGCACATTGCCGAAACAAAAAATAGGGATGGTGGTCCATTTACGTCGACCAGAGAGAATCCCGGCACCGTAAATCAGGTTTCCCTGGACGGAATTGGCAAAATAGTCAATGCCGAGGTGTGTGGTGGTCATCACAGTGCCTGATGCCATCAAATCATTGGCAGCGCGGGTGGCTATATTTTCTCCCAGAACAGGATAAATCTGATCAAAAGCTGCCAGCCTGATGTCATCCCTGGACTGTACCGCTGGGCAGGGTGGTATGTTGAATCGTTCGGTATACACCCCAAGGGACATATGGCCAAAGCTGTTAAGAATGTTTTTTACCACGGGAAGTCTTTGGCAGACCATCTCCAGATACTCCGATGCACTATACTGTGACTGCGCTGTCATGGGCCTAACCCACCAAAATAAAGATGAGGGTGAAAATCAGGTAGGCTGCTGCTGTGAGGGCAATGCCTGAATCTGATCCCATGGTGATGAAAATCCATCCAAAAAGGATGGGGCCGGTCACCTGACCCAGGCGCAAAACAGCATTTAAAATGCCGATAGCCTTACCGCCACCCAGTTGGTTGGTAATGTAAATATCTAATACATAAGCGCTTCTGACCGGAATCAGGCAGGCGGAAAGACCTAAAAGAAAGATGGAAACTGTAACGGAGACAACTCCGGAAAGGTCTTTAAAAAAATAAAAATTGGCAATGCTAAGGCTGCCGATGAAACTGCCGATGACAAGGTATCTTTTTTTGTCGTGGGCCTGACCAGCAATTTTTGAAATATAGGGCGCCACATACATCAGGCAGATGCCGTAAATCATAAAAATTCGGCCGATATTGGACTGGGACACGCCAATACCTTTCAGGTAGATAGGGCTGTAATAGTTCATGAAACCGATGAGCACGATATACCAGGGAAGCCCGTAAAATACAATCAGTGTGAAAATTTTACGATTGAACAGAAAGTTATATACAGACGGTTTCCTGGATGACGGCAGTGTTTGTTCTGTTGAAGGGGGCCGGGCCACCTGGGCAGGTGGTCTTGGGCGTTTCATGGTATCTTTCATCATGAACAAGGTATACACAATAAGCAGCAGCAGAATACTGCCGCCCACCAGAAACACCGGGGCATAACCCATACGGTCCGCCAGCATCGCTCCTGTGGCACCACCGCAGATACTGCCTGCATATACCCCGGCCCATAGCTGAGCCATGCCCTGGGCACAGTTTTTAGTTGTGGTATGTTCAATGACAAATCCCTGGGCCGCCATCAGGGACAGCCCGTAACCCATGCCCACAAGGCCTAACGCAATAAGAAAGTACAGGGAAGATGAGGCCAGCCAGGCACAGATAAACCCTGTGCCGGATAGAAACAGCCCGATCAGAAAGGGTTCTGCCCAACCTCGCTTGTCGCACCATGCACCTGATATCAGTAAAGATATGGACGTGAAAAGCATTTGTATTGAAATGGGAAGCCCCATAATGATATCTTTGGAAAGCCCCATTAATGGATGATATGAGTTATACAAGGTGGCCATGTGAAGTGGAAGAAACGAAATACAGGTATCTACCCCGAAAAAAAAAATGAATGCCACAGGACGGATTGATGTGTAATGCACTTGCTTCCTATGCGCACGGGTGTCTCCGGTGATTTGACGTTCAATAAGCTGGCGTTCAAAGATCAGCAATTCAACAAAAAAGAAAACAGAAATCACAAGAACCGTGATGGAATCCAGGGCAATTGCTTTGAGTTTGTTGAACAGGAAATCTTTTGAAATATGTATGGTTAGTTTGCCGGCCAATGCATCGGTTTCTGATTTCCGTGTGTTCAACAGGTCCTGGGTGACGATGTAGTCCGGATCGCTTTTCAAAGAAAGCGTCCCGCTGTCTGTATCTTTATTCTTTTTAGACGTTGTCAAATTACGCATACCGTGTTGGGTGGCAATGTAAAGAGGCTGTCCCTTGGTATCGGATATGGTAATCGCTTCAAGTTCAGGGGAGACGGCAATGATATCGGCCAGTTTCTGGTCCATTTTGTTCAGTCGCCGGAGATTCAGACCCTTTGCCAGTAAATATTCAATATCCTGTTTTAACAACTCTGACATGACAACACTTTTCTGGGTGGAAACATCCAGGAAATGGGTTCTGAATTCAAAAATATTGAACAGGTTCAAGGTGATCTGGGCCAGGCAGATAATAATAAAAAAAGCCGCAGAAATTTTAAATTTGATTCGTCCCAGTGATTCTTTAGATATGCTGGGATTCAGGTTCAAAGATCGTAGAGAGATGACTATAAGCCCCATGGCACTGAAAAGAACCACCGCAATCAGATTTTTATTTTTCATCACTATGGCGCGCAACAGGGCTTTTATCTGTTTCTGGCTGAAGGCAACCGTTACAGTGGCGACCCATTTTTTTGAAAAACTCTGTTTCACCGGCAGGGAAAGATAATAAATGCCTTCATGTTTCACCGAGTGGCTTTCCACAGGGATTCGGGTGCCCTTGATCATTGGCAGTCGGGCTGTTTCAGGCAAGTCTGTCCCTACAACCTGTGCACTGCTGCTGTAAACAATATGTCCATTCGGATAGGTAATGGAAACAACAATGTCATCTTCATCAGTGCCGGATGCACCTGTTTGTTCCTGTTTCGGGGCCAGGTGCTGCCAGGCTTCCAGGATCAGCTTGTTTATGCCAATGAATTTATCAACACTTTTGCCGAACCGAATCGCTGTCTCCAGGTTACACTGAAGGTCCTTTGCCACCACGTTGTTTTTGGAGATAAAGGTTTCTACATACAGTTTTTCAAGGGTCGCCGATGTTAAAATAATGTTGAAGCCCAGCGCCAGCACCAGCATGATAACGGCACCTGAAAATAGGCGAATCCGTGATCTATTTTTTGTCAATTGACTCATAAAAAAGCTGTTTTGTCTGGTTCTTCTTGGTAACGGATCCGGGTAAATGGGGATATGAAGCTTTGGAGAAACGCCTGGTAGTTCATTGTGAAATCAACAAAATCTCCCACTTTAAAGCGATGACGGCAATCCGTGATGTCAGCCAGGGTATAATTGGAGTTTACAGAAACAATTTCCATGCCCGGGATTAAAGGTGTCAACCCCGACGGGTAGGTGTCGCATATGCCGAAATTGAGAACGGCGCGTTTGCGCAGGCCCCGGTGGTTAAACCGGGGGCGGCCGCCCAAGGCATCCTTTCCGCATAACTGGGGCGGTGTTATTTGTTTGTCTTTTATTTCAAGTATATCGCTTCTGAATGTGACCACCCGGGTATCCAGATTCGGATGCACCTGATTTATTGTGGGAATGGTGCCTAGAAACACAGACTCTCCCAGGCGGATATTGTTAATTCGACCGGGAAGCTGTTTGTGTAGTAGCCATTTGAGTAGTACTGAACCGCCCACGGACACGGTTTTAACCTCAATGTCGAGTTCGGATTCAATCTGGTCCGCCAGCCGGGCCATGATACCAAGGTTGTATTCATCCGGTACTGTTCCGGCACAACACCCTAAATTGGTGCCGATGCCGGCAAATTCGATGGCCCGGGGTCTGATCTGGTGAATTTTACGAACAGTATCCACCACCTGGTCCGGCATGACACCTTCCCGCAAATCTCCGGTATCCACCATCAAAAGAATGCTGTGGGGGCAGTTCATGGAAATGGCTGTTTGGTTGAGTTGTTCAATAACTGTCATTTCAGAGTTGAAACTTATGCTGAATGACCGAACAATGGCATGCAGCTCATGGATTGAGGGCAGGGCAATATATATGGGCCGCTTGGGGAAGACAGGTTTTGTTATTGGGCCGTCAGGCACCTTGGATATTCCGATGTTTTTAAAACCTAACTCCATCATCTGACGGATCATCTTCCGGTCTGCACACGGATCTTTGATAATGCCGGTGATGTCCAGGTGATGTTCTCTGCAGTGCCGGGATAAAAAACGGATATTGTGACGCAGTTTATCCAGGTTCAGGATTAATTGGCTCATAACGATGTTCTATTTTTATTTCTGGAATTTGATTATCAGCATGGCAATATCATCGGACTGGGGCGCGGAACCGGCATGTTTTCTGATGCGGTCTAAAAGATTGTGCACTATCGTTTCCGACGGCAGATCCCGGTCCTTTGACACTTCATCGATCATCCGCTGATTTGAAAATTGCTCACCTTCCTTGTTCATGGCTTCGTTGACCCCATCCGTATATAACATGACTCCCTGTCCATTGCTAAGGGTTAGGGTGCTGTTCGAATAAATTATGCCCGGCATGGCACCGACTATGGGTTCTTTTTTGTTTTCTATAAAATGGGCCCCGTCATGGGTGATAATAATGGGCGGGTTGTGGCCGCCATTGGCATAGATCACCCGGCCTGTCCGAATATTTAAGATTCCGATGACAAGGGTAACGAACATGGAGCGGGGGTTGTCGGAGCTTAGGACATTGTTGATACTGGTCATCATCCGGGCGGGGGATACATCTTTTCCGCTGAATACCCGGATAAGGGTCCGGGTGACCACCATGAACAGTGCAGCAGGAACACCTTTGTCGGAAACATCACCTAATGTAAAAACAACATGGTCGTCATCAAGCTCGAAGAAATCGTACAGATCTCCACCGACTTCCTTGGCCGGTTGCAATGTTGCATACAGATCTAGATGGTCAAATTCAAGTAGCCCCGGAAAGGTTTTAGGCACCATGCCTAACTGGATTTCTCTGGCAATCCCCAGTTCACTTTCAGTGCGTTGCCTGGCTAAGGTAATGTTAATCAGGTCCTGAATGTTCCGGCTTAGTTCGTGGCGCATGAGGATAAATGAGGCTGCCAGGTCTCCCACTTCATCTTTATATTTTTCAGGCAGGTCATCCACCGGCGTTGATTTTTCCATGGGTTTGGTAAAATCCAGTTTCGGAATTTTTCTGGCATAGGATGACAACCGCTGCAAAGGCGTAGCAATTCGACTGATGACCAGAATAATGGCTACGAGACCGGCCATGAACATTACTACGATGACCAGGCTCTGCCGGATCACCAGACGCTGGGCAGGCAGTTTTATTTCCTGCAAAGGAATGATGACGTTGATGTACCACTTAAAAGGCTTAAAATAGTAACAATAGGCGATCATTTCCCTTGCACTTTTATCCGGATTGTCCGGCAAGTAACGAAAGTGTGAAAACTCAGCAGATGCATTTTGACGGATATCGTCACTTATCAGATTACCGGTCAGTTGATTGATCAGGGTACTCATGGTCTGCGACGTATTTCCTTGGTGCGGAACCAGTGTGGCACCTGATTCTTCAAAAATATAGATAAATCCGCTGTCGGCAATTTTCAGGCCCTGGGTATAATCCGTCAAAGATGAGATGATTTGCGCCTTCTGTTTTTCCGCCAACGCTTGGATCCGGCTGATGTCCACGGATACACCGATGGTCAGTGACCAAGGAGTAAATGGTCTGAAATAGGCAAGTACCGACGCGTTTTCCTGGTTCTGTTCAAGGTTGAACGCTGCAAAATCTCCCCTTTGGGTAAGGTTGTCAAAATGCATGACCTGGGCGATGCTTCTGTGCTTGACATCTTTTAATGATTTTAAGGAAAGGTTAGTTACTTGCGCATTGGAAGAGGCCGTTACATTGGATTGTGCATCAAAGATGTAGTAGTTGACATTATCAAAAGGGGCTGTTTCAAGCCAGGACAGTGCGTGTTCAAGTCCACTTGTTTCCTGTGATTTGTCCTTAGCGGCAAAGCCTTCAAAAACCGATGCGATAACTCTGGCCGTGTCCTTTAACTGGCTGCGTTTTAAAAGGGTCAGGGAGCGCTTTTCCCTCAAGAGATTGTGATAATCCCCTTCAATAATCAAATCCAGGGAACGCAGAATGTTCAAAGCGGAATCCTGCTGGGCTGTCAGCATGGCGTTTCCCACATCCCGGTGGGTGGAAAAGATGTTGACCAGGGTCGAGATCACCATGACCAGAATAACAGCAAATAAAATCTTCCCCTTAATTGTTGAGAACATTGTAGTTTTGATCACTCCTCATATATCTGAACTGTATCTGTTTTCATCGCATATAGCCTCTGGTTTTACATTCAGCACAATTAGCCTATACCACCGTCGGCCCGCAGGTCCATAAAATTTTATAAAGTCGTAAAGCGACGGTGATATTTTTATGCCATGTCGGGGATAGTTAATTGTCGCGTATTGTTTTAACCTATCTTTTATAATAAATGAATTCAAGCCAATAAACTTACATATTTTATTTACGTTTCATTAATGCAATGGAGATTCCGGTTTAAACATCGAAATCGTCAAACGCGGCTGAATATAGGATATAGTATATTCAATAAAGATAATTCGGAGTGTGAAATGGATATCAACATGCACGAACTCCTAATGCACTTGTTGTTTAGCGTTGCAGGGAAAATAGATGCATCTAATTCCCCAAAGATTGAAAAGAGATTTCGACATACACAGCAACCGTTCAAAAAATTGAGATCCTATACCTTCAAGGAATGGCATACATGAGCAGTGCAGGCCTCACCGTGGTCTTTATATCAGTCAAAAATTATAAGGCCTACGGGCTTTGTCAAAGAGGGTATCGACATAGCGCGGGACAGTTTGACCCGGTGATGAACGTTTTACAGTGCCTAAGGACCGCAAATTTTATAAGATGAACGAAATTACTTGCCCTATGACTCATCTACCGCGTTGCACCAAAGATTTAATAGGCTCGGCTATGGGATCTTTGGTGCGCCTTGTATATGAGCCAACGTTCGGCGCAATTTCGTTCACCCTATTTCATCTGAGGCTCTAAGCATCATGAAACCGGGGCTCTGGAGACGCCTTGAACAATATCGGGTAATAAAAATCCCAATATTTGATTCTAATATAGAAAAGGGTGCGTTAATGTCATACCCATGATCAAATGCCAGAGTTTGGATCTCATTCAACAGGAATAAGGGCCTGCCCCCGGGATGTGAAAGAAGACCTTGAGCCGATCATGATGGTTTCCATAATAGGGGGATTCACTGCATTTTCAGATCGCCATTCAACAATGAAATTGGCCCCAGACCCCCCGGTCTTATCATCGTAGTCCACGACATAGCGTACGGATTCAAGGGCCTTGAGAAAAACAGGTGAGGGTAGGTATTTTTTTATAAGTACCCCCTTGGTGTCGTAGTAATCGACGGATACAATTTTAATGGCGTGGGCTATGTCTGTATTGCGGATGCTTAAAGTCACGGTTAAAAACGAAGGCATCTGCCTGTTGCCTGTGTAAATATGTGAATATGCAGGGATATAAACCTTTTTCCCCCTTGAAAGTGTTGGGCTTTCCTGGGTAAAAGCCGTACCTTCTGCCCACAATAACAGTCCAATCAACAACATCGGGTAACCCAGTAAGTATTTTTTTGCCATCATTTTTATCACCTTTAAGAGAACCGTTTGAAACGGGAATGTGTTTTCTTTGATTTTAGTCAAGATTAACCTGAGTGTGCCTATCTTTGCAAGTCTGGCTGATAAAATTTTTCATCTGTTCTTCTCTTTTATCTACAGTATACTTGATGAAATCAATCGACCTGCCTGTTTGTCTCTGCCATGCAAGAAACGTAATCCAGGAGGAAATCCTTGTAACCATGACTTTGATTTTATTGGCGATATATCGTGAATGTGTTTTAATTTCAAGCAATTATCATTGTGGCATGGGGGTTGCTGTCTACAGGAATACCAAGGACGCGGAGGCGTTTGGACTTCCGCCTTAACCCGAATTTTTAGAAAGGAAATGAAAAATGAAATACAATCGCGAAAAAGCAACACGTCTGGTTAGGTTTTTAATCGCTTTGGCCCTGGCAACGGCAGGATTTTGGGTGTTCACTCTTTGCATATCCACCACAGCCATGGCAACCGATGCCGATACCATTGAACAGCAGGCCTCTTCAATCGACGCACAAAAAACCATGGTTCCTGAGGCCGTTGTCCCTGAAACCCAGGAAATCGACGTATCTGTCCTGGAAGAACAGGTATCTGAAATCGGTGGACAATCAGCTGAGCAACGTCCCATGCCAATGGATTCGGAACAATCCTCTTTAGATGAACAAAAGCAGCAGTTTTTGTCCAGGCAGATCTTTTTTGCCTTTAACAGTTGCCGGCTGGATGAACAGGCCCAGGCCCAGGCCCGGGAACAGGCCGCATGGCTGGCGGCCAATCCGGATGTAAGTGTTGAAATTATAGGCTATTGCGATCAAAGTGGCCCCCAAGAGTATAACATCGCCCTTGGGGAAAAAAGGGCCAATGCGGTGAAGACCTTTCTTGAAAATCTTGGGATTGTCCCCCAGCGACTGACCGAGGTCAGTTATGGGGAGAAATCTCCTGTCCGCACCACAACGGATCAGGCCGTCGCCCGGATCAACCGGCGCGTTGAGTTTAAAATTCAGCCGGCAGCCTGATTCCCCGCCTAAAGTGGCCCGGACCTTTGACATCCTGTACAGGGGATGGAGTGGATCAATTATCCCTTGGCAGGAAAAGCGTTTTTCCCTCCTTTGCCAAAGGCCCGGATGCTTTTTTCCAGATCCTTAATAAACAACGTTCTGTGAGTTGTTGTTACGAATACCAGGCTATATGATCAATAAGAAAGTGGTTCTTAGGGTTTGAGGGTTTTAAGCCCATTTTGAATGGTCTCCATTTCACGGGTGAAGCGTTCCATTGTCTCATCATCAAGTGGTTTTCCTTCTTTCAACTGCGTCTCTACTTTCAAGCTGGCAGATTGTAATGCTTTAGCTCCCAGGTTCCCGGCAACGCCTTTGATCGAGTGTGCAAGATGGTGGGCATCTTCCATTTGACCTTTTTCGATTAAGTCACGGATTTCTCCGGCTGCATCGGCATAATTTTGACGGACCTTGACAAGCAGCTTCCGGTATAGTTTCCGGTTGCCGGCAACGCGTCGTAAACCATCATCTATATCAAAGCCGGGCAGTTCAGACGGAAGATCAACCCGGGGTTTTCCCTTTGGCATTTTAGAGTCTGTACCGGAATTGGGCTTTTGGAGAAGTTCCTTGTTTCCCGGCGGTATCCAACAGATCAGCGCATTGAACAGTTCCTTGGGGTCAATGGGTTTGGTCACATGGTCCTGCATACCGGCGGCCAGGCTTTTTTCCCGGTCGCCGGCCATGGCGTGGGCCGTCATGGCGACGATGGGCAACTCCCCGGCTGTTTTAAACTCACGAATCCTGGCTGTGGCTTGTATCCCGTTCATCTCCGGCATCTGAATATCCATGAGTGCAAGATCGTATTTCTGGGCCTTTACCGCATCCACGGCTTCCCGGCCATTGTTGGCCACATCAACGGCGAATCCTGCACTCCCCAGGATTTCCAATGCGATTTGTTGATTGATTTCGTTATCTTCTGCTAATAGAATACGTGCTCCCTGCAGATCTTTTGCCTTGGTGAGGTACTCATCAAGCTTTTGTTTTCGGCTTGTGATTTTCCGTCCGTAAGCCGCCATAATTGAGTCGTAAAGCGTGGATTGGGTTACAGGTTTGGTTACAAATCCGTCCAACCCTATTTTCAGCGCCTGGTCCTGGGTTTCTGCTCTGCCGTAGGCTGTGGCCATTATTATTTTGGGTATTGGCCTAAGACCTGTCATGAGATGGATGCGCCGGCAGGTTTCCATGCCGTCCATGATCGGCATTTTCCAGTCTAATATAATAATTTCAAAGGGATCGGTCTCAATTGACATTTCAAGCCTGTTAAGTCCGGATAGGCCCTCGGCAGCAGTTTCGACCCTAAACCCCATATTTTCGAGATAAGATTGAAAAATTTTTCTGGCAGCCTCATTGTCATCGATTACGAGTACTTTTTTCTGGTGCAGGTCATCGTCGGCCGTCACCTGTTTGCGAACACCCTGTTCATTGTCAATTTTTATCCGAATCGTAAAAAAGAAGATAGAGCCCTTGCCATGTTCCGACTCGACGTCCATACTGCCGCCCATTAATTCTGAAAGTCGTTTGGAGATCGTAAGCCCTAATCCGGTTCCGCCATATTTTCGGGTAAAAGAGGTGTCAGCCTGGGAAAAGGCATGAAACAGGCTGTACTGTTGCTCCTGTGTCATGCCGATCCCGGTGTCCCGCACACAGAAGCGCAGGAGTGCCTTGTCTTCCACCTGCCCATCCAATGTGCAGGAGAGTTCCACCTCACCCTGCTCGGTAAATTTGCATGCATTATCGGCCAGATTAACCAGGATCTGTTTTAAACGGAGCGGATCACCGATCAAGCCGCGCGGGACTTTCGGAGAAATATGCACCAACAGTTCCAGGCCTTTTTCCGATGTCTTGATGGTCGTCAGGTCGGCTGCGGCAGTCATAACATCGTCAATATCGAATTTCACAGATTCAATGTCCAGTTTCCCGGCTTCAATTTTTGAAAAATCCAGGATGTCGTTGATTAAGCCCAGCAGTGCGTTGGCAGCCGCGTCTATCTTATTGACATAATCTCGCTGCTTGAAGGTCAAATCGGTCCTTAGTGCCAGATGGCTCATGCCGATAATGGCGTTCATGGGCGTGCGGATTTCGTGGCTCATATTGGCCAGAAATTCGGATTTTGACTTTTCAGCTTCTTCAGCGGTCTTTTTTGCCTTTTCAAGTTCAGTATTCCGATCCCTCAGAAACTGGTTAAGATCATTCAACGCCTGGGTTTTTTTCTGTACGCGTGTGTCCAATGTGAGGATCTGTTTTTTTAGCGTCTGTCTCATCACCTCAAAGGATTGCGACAGTTTACCAAATTCATCATTGCTGAACGCTT
>Ga0193964_1000923_pt1 | contig 13660 bp, 9 predicted proteins | sample FB_7_MG_FD_140323 | JGI IMG/M metagenome (GOLD analysis project Ga0193964, IMG submission 140323) | Microbial mat bacterial communities from the Broadkill River, Lewes, Delaware, United States - FB_7_MG | ecosystem: Environmental > Aquatic > Freshwater > River > Microbial mats | place: USA... | reverse complement strand
TACCACGACGCTGCCGAGGTCAACCGCGGTTGAGTCCTGTCCGCCCCACACAGCTTTTGCCGGCATCACCAGGCATGCTGCGACCATTATAGCCATGACCAGGCCGAGCAGCTTATGTTCCCCGGATATGCGCATCTTTTTCTCCTTTATACCTTTTCGTTTCAGCGGGTTAATCCTCAACGCTTTTTAACCCCAACAGACCCGGGAAAATATAATTTGCCGAACAGGTTCGGACATATTGAGAACGGTCAGGGGATGAGTATACGTTGGAAAACAATAGCGGTCCTTATCAAAAAAAAATTTGAAAAAAATCTTAGAGTGTGGTTTATTAATTAGCCTCACATAACTATGATGGATAAAACGATGAGATTAGATCGACTTTGAGTTCTAAGGTGACCATAAAAAATTCGGAAGGCAAATTCATCCGATTTCCGGAAGAACCGACGCGTCCCGGGCCGGACCGGGAGATCGTGCGGTCTGTACCCTCCGAATTGGGCCAGGGTCGGTTCCTGAACCTGGATTGCCGGTCAGGCATGGATATCTGCATGAGCCGCTGCCGGTTTTCCAGGGATTACCTGGCCAGGATCGCCTGGCCTGAGCCCAGGCTCACCTTTGTGTTTTGTCTGTCCGGAACCACCCAGACCGTGAACTCCTTCAGCACATCCCCTTTGGGAATAACGGCCGGGCAGGCGCATCTTCACTATTTTGAAGACCCGGTTCTGGAGCGGCGCACCGCCGGGGAAAAAGAGATCCGGGCCGTGGTGATCCGATTTCCTTTTGAAAAAATTGCCGACCTCTTGGGGTCGTCCCAAGAACCCGGTCCCCAACAGTCGCTTGCCAAGGCCATTGGCCAGGGCCATCTTTTCCACGCCCACACCATGAATTTTACCATTCAGTCCGTGCTTCACCAGATGTATGGTTGCCCCCACCAGGGACTGATCAGACAGATCTTTCTGGAGAGCAAGGCCATGGAACTTGTGGCCTATGCCCTGGAGCAGGCCTTTGACACCGCTCTGCCGGGACCGCCGATCCGGGCTGATGAACGAGACCGGATTGTTGCGGCCCGGGATATCCTGGTCTCCCGGCTGAAATACCCGCCCTCCCTTACCAATCTGGCCCGGCAGGCGGGCATGAGCCACACCCGCCTGACCCGGGGATTTAAAAAGATATTTGGGTGCACCGTATTTGAGTATCTTAGAAAAGAACGCCTGTCCTATGCCAGAATGCTGCTTTCAGAAAACAGGTTGAGTATCACCGATGCAGCCTTTGAAGCCGGATTCTGCAGCTCCAGCCACTTTGCCCTGGCCTTTCGCAAACAATTCGGGATCTGTCCTTCGGAGTTCACATCCCGGAAATAAGCGCCATGGACACAATGACCATGGCAAACAATACGAACATAAACAAAGGAGACACCTATGCAATTACCTGATATCACAATGACGCCAAAACCGCTTTTCGAACTTCTTTGCGGAACGACAAGGTCGTGGATACTAATTACTGCGGTTGAATTTAGGGTGTTCGACCTTACGGTTGAAAACAAAACGGCCTCTGAAATTGCGTCATCCCTCAAAACCCACGAGGCAAATACCACACTTTTTTTAAATGCCTTGTGCTCCATTCAACTGCTTGAAAAGAAAAACGGCGCGTACCGCAATACGGAACTGTCCAACACCTTCCTTGTTGAAGGCAAGGATTGCTATCTGGGTGAACTTCTAATGCATTCCGATCAGTGGAATTTTCAAACCAGAGAGCAAATGGCAGATGCCGTTAAAAACGGCCCCGGTCCCCAGACGGACAACTTTGATGATATGGGAAAAATGTTTGCAGCCCATGTGAAATCCATGGGGAATTATTCCCGAAGCGGCATTTCACAATTGATGGCAAAGGAAATCAGCAAACTGCCCGGCTTTGCCGGGATGAAAAAAATGCTCGAACTCGGCGGTGCCCACGGTATGGATTGCATTGCCGTTACCCTAAAAAGTGCTTGTTTGGAAGGCGTTGTTTTTGATAACCCCGCAGTGATAAAAATTACCCGGGAAATCATTGCCGAATATGACATGGAAAAAAGGGTCACCGTCATGGAAGGCGATTATGCAACGGATCCCATCGGCAGCGGCTATGACATTATTTATGCAAAAGCGACATTGAATTTTTTCAAAGATAATCTTCATCCTTTATTTACAAAGATCTATGATGCCTTGAATCCCGGCGGCGTTTTCATATCCGTTCATGACGGTCTTACAGAAGAAGGCACAAAACCCGCGGATATGGTGATCAGCTGGTTGCCGACCGGACTTTCTTCCCGGAATTTATCTTTTGACCGGGATGCCATACCCGATGCCATGCTTGAAGCCGGATTTAAAAAGGTAAAAGTGAAACCCATCCCCTTTTCCATGTGTGAATCCATGGATATGTGCATTGGCAGAAAATAGGGGCAATTTTTTTATTTTTTCAACACCCCATGCCGATGTCCCCAAGTCAGCTGAATACCGATCTTTCTTGGATCGCTCGACATCGTATAGTCGCCGCCGTAATACCGATGTGAGTCAAGGAAAAGAATTTGCTTGACCCGGGCCCAAATTCTTTGTTAACCACTATTTACTATGAAAGTTAACCAAGCATTACCGGATAAAAGGCAACGGATTCTTAAGATTTTATACCAGTCGGATGGTGAACCTGTGTCCGGGGTCAAAATCAGTGAAGCAGCCGGAATCTCCCGGGTGGCGGTCTGGAAACACATTAAGGCGTTGAAACAGGCCGGGGTGGATATTGAGGCCCAGCCAACGGGATATAAACTTCATGACGCCGATAACCTGCTGTATCCTTTTTGTTTCCCAACACACCTTCGGGACAAAATTTTCCATTTCCCGGAACTTGACTCTACCATGGACCAGGCCCGGAAGATGTCCCGGCAAGATCTGCCCCATGTCAGCTGCGTGATTGCCGAAGTCCAGACAGCCTCCAGGGGGCGATTGAACAGGCCGTGGGACTCTGACCGGGGCGGGCTCTGGTTTACCCTGATCCTCAAACCGGATTTGCCGCCGCCCCTGGCGTGGACCATGAATTTTGCCGCGTCTGCCTGTATGTCCGAAGTGCTGTCCGACCTATTTGACCTGGATGTCCGGGTTAAATGGCCCAATGACCTGCTGCTCAGGGGCCGCAAGCTGTCCGGTATGCTGGCGGAAATAGAAACCCGGGCGGATATGGTTAATTTCCTGTTCCTGGGCATTGGCCTTAATGTGAACAACGAACCGGAATCAGATCAATACCAGGCCATTTCCCTGAAAACGGCCCTGGGAAAACCTGTTTCCAGAAAGCAAATTCTGGTCCGGTTCCTGGATCTGTTTGAATCCCGGATTACGGCCGTTGATCCGGCCCGGATCATCCAGCGCTGGAAGGATCGAACCGCCACCATCGGCACCCAAGTCCGGGTTCAAACCCATGACCGGGTGTATGAAGGCAAAGCCATAGATGTGGATGACAACGGAGCCCTCATTGTCAAAGGCCAAGACGGTATCACCCAAAAAATTATTTATGGAGACTGTTTTCATGCCTGAAATACAGCCATGGGTCAACTTGATCGACCACTGCCCAGGCCCAACCCGGAACAAAACATACCGGTCATTTAACAACCTAGTGAAACGTTTAAATAACCCCTTAAAACAGTAAATAAACCCATGGATGTCTCTGTAAAACCAATTGTGTATTCAGCCCTTTTTATTGCCCTGATCAGCATTGGCGCAATGATTGCCATACCTGTGGGCCCTGTTCCCATTGTACTGCAAAATATGTTTGTGCTTCTGGCGGGTTTGATCCTGCCGCCGGCCTGGGCTGCCGGATGCGTGGCGGTTTATCTGCTCATGGGATTCGCCGGACTGCCGGTATTTGCCGGCGGCACTTCAGGTATAGGGAAAGTGTTTGGACCCACCGGTGGATATCTGCTGTCTTATCTGCCTGCCGTATTTCTCACCGCCGTCATATCCGACCGCGCTAAAAAGAGTCTGGTCCGGGATTGTGTGGCCGTCGTTGTAGGAATGGCTGTGACTTATATGTTCGGGGTGCCCTGGCTGAAATGGGTGTTGGCTGTGTCCTGGGGCAAGGCCCTGGCTGTCGGCATGTATCCCTTTCTTGCCGGTGCCGTACTTAAGATGGTTGCAGCGGTCATCATCGCCCGAAAACTTCGGCCTCTTGTTAAATTTTAAGCATTTTATGAAAACGGTATTACTGAAAACAGATCATCTGACCCACGCCTTTGGTTCGGGCGATACAGGCATATTTGACATTTGTCTGACTGTGTCCCGGGATGATTTTATTGTGCTTGCCGGCAAAAATGGATGCGGAAAAACCACCCTGATACGCCATTTCAACGGTCTATTGATGCCGGATAGCGGTCGGGTTCTGCTCAACGGACAAGACATTCAAAAGAATCTGACCTTTGCCCGCAAAAAAATCGGCATGGTATTCCAGGATCCGGATACCCAGATCATCGCAGATTCCGTGTTTGATGAAATTGCCTTTGGCCCTGAAAATTTAAACATGGACCGGGGAGAAATTAATGATAAAGTCGAAAACGTCCTTGCCCTGCTCGGCCTGGATCATTTGCGGGATAGAAATCCTGCCACCCTGTCCGGCGGAGAAAAACGACGGCTGGCCATCGCCGGCATTCTGGTCATGGAACCGGACCTTATTATTTTTGACGAGCCCTTTGCCAATCTGGATTATCCATCTATTTTATCCCTGGTCAAACTGTGCCGAACGCTGCATCAGTCCGGTCATGCCATTGTGATGACCACCCATGATGTAGCACCGGTGATCACAATGGCCACAAAAATGGTAATCATGGACAAAGGACGGATCAAGGAAGAAGGTGATCCTGTCTCACTTGCCTCCAGCCTTGAATTATATGGGGTGAAAAATCCGTTTATCCCCATGGCACAGGCATGGGCCTTGTGACACTTTTTTCCTATCATCCCGGCAACACCGTCTGGCATACCCTGGATGTCCGGTGCAAATGCCTTCTGGTCTGCCTGTTAAGCCTATCTGTATTAAAGACGGGACTGCCGGGGAATATTATCTGCCTGGGCGTTTTAATGGGTATCCTGAAAACAGTGCGGTTGGGTCCGGCAACGCTTGTGACGCAGTTGAAAGCCTTTCTTTTATTTTTAATACTGATATTTTTCTGCCGGTGGGCAGGCACCTCCGGCACCCCCATGGTCACCCTGTACGGATTCAGTCTGAGCCAACAAGGGTTTACTTCCGGCAGCCTGGTTTCGTTACGATTTCTGGTGGTCATGCTGCTGGGGCTTATATTGACGGCAACCACCCGGTCCATGGAGATCAAAGCGGCTGTCCAGTGGTTTTTCAAACCCGTTCCTTTTATTCCTGAAAAACGGGTGGCGATTATGGCGGGTCTGGCCCTGAAATTCATGCCCTTGATCCTTGATAATGCCAGGGAAGTGACTCATGCAGTCAATGCCCGGTGCGGCAATTTACGAAAAAATCCTGTACGGCGACTTATCAATCTATCCTGGCCCCTACTGAAAAAAACGTTTCAATCCGCAGATGACCTAAGCCTTGCCATGCAGGCCCGGTGCTACAGTGAACACCGGACAGATCCACGGTTTTTCCCCAATGGGAAAGAAGGTTGGATCCTCGGTCTGACCCTTATTTTTTGTGCCTGGATGCTGCTGATGGGCTGAATTCGGGCCCTGCCGGCCAAGTGACGTTGTCCCCCTGCTGGCGAAAATGGTGCCGATCCGACGAAATCCGTTGAGGTCTGCAACCCGAAACAATGGCCATGTAAACCATATGAATTTAGAATATAAACAATAAAAGTTGCCTTTCCTCATCATGGGAATAACCCGGTATTCCGAAAGCTTTACTTCATTTTTACTTCTTGATAGAATCAAATTCATCCTTAAGTCTGACTTTAAACCACCCGATAAACCCAGGCATATTTTATTTATGAACAAGAGGGAAAAAGGATTTATAATGTGACCATTAAAAATAAAATTGTTCTCTCAGGTACACTCTTTTTTTTAATCTTTGTTATGCTTGCGTTGATGAGTATCCGGCTCCATCGCGAGGTATCCTTTAATTTGGATGCCCGGGACAAAGTAAACCGGGATTTGGCCGGCATTCAAGCGTCTATAAAATGGAAGAATCATATAATCGGCTTGATAGGGGATTTAGTTGCCCAGGAACATGTCCCGCCCCAGACAAAGGATCAATTCCGGTTACCTGCCGATCGGCATCTTCCCAAGCATGAGATCCTTGCGGAATCAGGACTGCGACTGGTTGACCTGATTGCGCTCAAAGAACAGGCGTCAGTAGATACTGATAGGGCTTTCAGCCAAATAAAAGAAAACATAAATCGGCTTTATCGCCATCTGGATGAAAAAATTACAAGCACGCTGGCCATTGTTCAATTAGATTATGTTCTAGGAGACAATGTTCATGAAAAAAGCACATTGGCACCGTATGTATTAAAAAGTATCAATCAATTAACTGTGGTTGCGCTCAATGCTCTGATATCCAAACAATTTTCAAACGATGCCCGAAGCATGGTTATAAAAAATCAGCGTTTTATCTCATCCCAGGTTCAGTTGATTGATTCGGACGGCAGTATTTCCGGGCTGTTTTCCGAATTGTTCACCCAAATAAAATCCCTTGAACAGTTGATTATTGAATCCAATAAGACTCTTTCGCATTTTGACCAACAAATATCAGAGGCAAAGTACAACTTTGACCTGGCAGCAAGTGGAACCGAAATTAATACTGTTGTCGCAAAAGTCACGTCACAGCTTTATTCTGCCAATGAAAATCTTGAAAATGCGAGCCGATTCAGCCTGATAACCACGATCTTATTTCTTTTTATTGTTCCTTTCTTGGTCATTGCTGTAGGTATTTCCGGCCTGAATACGGTTATTTTAGCCCCCATTGGCCATCTTTTAAATGCCATGAAAGGTATTGAAGACGGTAAATTTGATGTAGTCGTCCCCATCCGTGCCGATGATGAGATTGGAAAACTGGCCTGGGCCTTTAATGCCATGGCGGCGGAGATTAAAACAAAAGTTGTGGAAATGTCACGGCTGAATCAGGAACTTCGCGAAAACGAATCTCAATATAAAACCCTTGTTAATCATCTTCCCCAAAGAATTTTCCTCAAAGACAAAAATTTTGTTTTTATCTCATGTAACCGAAATTTTGCTGCTGATGTAAACATGACAGAAGAACAAATTACGGGAAAAAATGATTTTGACTTGTATCCAGAGGAACTGGCGAAAAAATACCGGGCGGATGATGAAAGAATTCTTAGTGCAGAGACCCCCGAAGAGATCAGAGAGACTTATATTGAAAACGGAGAAAAAATAATTGTACAGACAGTTAAAACCCCAATACGTGATAATAAAGGAGAGGTCTTCGGCGTTCTGGGAATTTTTTGGGAAGTCACCCGACAATTGGAGATGGAGGCCTCAATGCGACTGTCCCAGTTTATCATTGACAAAGCGCCCATCGGTATCTGGCGGATAGGAGAAAATGGCGAAGTCATTGATGTGAATGAACAGGGCTGCAAAAGCCTTGGATACACCAGAGAGGAGCTGCTCCACATGACAGTTACTGATTTTGACCCCCATGTAGAGACCGCCCTTTTAGAAAAGGACCTTAATAATTTACGTGAAACCGGGACCAGTGTCATTGAAAGCAGGCATCAGCGAAAAGATGGCCAGATAATCCCCATCCTGGTGACCAGCCGCATGATGGCCTTTGAAGATCAGGGGTTCTCTGTGGCCTTTGTCCAGGATATTACCCGTCAGAAGGAGGATGACAAAGAGTTAACCAGGCTTCGGAATTTTTTATCAAATATCATTAATTCCATGCCCTCCATACTTGTGGCAGTGGACCGGGACGGGAACATCACCCAGTGGAATAACCGGACAGAGCAGATAACCGGCGTATCGTTTGAAGATGCATATGCCAAACCGCTGGGCAAGGTGTTCCCCCGGTTAGCAGGCGAAAAAGATCACATCATGACCTCTATCCAGGAACGCCGGGTGATAAGTACGCCAAAAGTATCATTTACCAACGGACAGGAAGGCCGTTTTGAAGACGTTACCATCTATCCTCTGGTTACCGCCAATGGTGTAGACGGTGCGGTCATCCGGATTGATGACGTAACAGATCAGGTACGGTTTGAGGAGATGATGGTCCAGAGTGAAAAAATGTTGTCTGTTGGCGGACTGGCAGCCGGCATGGCCCATGAAATCAACAATCCCTTGGCCGGCATCATACAAACGGCGAACGTGATGAAATCAAGACTGGGAAATCTGAAAATGCAGGCAAATCTTAAAGTCGCCGATGATACCGGGATCTCTGTCGATCAGGTCAGGGTTTTTATGGAAAAGCGGGGTATTTTAAGGATGTTGGACGCCATAAATGAATCCGGTCGGCGCGTGGCTGAAATCGTAAATAACATGCTTAATTTTTCCAGGAAATCAAATGCGGATTTTTCAAGCCACCATCCGGCCCAACTTATGGACAGAATTCTTGAACTTGCCGCTACCGACTATGACATGAAAAAACAGCACGATTTCAAAACCATTAAAATTATAAAAGAATATGAAAATAACCTACCCATGATTGACTGTGAGGGGGTAAACATCCAACAGGTCCTGTTGAATATCCTGCGCAATGGTGCCCAGGCAATGCAGTCCCAGGACATGGGCAGCAGCGATCCCCCCTGTTTTATTTTACGCATTGTTAGAGAAGAACACATGTTGCGCATAGAAATCGAGGATAACGGACCTGGTATGGACAAAACGACCCAGTCAAGAATTTTTGAACCGTTTTTCACCACAAAACCTGTAGGTATCGGAACCGGACTTGGGTTATCCATTTCGTATTTCATCATTACGCAGAATCATCGCGGTACCATGGATGTGGTTTCCTCGATAGGGCAAGGATCAACGTTTATTATACGCTTACCATTAGAACAGATTGAACCATAGAGGGGGGCTGCCGTTGAAAGTACTTATAATTGACGACGACAAGATTATCCGACAAAGCCTTGCCGCTTATTTGGAAGATCATAATTATGAGGTTATCACAGCAGAAAACGGACGGCAGGGCCTGGCATTTATCTCCTCTGAGAAGCCTGACCTTGTGCTGCTGGATTTGAGAATGCCGGAGATGGACGGAATTGACGTTCTTCGGCACGGAAAAAAGATAATGCCGGATCTGCCCGTGATCGTTATTTCAGGCGCAAATCGTATCGGGGATGCGGTAAACGCATTGCGCAAGGGTGCCTGGGATTATCTGGAAAAACCCATAAAAAATTTTACCGTATTGGATCATTCAATACATCAGGCGATAGAAAAGGCCGGATTAATCCGAGACAACAAAACCTACCAGGAAAATCTGGAAAGTATGGTAAAGGAAAGAACCCGTGAGCTTAAAAACGCCAACACACATTTATTCAACATCAATTCACGGTTGCATAAGATCGTCGAAACCACACAACGGTTGCACGGTTGTATTGAAATGGAACATTTCGGTAAGAAGGTGCTTGAAGAATTTGCAGCCCATATGGCGGCTAACGGCGGCAGTTTATATTTGCTTGAAGAAAATGGGCTGCGGCTTGTGCATTCAATTGTTGCAGGACATACGCCTGAATTTATCCCTTTCCCGCTACCCGGGGACTCTGTGTTCAAAACCATTTTGGAGAAGGGTCAGCCGCTTCTTGTCCGCAATATTGAGGATGAAAATATATATCTGCCCAGTGGGTGGCCCGGATATTCAAATGAGTCCTTCCTTGCTTTCCCCATAAAGCAGGATTCCGGCACTCCCATTGGTGTTATCACGCTTCATAATAAACAAACACCACCCTTTGTTGACCAGGATAAAGAGATTGGTGCCATCCTTTCGTCTTATTGCTGCGAGACCATACGAGCCATTAACGCATTCCAGGAGTCTAAAAAAAAAGAGCGGCAGCTTCAACAAGCCCAGAAAATGGAAGCAATCGGGACCCTGGCCGGTGGTATTGCCCATGATTTTAATAATATTCTTTCCGGTATTATCGGTTATGCAGAGCTTGCAAAAATGGACATCGGTGCAAATGAAAAGGCCCAAAAAAATATCGCACAGGTGATGAACGGTGCAAGGCGTGCCGGTGAAATTGTCTCCCAGATTCTGACATTCAGCCGGCATGCTGAGTCTGAAATGAGACCTTTGAAAATTTATTTGATCGTTAAGGAAGCTGTTAAATTCCTTCGGTCATCCATCCCTTCCACCATCCATATTATTGAAGATGTGGACGCCAAAGATATGGTTTTGGCAGACGCAACCCAGATTCATCAAGTGGTTATGAATCTGGGTACCAATGCATATCATGCCATGAGAGATAGCGGTGGAACACTGTCCATCTTTTTAAGGAAGACGAAGCTCTCCAGGGAAGACCTGGAAGAGGGAGGCGTGTCCGGTGAATATCTTGCGTTGCAAATAAAGGATACCGGCTGTGGTATTGATGAAAACGTCATGGAGCGAATTTTTGATCCCTATTTCACAACAAAAGAAGTCTCCCAGGGAACAGGGTTAGGCTTGGCCGTGGTCGGCAGCATTGTCAAAAAGCATAACGGCATGATAAAAATTCACAGCCGGGTTGGCAAGGGTACGGTTGTCGATGTTTTTTTTCCTGTATTCAACAACACTCTGGATAAATGCACAAAACCGGACTACAGTATAGAAAAATTAGGGGGAACGGAACATATTCTGTTTATTGATGATGAACAAGGTATTCTGGATTCCACCCAGCAAATGCTCTCCAATATGGGATATACCGTATCCGGCTTTGCTGACGGCATATCCGCATTTAAGGCATTTGCCAAAGAACCGGAGGCCTTTGACCTGGTGATTACCGATATGAGCATGCCCAATATGGACGGCAGGTTATTGTCGAAAAAAATTTTATCGCTCAAAAAAAATATACCGATAATCCTTTGCACAGGATTCCATGAAACATTTACCGAACAGGGCGCTGTTAAAATGGGTATTCGCCGATATTTCCACAAACCGGTGCCCATACAAACCTTAACATTGGCCATTCGAAAAGAATTAGACAGGCTGGGGAAGAACCATGAAGCAAATTAAAAAAAATTTATTAATTGTTGATGATGAAATCTATATCCGACAAAGTTTTATTGATTATTTTGAAGACCGGGATTGGTCGGTCTTTGATGCGGAAAGTGGTGAAGCCGCGCTCGAACTGCTTGAAAAGCAGGCCTGTTCTGCAGCCATTGTAGATATTCGTATGACCGGAATGGACGGGGAGACGTTTATCAGGAACGCATCAAAAAAATATCCGAATATGATTTTTGTCATCTGTACAGGCTCACCTGAATATGAAACGTCGGAAGATATTCGTCGACTCTCCAATGCTGCAGATCAGGTTTTTGGCAAGCCGGTGACATGTATCGACAAACTGGAAAATACAATTAAAGAAATGTTAGGCACGCAAACTTTATAAATTTAAAAAATATTTGCCGAACTGAGTAATCCCACGGCATCTCCCATCTTCTTGTCTGACCCGGGGTTTCATGATACCGGCCGTCAAAACCCGGACAGGCATTCAGCAACAGTAACCGGCCCGTTCCATTGCAGACCGGATTTCTGCGCGCCTGGCCGGGGGAGAACGTCGATCCAATGCCCGGGCCGCATATCTGGACAAACGGCCGTTCACCCCGGATGCGATCCTGACCGATCGGATGGATACCCAGTGCAACAACGTAGCGATGATAAAACCGTTGGGCATTAAGCCCAAATACATTCTTTTAAAAGGCACCGAGCTGGTCCGTACGAAGTCATAGGAGTTCGCGATCCATGAGCAATGCACCAACCAAAAAATCCGGCAAACTGGTATCATTCAAATTCTCAGATATGCACATCCGTACCAAGCTGCTTACCGTGATCGCACTGATCGTGGCCGTTTTTTTAATGATCGTCTTGACGGTGATCGTCTCTTTCCATCGAATTGAAAACGTGCTGAGCGGTGTAATCAACGCCGATATGAACAATGTCATGACAAATGCGTTGACCGAACGGGAGTTGTCCTCCATTACTGCTGATCTCAATCTTTTGCTGGGTACTTTTTTTGAAAACCAAGCGCATCTGAACAGCGAAGGCGAACGATTGATAGAGGTTTCCCGGGTTTTAGGCCGCGGCGTCCAGGGTAGTGACATAGAAGCACCGATTTTGTTGTTTGGTCGGCGAATGGAATTTCTTTTGCAGCAATGCCGGGCCATCAACACAGGTTTACGCCATGTGAGTGATGCTGAGCTGCATATGGTATCCGGTTTCGACCGCCTGGATGAAATTATTGCCGATAAGCTGATCAGCGGGGTCCTTGCCGGCGAAGACACCAGCGTCCTGCAACAGCTTTCGGTACTGGTTGTCGGATACCGGCAAAGCCTGCTGGAAATCGGCAAACAGCATGCCCAACGCTGGCCGGAAACCTATTATGCGTTCTTTGACATGGAGGAGGATCCGCTGATTGTCGCCATTGATGAACTGAATTTTCGAATGCGCACCCTAGTAGCCAGTGATCCACAAATTACGAAGATAGGTCACGCCGTCATTGACAATCTTCAGACATATAAAAACGAACTTTTAACCCTGAACGTCTTGATGGTTGAACTAAAAACGCGCATGCGCAATGTCGAAAACGCCAAACGTCAGACAACCGACATCCTTAAAAAATTTGATCGGGATGTCGTTAATGCCATCAACGCAGCCAATACCAAGGTTATTGGCACACTCCGGGTTACCGAAGCATCCCTGGTGGCAATTTCCCTGGCACTTATAACCGCCTTGATTATGCTGACGTCACTTTTTTTTAAAAATATTATCAAAAAACCCATGGACGATATCTGCGACGGCATCAAGGCCTTTCGTCGCAGCAATCTTGACGCACGCATCAATCTTAATCGAAACGACGAGTGGCACCTGATCGAGGATGCTCTGAATGTCATGGCCGCAGATCTTTCCAATTCCTACGCAGACCTTAAAACAGCCCAAGGTCTCGTTTCCAACATCATCGACTCCATGCCCTCGGTCCTGGTCGGTGTGGACAGCAAGGGGATGGTGACCCAGTGGAACCTCAGGGCCGAGCAGGTCACCGGGATCTGTCCCGAAAAGGCCTGGTACCAGCCCCTGGACAAGGTGTTCCCCAACCTGGCCCATGAAATGGACCGCATCCGGGCGTCTATCCGGGATCGCCGGGTACTCCGGAATTCAAAAGTGCGCCGTGAGGATCAGGAGAAGACCTGCTATGAAGACGTGACAATTTACCCCCTGATGGCCAGCGGGGTGGAAGGTGCCGTGATCCGGGTGGATGATATCACCGACCAGGTCCTGATGGAAGAGATGATGATCCAGAGTGAAAAAATGCTGTCGGTGGGGGGACTTGCCGCAGGCATGGCACATGAAATAAACAACCCCCTGGCCGGTATGATGCAAACTGCCCAGGTGATGGGCCAGCGCCTCACTGCAGACATTGATATCCCGGCCAGTCGGGAAGCGGCAAATGAGGCCGGTACCAGCATTGAAGCCATCGGCCGATTCATGGAGGCAAGGGGGATACAACGAATGAGTCGTACCATTATTGAAT
>Ga0193964_1000922_pt1 | contig 13666 bp, 10 predicted proteins | sample FB_7_MG_FD_140323 | JGI IMG/M metagenome (GOLD analysis project Ga0193964, IMG submission 140323) | Microbial mat bacterial communities from the Broadkill River, Lewes, Delaware, United States - FB_7_MG | ecosystem: Environmental > Aquatic > Freshwater > River > Microbial mats | place: USA... | reverse complement strand
TGAGGTTCATGGATTCGGCCAGGCCGCCGATCTCAAGGGAGTCGGGGACGTAAAGCTTGTGGCTGAAATCCCCTTCGGCAAAAAGGCGTGCGCTTCTCTGCATGTCAGAGATGGGGCGGCTGATCTTTCGGGAGACCACCAGGCTGATAAACCCGGCCACCAATGCCGTCATCAGGCCCCAGAAAACAATGCGCCGTTGAACGGAGCGGACCTCGCCCTCAAGGGCCGTCATGGGCAGAGCCGTTCGTACCACCCCGTACACCACGTTGTCCTCTTCGATGGGGATGGCCACATACATCATGTTGGTGGAGAGGGTGGCGCTGAAGCGAACGGCGGAACCGGTGGCGCCCTTCAGGGCAGTCACCACCTCCGGACGCGCCCCGTGATTTTCCATGGAGGCCGAATCCCTGGTGGAATCCCCCAGAACCCACCCCTTACGATCAATGACGGTCACCCGTCTGCCGGAACGTAAAGACGAGGCCTTGCAGTAGGCGTCGATATCGGGGGGGCTATCCTCCTCTATGAGGGGGCCCACCCGAAGGCCCATGACCTTGGCCAGGGACTCCAGATCCTGAAGGGTCTGCTGGTGGTAAAAGGATTTCATGGACGAAAGGGCCAGGAGGCTCACGGCCACAAGGGCCAGGACGATGATTCCCACATAGGAGGGGAAAAGCTGCCAGAAAAGACGTTTGCGCTGTATCATGGGTACATGGCCTGTAATAGGTGTTTAAAGTTCAGCTTATACCTCCGGCGGCCCTGCCGGGGGCTAAACTTTTGATCCGCCTTCGCCCAAAGGCTACGGCGCGACAAGAAAGTTTAACAAACAGGTTTTAAGGCTATATTTTAAATTTTCGCTGACACAAATACGGATGCGATTTGACCCGAGGAATCCGCCTACGGCTACGCCGTGACATGGGGGCAAAGTGCATTCGTAACCAGCTTTCAAGGTGGCACACCTTGCCGCCGGAGGCTTTTTTTTGAGCCGATTAGTTACAAATCTACTTAGGAATTAGATCTCTTTGAACCGATACCCGATGCCCCGAACGGTTTCGACGTACTGGCTGCAGGCCCCCAGTTTCTTGCGCAGCCCTGCCACAATGACGTCCACGCTGCGATCCGTCACCGCGTAGTTGTCTCCCCGGATGCCGTCCACGATCTGGGAGCGGGTAAACACCCACCCGGGTCGTCGGGCCAAAAGCAGCAGCAGGGAGAACTCCGAAAAGGTGAGCTCCACCCCTTGGCCCCCCACCTTCACCTGGACCCTGCCCGGCCGGATCTCGATCTCCCCCAGCAGGAGCACCTCGTCCAGGCCGGCATCCCTTTCGCTTTTATCGGCCCGTCTCCTCACCGCCCGGATCCTCGCTAAAAGCTCTCGGGGGCTGAAGGGCTTGGAAACGTAATCATCGGCCCCCAGCTCCAGGCCGGTGACGATGTCGGCCTCTTCGCCTTTGGCCGAGAGCATCACAATGGGAATATCCGCGGTGCCAGGGCTCCCTTTGAGATTTCGGGTCACCTCCAGCCCGTCGATACCGGGCAGCATGAGGTCCAGGATGATCAGGTCCACGCCCTCTCGCCTGGCGATCTCCACCGCGCGCTCTCCGCTGCCGGTGCAGGTCACCTTGTAGCCCTCGCGTTCGAGGTTGTATTTCACCAGGTCCAGAATATCCTCTTCATCATCCACGACCAGCATATGCGCTTTGGATTTCATCGCTCTCTCCAGGAAAATGGGTGGCAGTGACGGTCAACAGCCACATCAACGGTGGTGTAGGTTGTAAAACGATTGTGTTAGGCTTGTGTTAGGCGGTTGTATGAATCGTGTGATCCCCCCATATTTCGAGGGGGAAGGAGCGTCCATGGAACAGAAAAGGCGAGGTTCGTGTGAACCTCGCCTTTTTTAAATGGTCTGTTACCCTCGGGGCAAGAGCCCCTGAAACGCTTACCGGTCTTCGGGAAAGCCCCTGGGAAAAATAAACCGTGAGATGCGTGCCAGAAATCCGATGCGGCGATCCCCCAGTCGCCTCCGGAACAGGCCTTTCCCTTCAAAGGTACCCCGTTCGCGCCTTTCATCGCCTCGACGTCGCCATTTCGGATAGATATCAAAATGAAATCTATCGTTATACCGGTCTCTCCTCTCCTGGGTTTCTGCCATACGGCCCCCCTTTGCCGTTTCGGCGGTACCTCATGCGGGGCCTTTCTCGCAGGAGCTGCTCCACCGGCCCATGCGAAACCAACCGAAACGACGCTCACTGGAACGTCGCCGTTCCAAACTACAACGACTCTCCACGTCGGCCTCTTCGGCACTGTGGAGCAAACCATACCCTTGTCGGCGCTCGAAAGGCTCCCGCCGGTCCAAACCGAAACGTCTCTCCAACGTCGCGAGGCGGAACATCGCTTCCGGGTCGAGATGAATGATGGTGCACATGGGACCTCCCGGCACAGGGATTGTCGGTCACGGGCTAAGTCATTGAATCGGGCAGCACCCGGCCGTCGTTCCCGCCTTTGCCGGCGGCAATCCGCCGACAAATCTGCCGCGCCTATCTATTTGATTCCTCTCCACTATACACCCCTTAAACCAAAGGATCAAGGCAGGCGCATTTGGGCTCAAGAAGCGGCCCGGTCAAAGAAATCCACCAGCACGGCCACGACCTCATCACGCTTCTCATGGTGGGCCACATGACGGCAGGCGTTCACCTTAAACGAGGTGGCTCCGGCAACAGATCGGCAGATGGCCTCCACCTGGCCCCATGTGCCGTACTGGTCGTTTTCCCCCTGGATCACCAGGGTGGGTGCGACCACTGAAGAGATGGTTTCGGTGATGTCCCAGCTGCGGTGGGAAGGCGAAAGCCAGGTATCGGCCCAGCGCCGGAAGGCCTTCTCCGTGTTGGCCCCATGGTGCCGGCTCAGCTTGTCGCGAAAGGTACCCTCAGCAAAATAGCTGTCGGCATCGGCGATCCCTTTGACGGTGAGCTCGTCCACATACACATGGCAGGCCTCCACCACGATGCCGGCCGTCCGCTCCGGAAACATGGCCCCAAAGAGCAGGGCAATGGTCCCGCCGTCGCTGTGCCCGAAAAAGCAGGCCTCTTCCACCCCCAGGGCATCAAGCACCGAAGGAAGCATGGTTTCCGCCTCAAAGGCGGGATACTGGGAGTTGGCCTCCCACTCGGTCAGGGGGGACGACTTTCCGTACCCCCAGCGATCCCATGCCCACACCGTGCGGCCCGTGGCCCGGCTGAGAGCTTCGGGAAAATCATGCCACATCCCCACGCATCCCAGGCCTTCATGGAGCAGCACAATGGGCGTGGCGCCGGGGTCGTTCCCTGGCACGCACACGGCGTAAAGGGACTGCCCCAAAACGGAAAGGGTCCGTTCCTCACGCATGGGCCCCGCCTTTCCCGTAGGCTGTCAGTGCCACCAGGGCCATAGTCACGGCAGGCACCATATAGTCGGCACGGGTCACGGCCCCGCCGGAGAGAAGCCCGATAATCCCTTCGGCATACCCGATGCGCCGGCTCTCGGAAAGCCCGGCCCGGTGCACGGCTTCATCCAGCTCGCAGGCCCCGTCCACGACCATCCGGCAAACCTCTCCGGGAAGCTCAAAGGCCGGGCCCACGCCCCGGTGAAACCGCTTGCCGTCATAAATCACGCAGGCGGTGAGGTTCATAAAGCCTGTGTCTGTTCCGGCAACGGGCACCAGGCCGGACTCCAGCCCCACGCCGTACCCGTTTCCTCCGTAGGCCCCCAGGGCCCTGTTGTCGGCCCCGCTCAAGGTCTCTTCATACCCCACGGGCTGATCGGAGACCCCGGAAGGGGAGGCAACCGAAACAAAAGAGAGGTTGCCGAACCCGGCAAACCCGTCGAAAGCCCGCTTGACCGCATCAAGCTTGTTGGGGTTGGCCGAACCCACGGCCACCCGAACATCTTCCAATGACATCACGCACAATCCTTTTCCATAAACCCGATGATATCCAGCACCGTTCGGTTCACGGGTACCGGTACTCCGTACCTGTCCCCCAGACGCACCACCTCGCCGGTAAGGGCATCGATTTCCGTTCTCTTGCCCGCTTTAAGATCTTGAAGGGTCGATGAGACGTGGTGGGCTGCCGTGGGCAGGAGCTCGCCGGTGAGCACCGTAAAGTAATCCTCCGCGGTCTCCCACCAGGTGCAATACCCGGCCGCCTCCATGACGGCAAAGATCTCATCCACCACAGACCGCACCAGACGCAGCCCTTCGGGGTGATCGGAGAGCTTGCCGTAGGGCACCCCGAAGATGGCCCCCAGAGAGTTCAGCGACCCGTTGAAAAGCATCTTGGCCCAGAGGTCCCGTCCCACCTCGTCGGAGGCGTTGCAGGAGAGCCCGCCCTTGGTCAGAACCTCTGCCAGGGGAATCAGCTCCCCAGCCATGGAGCGATCCAGGTGGCCCATGGAGATGGGGGCCACATGAACCGTGATGTGGCTGGTGTTGGGTGCAGGACGGGAAAAGCCGGTGATGACCCGGGCGTTGTAGACCCGGTCCGGATCCACCCATGGTGAAACCCGCTCCCGGTTCCCCCAGCCGTTCTGGCAGAGCACCACGCAGGTGGAAGGCCTCAAAAGCCCGGGGACCTCCGAAAGGGCCCGCCCCGCCTCGCCCGTGGCACTGGACTTGGTGCAGACAAGCACGTAATCATACGGCCCCTCTGCCATGAACGCCTCTGCAGAAACCTCGGCCCGCACGTTGCGGTACACCGCTTCCCCCAAAAGCCCCGTGCGCCTCAGCCCCTCATCCTCAATGGCCGTAACGCCCTCCTGCCGGGTCACGATATCCGGGGTCACCCCCGCCTCAGCAAGGCACGACGCCAACCCCAACCCCACGGCACCGCCCCCAAACACCAACACCTTCATCTTTGATATCCTTTCGTTGCCTGTAACTATTCAGTTTGCCTCCGGCGGGTCGCTTTTTGAAAAAAGCTCCGCAAAAACTTTCCGGTTGCAACAGCCTTTCTTCCCCGCCCTGCGGGGAAGAAAGGCTGTTGCCAAATTGAAAGTATATGACGGGTCAATAAAGGTGCAGACGCACCGCAACGCTTTTAAAACCTGTTTGTGAAACTTTTCAGAAGCTTGGCCCCCGACAGGGCATCAGCGAATGTGACAACCCGAGGTACGAGGGTTGGAGCATTCGCTAACCTGGGGTGCAGGGGATTTATCCCCTGCCCGCCGGAGGCGTTTTTTCCCGTACGTGTTACACCTGCCGCAGTTTGAGCCAGAGGATCACGGCTTTTTCCTCCCCTTTGTTTTTCCAGCGGGAGGGGGTGCGTTCCACCAGGTGAATCAGCGAGCCCTTGACGGCTTCCAGGTCCCGGCTGCCGCTCTGAAAGAGGACGCTGCCTTTGATGACATAACCCACCTCTTCGCACTTCTCGTCAAAGAAGTGCTGCTTGATGACCCGGCCCGGTTCGATCTCTAAAAGCCACACCTCAAAGCCCGTCTCCCCGCCCGAGGGGATCACCTGACGAACGGACCCGCCTTTGCCGGTGATACCGGGGATATTGACATCCTGCCACTGGGAGGGTTCGTAGACCGGGGTGGCCTCTTCGGCGGAGTTGTCGGAGAAAAAGGAGCCCGTCTCCACGGCGAGGAGTTCTGCCATGCGGAACAGGGCGGGAAGAGAGGGATAGATCTGGCCGTTCTCGATCTGGCTGATGGTGCTGGGGGTGACCCCCACCTGTTTGGCCAGCCCGGTCTGGGAGAGCCCCGCCGAGGTGCGGAAGTGCTTGAGGCGGCTCCCGATGTCGATGCGGCCCCAGCCTTTCTGGTCCCCGGAGCCGAACACCACCTCCCCGTCCCGCACCCAATAGCCCTGGGGCTTGTTCAGGGGGCCGTGTTCGCGGCCTTCGGCCTTGATGAGATTGAAGAAGAACTTCCCCCGTTTGACGGAGAGTTCGATGACCACCTGGGCGATCTGGGCGATACCGGCCTTGAGCCGGTCACTGTGGGCCCGGTGCTCGATGAGCCAGTACGCGATGGTGCTGAGTTCATAGAGCTTGGGGCAGGTGCGGGTATAAAATTTTAAAATCCGCTCCTCATCACCCCAGAGGTCCTGCATGCCGGTGATGGACTCGAAGATAAAGCGGGTGTCCAGGCCATTGTCGGCCAGGCTGTTTTCCAGGGCATCGGACAGGGCCTGCGGATCCGAGGGGTTCTCCACAAGGATCACGTTGGCATTTTTCTCGTGTGAGCTGTAATATTTAAGGAACAGCTCGCTGCCCCCACCCTTGCCGTGGGTGAAGCAATCCAGGATGGTCAGCCCGGGGGCGTCGGCCAGGGCCCCGAGTTTTTTTACCAGATTGTTGGGAGACCGGTCGAAACTGACGTAAATCACCGGCTTGTCTTCCCGGGCGGAGGCTTCCATGAGTTTCAGGCAATAGTCGGAAGCCAGGCTTCCGGAGTCATCATGCCAGATGACGTTATCTCCCACCCGAAGTCCGTCCAGTATCTCATCCACTTTGCCGATGCCCGTTCCCGCTTTTTGGTGCATTCTTACGTCCTCAACATGTTTATGAGCCCTAAAAAAATCGTAACTGTTCAGCTTATGCCTCCGGCGGCCCGGCCGGGGGCTAAACGTTTAATCCGCCTTCGCCCAAGGGCTACGGCGCGACAAGAAAGTTCAACAAACAGGTTTAAAAAAACAGATTCAGGACAATCTGAATCAAAGGCGGATAGAATGTTCCCCGAGGAATCCACATTGGCAACCTGCTTTCAAGGTGACACACCTTGCAGCCGGAGGCTGCTTTTTAGGCCCTGAATAGCATCTAAAAATCGTTGCTCGGTGAAGGCAATGCCGGGACGCCCCACGCAAGGCCCCGGGGGGGGGTAAATACACGCCCCCCATAATAACAAAGCCCGAAAGAGGATGCGAGGCAACACTCTTTCGGGCTTATGTATAACACTAATCAGGGATGAAATCCCCTACAACATCTGATCACTTATCCGATGAAAGAGTCTTCGGGCATCTCCATGATGGCGCCGGTGAGGGCTTTCACGGAATCCATCTTGCCGAGGCCGATGGGCAGCATGTGCTCAATGAAGAACTTGGCGGTAACCACCTGGCCTTCGTAGAATGCCTTGTCTTTCTTCTTGGCTTTTTCAATCTTGGGCTGAGCCACAGCAGCTCTCCAGAGATGCATCCAAGCCATGATCAGGTCGCCGCAGCACTCCTGGAAGAGAGTCGCGGAACCGAAGGCGTCAAGGAGCTTCTCGCTCATGGCGGCGCCGCCGATGGCCATGGCGCACTCGCCGACCTTGTTCAGAGCAGCTTCAACCTTGGCAGCCATGTCTTCGAGACCGGCTTCCTTGGCCAGAGCGATGGTGGCCTGAATCTCACCCATCAGGTCCATCATGGGCTTGCCTTTTTTCATGCCGAGCTTACGGCCGAGGAGGTCCATGGCCTGGATACCGTTGGTGCCTTCGTAGATGGAGGTAATCTTGCAGTCACGAAGGAGCTGAGCCTGGGGGTACTCTTCGATGAAGCCGTAGCCGCCGTAGATCTGGATGCCCAGGGAGCAGACCTCGAAACCCTTGTCGGTGCCGTAGCTCTTGGCAACGGGGGTAACGATCTCGATGAGGCCGTTGTACTTGTCTTTGACGGCATCGTCTTCTGTGGTGGATACCATGTCGAAGCAGAAGCCCATGTAGTAGAGCAGGGAACGCATGCCTTCAACATAGGACTTCATGATAAGCAGGTTACGACGCACGTCGGGGTGCTGGATGATGGGCACACCTTTGGGCTCGGCGTCGAGCATGGAGAGCAGGTTGGGGCTCTGGACACGCTCTTTGGCGTAGTTGACGGCGTTCATGTAAGAGGTGGTGGCAAAACCATGGCCTTGGAGCGCCACGCCCTGACGGGCTTCGTTCATCATGAGGAACATGGCCTTCATGCCTTTGTTCTTCTCACCGATGAGGGTACCGCGACACTTGCCTTTTCCACCGAAGGCGATGGAGCAGGTGGCGTTGCCGTGGATGCCCATCTTGTGCTCAACGCCGGTGACAACCACGTCGTTGTCTTCGCCGAAGCTGCCGTCATCGTTGACCCAGAGCTTGGGAACGATGAACAGGGAGATACCGCGGGTCCCTGCGGGGGAGCCTTCGATACGGGCAAGGACAGGGTGGATCACGTTGGGCACCATGTCGGAGTCACCGCCGGAGATAAAGATCTTGTTGCCCACGATGTTGTAGGTGCCGTCGTCGTTGGGAGTGGCCACGGACTCAAGGGCGCCTACGTCGCTGCCTGCGTTGGCTTCGGTGAGGCACATGGTGCCGCCCCACTCGCCGGTGTAGAGCTTCTTGAGGTAGAGCTCTTTCTGCTTGTCGGAACCCAAGCTGGCGATGATGTTGCCGCAGCCGTGAGTCAGGCCGGGGTACATAAGGAAAGCGCAGTTGGCGCCGGTGAAGAGCTCACCACAGGCCAGGGAAACGGAATGGGGAAGGCCCTGACCACCCACTTCGGGGGCATCGGCCATGGCGACCCACTCATTCTCACAGAAGAGTTTGTAGGGCTTGTGGAATGAGGGCGGTACCTTTACCTGACCGTTCTCCAGCTTGACACCCTCTTCGTCACCGGTCTTCTGGGTGGGAAGAATTTCATTGACGGCGAACTTCCTGGCCTCGGAAAGAACCATGTCGATGGTTTTCTTGTTGAAATCACCATACTTTTCGGTCTCTGAAAACTGAGCAACGTTCAGCATTTCATGGAGAACGTAATCCTGGTCCCTGCGGTCTGCAATCTGTTGTGCCATAACTAAATCTCTCCTTATATTAAGACATTTTAAGATTATTTAAGGCATATTAAGGGCCTTGTCAGCTCTGAAGTCTAATGAAATTCCCTTCCAATACAGCTATTTTGACCAAATCATTATTACTCAAAGCAGAACTATGTTCATGGCTTATCAATAAAAACCATTTTTCCGATTACACCATGCCGCAACGCCGTGTACAGGCGGAAAAAAGCCAATTGTCAGCGTTAACGCGGTATTATTCCAGATTTTTACCTGTCGGTCAATAATTATCCCGCCCGACACCTCACTTGGAAACACAAAAGCCGTTGGTCAGAAGCTCAAAGGCGCGATTTAACCAGGCTTCAATATCATAGGCTTCCTTGTTTCCCGAGACCCAGGGCCAGATGGCCGAAAAAATCACCCCGTAAAACAGGGCGGAGAGATCCTCGGCAGGATAAGGCCTGAACTCCCCTTTTTCCACACCCTCCTGAAAAATTTCGGTATACGTCTCCACCATCCGGTCGTTCAAACGGTTGATGTCGGCGTTAAGATCCGGGGGCAGGATCATATCGACGCTGCTTCGAAGGGAGATATACACCCTTACAAAGGCCTGGTTATTCCTCAGGAATCGGGCATTGGCCAGGAGGCAGGCATATGCCCTGTCCTTGGGGGCCAGCTCCTTTCGGGATGCCGCTTCCGCGATCAGGCGTCCCAGCCGAAGGCCCCGGTCCATCACCATATCATGGAAGATCTGTTCTTTCCCGCTGAAATACTTGTAGATGGTTCCCAGGGGATACTCCGACTGCTGACTGATCTGAGCCATGGTGGTCCCGTAGTACCCCCTTTCCGCAAAGACGGAAAGTGCCGCTTCCAGAATCTCTTCCCGACGCCTTTTGTACTCACGTTCCTTTCTGCTCAGTACCGAATCCGTCACGCCTCCTCCAAGTTAGTGAAGTAAATTTTATTATTATTATGACTTATAAATCTGTCAAGTTGTTTCTCCGTGAATCATGGGAAAAAGCAGCTGGCCGAACCGCTTGGGCCCTCCCCACACATCGCGGGAAACTACCCGATATGGTGGGAGAGCCGTTTTTACCACGCAACACCTTGGGCCCGATTCCGCTCCCTCCGAATCATGTCGGAGTGATCTCCTCCTTGAGCAGGCAACAGGCAACGCGCCACTCCGGGGCCCCATTTTCTTTGTATACAATGTTTCCGGGCTGAATGATCCGGTTCATGACACACCCTTCGGCAATGGAGAGATCAAAGAGGTCGGTCTCGTTGATGCGGGGGGCGTCCTTGAGCGCTCCGTCCTCGATCACCATGGAGTGCACGGGAAAATCTTCGCACAAGGGGCACCTGTAGACGCGGCCGTTGGGAAAGAGAAAGAGGTTGTCGGCCACATGGCCCGCACACTCAAAAGCTTCCCCATCATCCAGGAACACCTTGGGCCAGGTGACCTTGATTCCGCGCCTGGCGGCCTCTTCAGCCACCTTGGGCACCACCTCCATCCAGTCATCCCGCGTCACGCGCATGAGCCCTTCCTCTTCGGCCTCTTCCCGGGCCGAGTTGCCCCGTATCCCAAGCACCTGGATGAAAAAATGGTTCACGCCCAGGTTTTCGAGGAGGTCGGGCATCCGGTCCAACTCATGAAGATTGGCCCCGCTCACCGTGTAGATGAGGCTGGTGGAGAACCCCTTGGCCACCCCTTTGCGAATGCCTGCCACGCAGGTCTCCCAGGAGCCTTTCCCCCGTAAGGGGTCGTTGGTTGCGGCGGTGGCACCGTCCAGGCTGAAGGAGAGGGCGTCCACCTCGGCAGGGGTCACCTTGTCCAGGATGTCGTGGAAGAGGTAGCCGTTGGTGTCGATGGTGATGGAGGCGTAGCCCAGGGCCCGGGCTTTTTTGATGGCCCTGGCAAGGTCGGGGTGCATGGTGGGCTCTCCGCCCAGAAAAATGATGTTGGCTTCTTTGGAGCGCGAGGCAAAAAGGGCGAGCCACTCTTCGATGGTCTCGATGGGCAGGGTCTGGGTTCCGTGTTGGGGGGGGTTGATGTAGCAATGGCGGCAGGAGAGGTTGCAGGCCGTCAGGATATGGAAAAAGACGTTGGTGGCGTCTTTGGTAAAGGATACGGTCTTTCTCATGGTTTGTCCTTCTCATCCGGACCTTCAGGCAGGGAAAAAGACTCCCCCCGGCAATCTGCCGATCCGAACACGGACAAAAAACGCGGTGCAGGAAGAAACGGGCTGTGTCTCCCTTCTAATCCCCGAAGCTGTTTCAGTCGGTCATCACTGCTGGGAGCCCTCGATATGACGCCTGATGATAACGTTCATCTTCTCTTCTCTGATGCGCTGAAGATCCTGTTTGGTCTTGATCAATTCTTCGTTGGTTGCCCGAAGGCGAATGGACATGTACTCGGCAAAGATGCGGTAAAGGAGCAAGAGAAAATCGAGGCGCTCGTCGTGATCGGCCCCGTCCCCTTCCAGTTTTTCCCCGGCCATGGTGTTGACGGCGATGCAGGTGGTTCGCCCGACGGCCGTCACCGTGGCAGAGCGTTTCAGGGAGTCGATGATGCGCATCTCCCCGAAGAGCTCCCCGATGTTGCTCAACCGGGTAATCTCCACATCCTCTTTGGACACCCTGACGGAACCGGCCAGTAAAAAATAGAGCCAGGGATCCCGATCCCCCTCTTTGATGATCTTCTCACCGTCCTCGTACTCACGGATTTTACTCAGCTTCAAGAGTTTTCCGAGGTAACGGGTCTCGAAATTCTTCAAAGCGGGAATGCTCATGAGTTTCTGGATATTCTGGATATTATCCTTGAGATATCGCGTCTCGATCATGAAGCCTCCTGCCTCCTTTCACATAGAAATCCACTGCGATCCCGTCGGCACAGCCGACACAACGTTCAAACTAATCCCTGTTTACAGATTATTCAATAAAAATTGTAAATAAGGCGCGGCGGGTGCCGCGCCTTTCATGGGCATTAGCTGTGGTAATCCTGGAGCGCTTTGACCGCGCAACTCTCCTCTTTCAAGCGGGCGATGGCACGGGCAACGGCCATGGCGCCGGTGAGGGTCGTGGCAAAGGGCACCTTGAACTTCAGGGCCGCCCTGCGGATCTTGTACCCGTCATGGGTGGTCTCGCTGGTGCCTGAAGGGGTGTTGATCACCAGCTGGATCTCATGGTTTTTGATGGCGTCCACCACATGGGGACGTCCCACGGAGACCTTGTTCACCAGGACGTTGGCCACCCCGTTTTTCGTCAGGAAATCCGAGGTACCGCTGGTGGCCATGATGGTAAAGCCCAGGGCCTTGAACAGGGAGGCCGTGGGCAGCATCTGCCCCTTGTCCCCCTCCTTGACGCTGATAAACACGGTGCCTTCCGTGGGGAGGTCGTCTCCGGAGCCGATCTGCGCCTTGGCGTAGGCAATGCCAAAGTCGTCGCCGAGGCCCATGACCTCTCCCGTGGACTTCATCTCGGGCCCCAACAGGGTGTCCACGTGGGGGAAGCGGTCAAAGGGCATCACCGCTTCTTTTACCGAGATATGGTTGGGCACGAACTCCTTATGAAGCCCCACCTCCGCGAGGGTCTTGCCCAGCATCACCTTGGTGGCCAGCTTGGCAAACTGAATCCCGGTGGCCTTGCTCACAAAGGGAACGGTGCGGGAGGCCCTGGGGTTCACCTCAATGATATAGAGGCGGTTGTCCTTGATGGCGTACTGCACGTTCATCAATCCCACCACGCCGAGCTCTTTGGCCATGGCGCGGGTGGCGTCGTGGATCTCCTTGAGCAGGCGGTTGGGGATGCTCATGGGGGGAAGCACGCAGGCCGAGTCGCCGGAGTGGATCCCCGCCTCTTCGATATGCTGCATCACGCCTGCGATGATGGTCTTCTCACCGTCGGAGATGGCATCCACATCGAGCTCCACGGCATCTTCCAGGAACTTGTCGATGAGCACGGGGTGGCCCGGAGAGACCTCCATGGCCTCGCGGATAAACCCTTCCAGGTCCCCTTCGGAGTAGACCACGCGCATGGCCCGGCCGCCCAGAACATACGAGGGACGTACCATGACGGGGTAGCCGATGCGTCGGGCCTCCACCAGGGCTTCTTCGTAGTTCATGGCGATGCCGCTCTCCGGCTGGGTCAGGTTCAGCTTCTTGAGCATGGCCTGGAACTCATCGCGGTCCTCGGCCCGGTGGATGCTCTCGGGCTGGGTGCCGATAATGGGCACGCCGGCGGCCTTGAGCCCCAGGGCCAGGTTCAGGGGCGTCTGGCCCCCGAACTGCACGATCACCCCATAGGGGTTCTCCTTCTCCACGATATGCAGGACGTCCTCTTTGGTGAGGGGCTCGAAGTAGAGCTTGTCCGAGGTGTCGTAGTCGGTGCTCACGGTCTCGGGGTTGGAGTTGACCATGATGGACTCCACCCCCTCTTCGCGCAGGGCAAAGGAGGCGTGGACGCAGCAGTAATCGAACTCGATGCCCTGACCGATGCGGTTGGGGCCGCCCCCTAAGATCATCACCTTCTTGTTGTCGGAGACCCTTGCCTCACACTCCTCCTCATAGGTGGAGTAGTAATAGGGTGTGGCCGCCTCAAACTCGGCGGCGCAGGTGTCCACCAGCTTGTACACGGGCTTGATGCCCAGATCGTAGCGCCTTTTTCTGGCCCACTCCTCATCGGTGCCGGTGAGCACGCCGATCTGCACATCGGAAAAACCGTTGGCCTTGGCCCGCCTCAAAAGGTCGGCGTCGATGTCCTGTCCGGCGGCCTTCACGGTCTCTTCCATGTCGCAGATCCGCTTGATCTGATGCAGGAACCAGGGGTCCACCTTGGTCATGGCAAAGATCGCCTCAAGGGAGATCCCAGCCTTCATGGCCTGGCGCAGGTAAAAGAGCCGCTTGGAGTTGGGGGTG
>Ga0193964_1000921_pt1 | contig 13677 bp, 10 predicted proteins | sample FB_7_MG_FD_140323 | JGI IMG/M metagenome (GOLD analysis project Ga0193964, IMG submission 140323) | Microbial mat bacterial communities from the Broadkill River, Lewes, Delaware, United States - FB_7_MG | ecosystem: Environmental > Aquatic > Freshwater > River > Microbial mats | place: USA... | reverse complement strand
GGATTTGATCATAACTTCGGCCACTTTGTATTCATTTTTTCAGAACCTGAAAAAGAACACCGTAATTACAAACCGTTGATAATTCCTTGAATCGGGTTTTCTCATGGGTGGCCCATCTTATGATCAAGCCCATCGTGAACAAAGAGCTTCTAATTTAAAAGGGTCCGAAATAACTTACCATAGTAGCAGGAGCGCGGCGTCTCGCCCGCATCGTTACAATACCTGCGGACATGCGAACGGGACACCCGTGCTCCCGGATATAGCAAAATTGGTAAGTTCTTTAAGACAAACGTAATTTCACCTCAAAGAGATGGGTCATGATGTCAGATTCAAACCTTATTAACGAATAAAGAGAGTCCGGCTTGAATTACTCCGAGGCGCGACACCTACCGGCTACTGATTCAGTACCACCTGGTGTCCGTTGAGAAACAATGTCTCTTCCTTGATGTGCATATCAAGGGACAAAAGGTCACCTTTAATAACGAACAATCCTGTGGCCATTCCCGGTAAAAGCGGTTCAGTCAGATTAGGGATACCGCCTGCAAGGGCATAGGGTAGACTGAGTTGAGCGTCCAGGTTGAAAAATGAAAACATCATGTCCGGCTGCATGGCAAAAATAAAAATATTAGAAGGGTCCAAATCCTTTTTTAAGCTAAGGTCCAGTTCTCCGGTGACCTTTCCCTCGGGCAGAGCGATATCCAGGTCGGTGATTTCTATGCCCAGGTCCTTTTTAAGCAAACCTTTTAATGCGGACATAAGTTGTGGCGTGTTCCGGGCCATTTCTTCCTTTAAGCTTTCCTGGAAATTACCGGGATGTCCGCCTTGTTTTTCGAGGCGTTGGCCTGTCTGGGTCATCACTTTTGAATACAGGACCATGCCCTGTTCAAAGGCCGCCGCATCAATCTGTTTCAGCTTCAGGGTGGCAGTCCAGTCGGATAAAGGCTTGCCGCCTATTTTAATGCGATCCACATGAAAATCCGTGACCATGGTCAGTGTTTTTTTATCCTCGGCCGCATTTGTGCTGCAATTGAACGTGAGTCCGGAAAGATTTACAGGATCTGATTTCCCATCATTTATTTTCAACTGCGCCAGTGAAAATGTGTTTTTCCCGGTCCATATCATGTCCGTGAGCTGGTACAGATCAGATGTAAAGGAGACCGCTCCCATGATAAATTCATCGCCCTGGGACAATCCGGCCCACCGGCCTTTTGCATCCAGGGTTTCAAATCCCTCTCCCGTGGAAACATCAAGATCAAGGGCGTGAACATCGACCATTTTTCCCTTCTCTTCAATGGAAAAGGCGTTCATGTGTATTGCAGAACCCATGGTGCCTGCAAGGGAAAATCGACTTTGAATGGACAACGGATCTTTGCCGTTTAAATGGGTGGTCACCCATTGCATGTACCAGGGGTTTTCTTGGAGGCTTGTTTTTGCATTCACACTGAAAAAACCGTGTTTTCCTTGGGTTTCCAGCACCAGCTGCGCCATGTCGCTGCCGGGGAAACCGCCGGGATTCTCAATGGACCACTTTACGCGGGACGAAAACAGGCCCCGGTCGTAGTCAAGCACGTTGATCCTAATATTTGTTCCGGCTTTGGCGGCTTTATTGTTATTTTCCTCAACAGCTGATTTAATGGTTCGTTCCGTGATGATACCGTTGGCAATGGGCAGCCCGGCAGCACAGACAACCGCCAGGCAGATTAAAATGATCAATAATTTTTTCATAAGGTTTCCTCCAGACGGTCTTTCAGTCCGGACCGTCGTAACGCGGTCCTGTTATTGTCAAAGGCCGTTTTAAAAGCCCGGGTGGATCCTACAATAATGACAAGAAACTTTCCACGGGTCATGGCCGTGTACAGCAGATTTCTCTGCAGAAGCGGAAAATGTGCCGTGGTCAGGGCAATGATAACGGCATCATATTCCGAGCCCTGGGATTTATGAATCGAGACCGCATAGGCCAGGGTCAGTTCATCCAGTTCCGGCAGATCATAGGCAACGATTCTGCCCTCGTAATCCACAAGTACCTCCCCCGTGGATTTGTCCGCTTCTATCACCCGGCCGATATCTCCGTTGAACACCTCTTTGTCATAATTATTTTTTAGGTGCATGACCTTATCACCGGTCTTAAAGGTGTGGCCATGGGACTCAATACCGCCGGGTGCATCATTCAAAACCGCCTGCAGCCGCTGGTTCAGGCTGATGGTGCCGGCCTCTCCCCGGTGCATGGGGGTGAGCACCTGGGTTTCCCGGATGTGGGGAAATGCCTTTGGAATTCTTTGGGCGCACAGCTCACAGATGGTCTCAGCCACACGGGCCGGTGTGCCGGTTTCAATAAAATAAAATTGGGAGGGCTGGTCCGGGGTTGCCGATTTGATGTCCGGCATCTGCCCGTTTCGGATACTGTGGGCATGCATGACAATAGGGCTTTGCCGGGCCTGACGGAAAATCCGGGTCAAGGCAAACACCGCCACCTGTGCCGAATCGATAATATCGGACAACACATTGCCCGGCCCCACAGAGGGCAGCTGAAAGGTGTCTCCCACCAGAATGAGACCGGCTCCGGCCGGCAGGGCCTCGGACAGACGATACATGAGCTGGGTGTCCACCATGGACGCTTCATCCACCACCAGAAGGTCCAGGTCCAAAGGATTGGTAAAATCATGTTCAAAGGAATCGGTGTCCTGGTTAAAGCCCAAAAGTTTGTGAAGGGTTTTGGCCCCCCGTCCGGTCACTTCGGATAGACGCCGGGCTGCCCGCCCTGTGGGGGCGGAAAGCATCACCTTCAGGCGCAGGGTTTTGAATACAACGCATAATGCCTTTATCAGGGTCGTCTTCCCTGTTCCTGGACCGCCGGTGATAATGGAAACTTTCTGACCCATAATCCGGGTCACCACATCCAACTGCTCCTGGGACAACTGAACTGCCATGGAAGAAAGTACCTGGCCCTGGATTGAATCTTCGTCAACGTTGACATCAGCAGTGGGCATGGATAAAAGTGCCTTGATCCGGCGGGAAATTCCGGCTTCAGCCTTATGTAACGCTGCAAGATATACCCTGTCCTTTTCAAATACCACTTCGTTATCCGAATCCAGATGCCCCAGCGCATCTAAAAGCTGTTCTCCAGGCACCCCTGCTCTTTGGGCACAGGCCCGGATCAGGTCCTCTTTTTGCTCAAACACATGGCCGTCCTGCTCCAGGTCCAGCAAGCGGCAGATCAGGCAGGCTTTAAGTCTTTCTTCCGCCCGGCATTCCGTACCCAGCTGCCTGGCCAGTTCATCCACGGCGGCAAAACCAATGGCAGGGATGTCCCGGACGATGCGAAAGGGATCTTGGGTCAACACCTCTAACGCGTGGTTCCCATATGTTTTAAGGATGGCTGCGGCTTTGGCCGAATCAATAGGGGTGTTCTGCAGCATCTCCATGACCCGCCGCACGGCGTGGTGGGTATTCCAGGCCGTTTCAATCATTTTCTGTTTGGCTTTGCCGATTCCATATACATCAAGAAGCCGGGCCGGCTCATTTTCAATGATCTCCAGGGTCTGTTCCCCAAAGGTATCCACGATCCTGTCGGCCAGCTGCTGGTTAATACCGGGAATAATACCCGAGCTTAGGTATTTTCGAATACCTGCCATGGATGAGGGCAGGGTGACTTCAAAGGCGGCGGCCTTAAACTGCTCTCCATATTTGGGATGGCTGGTCCATGTGCCCTTCAGTTTGAGTCGCTCTCCCTGGGCCACCCCGGGCAGGTGCCCGACCACGGTGATGGCATCGGCCACCTTGGGCACGGCCACACGGCAAACGGTGTAATGATTTTCCGGGTTCTGGAATGTAATCCGGGACAGGGTGCCGCTGATGGTAATCATGAAGCCATATTATCGCAAGGAAAATTATCGGTTATCCAACAGGCAGCCTCGTAAAGATCCTTGGCAAAATAATCGGGTGCAATGCCTTTTTCCGTCAACGCGGCCAGGGCCTTTTCCCCGTTGCCGGTCTTAACCAGGATGGTTTTGGCACACCCGGCGTTTTTACCGCACTCAATATCTTTGGCGGAATCTCCCACCATAAAGGATTTGCTCAAATCAATGGCATGGCATGCCACGGCATTGAGAATCATTCCAGGTTTGGGCTTTCGGCACTCGCACCCTTGATCCGGGGTATGGGGGCAGAAAAATATATCCTTGATCCGGCCACCGGCCTGTTCCACCCCGTGGGTCATTTTTTTTAAAATGGCATCAAGGGTTGGTCTGGATATCATGCCCCGGCCCACAGCCGATTGATTGGTGATCAGAATCACCTGAAACCCCTTGGCGTTCAAAAGGGCAATGGCGTCCGGGCTTTTGGATATGAAATGGAATTCGTCCGGATGTTTGATATAGGCGTCGGAATCATGGTTTATCACACCGTCCCGGTCCAGAAAAACAGTATATTCCTTCATTGCTTTTTAGCTTCTTTCCTAACTCTTGGCTGCTGTGTTTGGACGAAAAGTTGCCCAGATGCAAGGCGCAGAAAAATTTGTAACCGGAGCAACCTCATGGTTGTGAGGATTGCAAACTTTTTTTGCAACGCCGCAGGTGGGTGACTTTTTGTTCAAACACTAATTACTCGGCTACGGCAAAGGCGTGGGCAAAGCCTTCCTCGGCCATCAGTCTTTGGCTGAACGTCACGGCATCATTGAGGTTGTTGAATTTACCGACTCTCACCCGGTGAAATTGCCCCCGGTCATCCATATAGGGAACAATATGGGCATTAAGATAGTTCTTAGATAATTTGATCCGGTACTTCTCCGCATTGGTTCTCACCCTGAATGCCCCCACCTGAACCGTGAAATCGCCTTTCCAGTAATCCACGGGTTTAAAGTTCACAGGGGTGTGGTCTTTCTTGGAATAGGCCGTGGCCTTTCCAAGGGCCGTCACCTTTACCCGGGCTGTGCCGGGCCCCACTATACCAATTTGTTGGGCCGCCTTATATGACAGGTCTATGATTCTGCCGGCCACAAAGGGCCCCCGGTCATTGACGCGCACCGTAATTTTTCTGCCGTTGTCCAGGTTTTCAACCCTGACCCATGTGTTCATGGGAAGGGTTTTGTGGGCTGCGGTCATGGCGTACATGTTGTAGGTTTCGCCGTTGGATGTTTTTCGTCCGTGGAACTTTTTACCATACCAGGAGGCGCGCCCTTTTTCCACATACCCGTTGGCAGAGGCTATGGGATAATAGTGTTTTCCTGCAATGCGATAGGGGCGCTGGGTGGCTTTGGTCCCACTGTATCGTTTATCCGCAGAGCTGCTTTGGCCGGAATCATAGCGTCCGGCACCGCATCCGGCTACGGCAAGGGCAAGGCAGAAAAGAAGGGCCGGCATTAATGTCCGGGTCGTATAACTCATACAGAATCTCATCTTTTTATTCCAGGGCGGTCTTAAGAACATCGTTCATTTTATCGGTAAAATAGAAAGTCATGGTGGATTTAATATGCTCAGGAATATCTTCCATATCTTTTTTATTCCAAAGCGGCAGAATCAAAGAGCGGATTCCGGCCCTGTGAGCTGCAATTACTTTATCCTTGATGCCTCCCACAGGTAGAACTTCACCCCTGAGGGTAATTTCTCCGGTCATGGCCAGACGGGATTTCACTTTTCTTTGGGTGATCAGGGAGGCAAGGGTGGTAAGCATGGTCACCCCGGCAGAGGGGCCGTCCTTGGGGATGGAGCCTTCGGGCACATGAATGTGGATATCATGGGTGTCAAAAAAGGTGTCATCCACAGCCAGCCGGTCGGCATTGGATCGAATGAAGCTTAACGCGGTGGACGCAGATTCTTTCATGATATCCCCAAGTTGTCCGGTGAGTGTCAGGCCCTTGCCGCCTTTCATGGCCACGGCTTCCACAAAGAGTACCTCACCCCCCACAGGGGTCCAGGCAAGACCCACGGCCACGCCTGGGGTTTTGATCCGGGTGGCCATATCAGGCATGTTCTGGATGGGGCCTAGATATTCGGGGATTTCTTTCCGGCCAATGGTCAAATTTTCCACCTGGTCTTCGGCGATTTTAGCGGCAACCCCCCGGCATACGGCCCCGATTTGACGTTCCAGGTTGCGCAACCCTGATTCCCTGGTATAGCCGGAGATAATTTGTTTGACTGCGCCCGGGGTTATTTTGATCTGGCCGGAATTGATGCCGTTGGCCTCCCGCTGTTTGGGGATAATATACCGGGTGGCAATTTTAAGCTTTTCTTCCTGGGTGTATCCGGTAAGCTCCAGAACCTCCATTCTGTCCCGCAGGGGGGGCGGAATGGTATGCAGCACATTGGCTGTGGTCAAAAACATGACATCGGATAAATCAAAGGGTACATCCAGGTAATGGTCAACAAAATGCTGGTTCTGCTCCGGATCAAGGACCTCAAGCAGGGCGGATGAGGGGTCTCCGTGGTAGGAGGAGCTGACTTTATCAATTTCATCCAGCATGAAGACGGGATTTTTTTTGCCTGCCGTTCTTAGCCGCTGAATGATTCGGCCCGGCATGGCCCCCACATAGGTCCGCCGGTGTCCACGGATTTCGGCTTCATCCCTGACACCGCCCAGGGCAATGCGGACAAATTCCCGGCCCAGGGCCCTGGCAATGGATTGTCCCAGGGAGGTTTTCCCCGTGCCGGGTGGGCCGGCAAAGCACAGTATCGGGCCTTTGGAGTCTTTTTTGAGTTTACGCACGGCCAGAAATTCCAATATCCGTCTTTTGGGCTTTTCAAGACCATAATGGTCCTGGTCCAGAATTCTTCTGGCTTCGGCAATATCCAGCCGACTTTCGGCATATTCGTTCCAGGGCAGGGATGTCAGCCAGTCCAGATAGGTGGATGATACGACATATTCGGAAGATGAGGGGTGCATTCTTGCAAGGCGCTCAAGTTCACGTTGTGCTTCTTTTGTGGCCTCTTCGGGCATGGGGTTGTCCCTGATCAGGGTTTTGTATTCCCGGATCTCGACGGATTCCTGCTGGGTTTCCCCAAGTTCTTCTTTAATTGCTTTGAGCTGCCGGCGCAGGTAGTATTCGCGCTGGCGTTTGTCCATGTCCTCCCGGACCTGACTTTGAATTTTAGACCCCATTTCAAGAATATCAAGCTGGTCATTGACCAGGCGGGTCACCTTTTTCAGGCGGCGGTTCACGTCAAGCAGCTCAAGGACTTTTTGTTTTTCATTTACAGGGGCATTAATGGTGGAGGCGACCATGTCGGCAAGTGCGCTGGGTTCCTGAAGGGTCTTGACCATCTGGCCCATTTCCGCAGGCAATCCCGGCGAAAGTGCTACGATCTTTTCGTACTGTTCAACAATGTTGGCCATCAGTGCCCGGTTCTCCTTGTGCCTGTCGTTATTACGGCTTTTGAGAACGGAAATGCCGGCATGCATATAATCATGCTTTTCCAGGTACTCCACCACCTTGAAGCGGTTCAAACCCTGAATGAGCAACTGGGCCTTTTCATCTTCCATCTTGGACATTTTAAGAATTACGGCGACGGTACCAATGCGGCACAGGTCGTCGGCAGTGTGCCTGGAATCAATGTCCGAACGCTTTGACAACAGAAGGCCAAGCATGCGGTTTCCGGACATGGCATCGTCAATCAGGTCAATGGCCTCTTTCTGGATCAACACCAGAGGCAACACCATTTTAGGAAACAGATTGGTATCCACTATGGGAAGAATGGGTAGTTCGTCAGGTATGTCGTCAGTGGTGATGGGGACGGAGGGATGGTTTAATTCATCCATTCGTTTTCCTTTTTGTATACAATCGCCTAATCCATGGGGTTTATATATTCTTTTTGGGGGTTAACACCCGGGCGTCAATAGACCCGGTCTATCCCATGGATGTTATAAAAAATCAATGGGCATTTTTTGTTCCGAAGAATAATTTGTCTTGAGCTGTTTTCCTAATTTCAGTTCCAGAAACCCGTTGGCGTATGACGCAGACACTTTTTCCATGTCAATAATACTGGGCAGATACAGAACCCGCTCAAACCGGCCGAACTGGATTTCAGCAAGCCTGTAGGTGGCGGTGGGATCAGGCTGGCTGCTTTTACGCACCCCGGAAATTTTTACGGCCTTATCTGACAGTTCAACAACCATGTTTTCCCGGGAAACACCTGCGATTTCGGCTTGGATAATGATTTCTTCCCTGGTTTCAAAAATATCCATCTGGGGTCTCCAGATCCGTTTTGAAAAGCAGAACATGGGATTAACGGATTGAAACATCTCTTCAAAAGACTTTTCTTCTGTGGCCGGTGTTTCAATATGATTCCCAAATCGAATTTTTATCTGTTCCATAACATGCTCCTGATAATGGGAAGGGAACCACCCAGAATGCTGTTACTTGATGATCACGTTTTTGTTAATTTGCCCAACTTCGGCGTTGGAAAAAATTTTAATCCTCAAAATATGTTGTATATTCCTCCGGTTAAAAATTGTTTCCGCCTTGAATTTGAACAAATTTCCTAAAAGCGTGATGATCAAGTGTTAACCTGTCCCTTAATCAATTCTCACAGATTACCATTTGATAGAAATGTTGTAAAGCACTGTAAAAATTAAATGGTTATCACGCAGGCCTGTCAAGTATCCGGCGAACAACCTTTGAAAATTTGTCCATGGAAAAGGGTTTTTGTAAAAAATCGTGGCAGCCGTCACTAAGCATCTGCTTTGTTTCTTCATCCATGCTGACACCACTGGAAATTAGTATCTTTATGTCGGGGTTCAGTTCTCGAATCCGATGAAACGTTTCCTTGCCGTCCATGAAGGGCATGATCAGATCCAGGATTACCAGCGCGATTTTGTCCGGATGCTTTGTTACCAGATCCAGACATTCTGTACCGTTGCGGGCCTGGAAGGCCTGGTAACCTAAAGCTTCAAGGAGACTTACCCCCACCTCGAGCACTTCATCCTCGTCATCTACGATAAGAACGGTTTCCCCGCCTTTGGGCATCAGGTCAAACTCGTCGCTCTCCTCTTCAAACCGTTGAACATTCACGGCGGTAAAACCGGGCAGTGCTACCCTGAATACGGATCCGGCATTTTTTTTGCTGTCCACGGTGATGAATCCGCCGTGATTCTTCACAATGCCGAACACCGTTGACAGTCCTAATCCCCGTCCTTTCAAATCCCCGGGCATTTTGGTGGAGAAAAATGGGTCAAAAATTCTTTTCTGAATAGCTTCATCCATGCCGATTCCGGTATCCTGAACAGTGATTTCCACGTAAGTACCTGGTTTTACCTCAAAATGAAAGCAGTTGGTGTCCTCAATTGTTAAATTCCGGGTCTCTATGGTAAGCGTACCGCCATCCACCATGGCCTGGCAGCCATTGACCAGAAGATTGAGTAGCACCTGTTCAAGCTGGGAACGGTCTCCCTTTACCTTGTAAAGATTCGGATTCGGCTTTTTTTTAATGACAATATTTTTTTTTTCCGGCTGGAAAACAGTGAGGGCTATATCCACAATCTGGTTAATGTCCAGGGGTTCAACCTGGTACTTGCCCCCGCGGGCAAAACCTAAAAGATTACCGGTCACTTCAGCGGCGGTCTCTATCAGCCGGTTCATCTGCCGGAGATGATCCTTGATTTTTTCCGGCCGGTTTACGTGAACCCCCATCAGGGATAAATGCCCCTGAAGCGCCATGAGCAGATTGTTAAAGTCATGGGAAATGCCGCCGGCCAGTACGCCAATGGCTTCCATTTTCCGGGCCTGATTTTTCCTAATCTGTCTGGAGTTGATTTCCGTAATATCCGATACGGTGATTAACAGACCCTGGGAATGGTCTCCTGGGTCCAGCCAGCAGGCCCGAAGGCGGCAGTCAAAAGCAGTGTCGTCCACCCTTGACAGCCGGGAATCAACAGTGGACGATCCTGTCTGGTCAATCCCTGTGATAAAGGTATTATAGACACGCTTAAATTCTTTATCCGTGGGGAAAAGAGTTCGGGCAGATTTTCCTTCCAGGCTGCGGTATTCATGGCCGGTCATGGCGTGACAGGCGGGATTTGCCCAGTAGATGTCGGTGTGGTAAAGAATACAGATACCCACAGGGGCGTAGATTAATACATTTTTAATATTTTTCCGGGAAAAAAAATCGGAGCCTGTAAAATAAGGGGGATTCCGGTCAGGCCAGTCCTGTTGAATTGGAATCGAGTCAGAAGATGTAGGATCATGCCCCTGGGTCATAAAACACCGCCTCCTAAAAATTGACGAACGCTTGGATTATCTGGACGAACGCTTGAATTGTCTGATAAATATACCAGAATTTTTAATTAAGGTCACCAAAAATGAAGTTCAAACCCATATACGGCGCTTTTTTACCCCTTATTCCTGCATTGGCGGGCGGCCTATTGCTTTTTTCAGCATTCCCGGCTCCAGGTTTTTATCCGGCAGCCTTTTTTGCTCTGGTCCCGTTATGGCTTTCCATTGACCGACTGGGTTCAAAGCAGGCTTTCTATGCAGGCATCGGTACAGGGATATGTTTTTATCTGCCTCTTATTTATTGGATTTGTCCCACCATGACCCAGTACGGTGGTCTAAACCCTTTAGCGGCTGCGGCCTGCCTTATGCTTTTGGTTTTGTACCTGTCTGTTTATACGGGCGTTTTTGCCCTGGTCATGAAAAAGATCCCTATCCCTGAAGGCCTTGTCCCATTCTGGGGGGCCGTGGCCTGGGTCGCCCTGGAATATATCAGGACATATTTGTTTTCCGGCTTTCCCTGGGGCGTACTGGGTTACAGCCAGTATCCCAACCTGGTTTTGATCCAGGCGGCAGACACCTTCGGGGTTTTAGGAATTTCCTTTCTGCTGGTGCTTGCCAACGGGATTCTGGTAACGGCTTTTAAGGCGTTTTCCCAAAGGGCATGGCCTGGAAAAGCAAATATGGCAGGTATAATCCTTGCAACGGTTCTGCTTGGTGTCGCTTTTATTTACGGCCATTTTGAACTGGCAAAAATTCGTGGACAGATCAAAGGCGCACCTTCCCGGAAAATTGCGGTTATCCAGGCCAATATTCCCCAGGATCGGAAATGGGATAACGTATTTATTGATGAAACCATAGACCGGTATGCCCGGTTATCCCTCCAGGCGATTCCCTGCGATCTTGTGGTATGGCCGGAAACGGCTGTGCCCTTTTACTACGGCATGGACCCTGGGCCCTCGAACCGGGTGGATGCCATGGTGAGAAAGGCCGGCACCTTTTTTCTCATCGGCATTCCTGCCGCCCAGCCTTCGGCCCAGGGTTTCCTGTATTACAATCGGGCCTGCATGCTCACTCCCCTTGCCTTGCCAAAGGGCTATTATGATAAACATCATCTGGTGCCCTTTGGGGAGTATGTGCCTTTCAAAAAACTACTTTGGTTCGCTCAAAAACTGACAGCCGGTGCCGGTGATTTCTCAAAGGGGAAAACCGGGACGGTGCCGTTAAAATTTGATACGGGAACGACCGGTGTATTAATCTGTTTTGAGATCCTTTTTCCCAATATTGCCAGAGAGTTTGTTCTCAATGGGGCAGATATTTTAACCACCATGACCAATGATGCCTGGTTCGGCCGAACCCAGGCCGCGCTTCAGCACTTTTCCATTGCCGTGTTCCGGGCTGTTGAAAACCGGCGCAGTGTGGTCCGGGCCGCAAACACAGGTATCTCCGGATTCGTTGATCCTTCCGGCACCATTTTGGAAAAATCAGATATTTTTACTGCTTGTGCCCTTACCCGGCAGGTTCCGGTCCTTTCCGGCAAAACCGTTTATACCCGCCACGGGGATTTTGCTGCCAAAGCCTGTCTGGTTGCATTTCTTTTGATTTGTGTGATAGAACCCATGAAAAAAAGATTTAGGAGATTATTATAATGAGTGTAGAATACAAACAGATTGTCTCTTCCATCACCGCTAAAGCCAACCGGCTTAAGGAGTATCTTTGACCTCCCTGTAAAGGAAAAACGGCTTCGGGAACTTGAGATGCTCATTGCCCGGGAAGACTTCTGGAATGATGCGGAAAAAGCAACCGAAATGTCAAAGGAACGCACCTCCATCGCCGGTCTTATTGAGACCTGCAATGCCATATTTTCAGAAATTGAGGATGTGGAGGTGATGCTGGAACTGGCAAAGGAGGAGTCGGACAAGGCGGCTGAACAGGAAGCCGCTCAGATGCTGGCCCATCTGGAGAAAAAGGTAAAACGCTTTTCCCTGGAGATTACCCTTGACGGGGAGGATGATGCCCGGGCCGCCATTGTCTCCATCAATGCCGGTGCCGGGGGAACGGATTCCCAGGACTGGGCGGAAATGCTGTTCAGAATGTATACCCGGTGGATCGACAAAAAAGGGTACAAGTGTCAGATCATTGACTTTCAGGAGGGAGACGAAGCCGGTCTCAAGGGCGCAACACTCCATGTTTCCGGCCCAAACTGCTACGGATTTATGAAAGCCGAATCCGGGGTGCATCGACTGGTTCGGATTTCACCTTTCAATGCCAGCGGCAAACGCCAGACCTCTTTTGCTGCCGTTTTTGTCTATCCGGAGGTCAAGGATGAAATCAATATCGACATTGATGAAGGGGATCTGCGCGTTGATGTGTATCGGGCCAGCGGGGCCGGCGGCCAGCATGTGAACAAAACCAGTTCAGCCGTACGTATCACCCATGCGCCCTCGGGTGTGGTGGTCCAGTGTCAGCAGGAATCTTCCCAGCACCGGAACAGGGAGATTGCCATGAAAGTGCTTAAATCTCGACTTTACCAGCTGGAAAAGCAGAAACAGGAGCAAAAAAGGCAGAACCTGCATGCCAGCAAGGACGACAATGCCTGGGGCAGCCAGATCCGCTCCTATGTGCTGCATCCCTACAGAATGGTAAAAGACCATCGTATCGACCTTGAAATCGGGGATGTGGACCGGGTGCTGAACGGTGATCTTGATCCGTTTATTGAGGGGGTGCTGATGTCCGGTTCCCTGAATAATTAGCATAAGGATTTTGAACTTTTTATGTCGATAGACCCAGTGGAAATCATCAGGCAATTTTATGATCCGGACTCAGAACTTTTTGCTGTTCTGGTGGAACACAGCACAAAGGTCGTCGCAAAAAGCCTGGCCATCGCAAAGGGCGTTGCCCACCTGAACCCGGACATGGACTTCATCGAAAAAGCAGCCATGCTCCATGATATCGGTATTTTTAAAACCAGTTCTCCGAAAATCGGTTGTGCGGGTAAATATCCCTATGTGTGTCACGGATACCTTGGACGTGAACTGTTAGACGGGTTGGGTTTGCCCCGGCAATTTGGTCTTGTGGCCGAACGTCATACCGGCGCCGGCATCACCCTTGAAAATATTGTTGAAGCGGATTTGCCCCTGCCCCATCGGGACATGGTGCCTGTTACCCTGGAAGAAAAAATCATCTGCTGCGCAGACAAATTCTATTCAAAGAGCCCGAAGAAACGCGATAACGTTATGACCCGGGAAAAGATTGAAAGATCTCTTGCCAAACTTAATTTGGGCCATGCAAAACGGTTTTCTGCCTGGGCCGATGAATTGGGTCTTTAATTAACAAAAGCCCCGATCGGCAAAAGGATGCCGATCGGGGCTTTGAATTTTATTTCTTTTATGTTGAAGGCGGATCTTTTTTAGAAATTGATCTGGAACTTCATGCCGTAGTAAAGCTCATCACCTTCATCGTTACCGCTCATATCATCC
>Ga0193964_1000919_pt1 | contig 13698 bp, 11 predicted proteins | sample FB_7_MG_FD_140323 | JGI IMG/M metagenome (GOLD analysis project Ga0193964, IMG submission 140323) | Microbial mat bacterial communities from the Broadkill River, Lewes, Delaware, United States - FB_7_MG | ecosystem: Environmental > Aquatic > Freshwater > River > Microbial mats | place: USA... | reverse complement strand
GAAGCTTCGTGTCGATCATTAAAAGAAAAATCTATAGAAAATATTACGCAACTAATAGATGAAATAATCAATAAACAGATTGAAGAAGGAAAATTTAATAACGCTGATATCACGTTTAAAGATATCGATACGATTAAAAAGACATTTACCAATATGATTATTAATATAAATCATGGTAGAATAGCCTATCCAAAAGCGAATAAACCCAACGATTAAGTAAACAAATAATCGTATAAAGTAGTATATATAAATTAGAATTTACTATACTTGTATAAACAAGGAATTAAATAGATTTTCAACCAAATTATAGAGAATAACTATGGCAAACAAACCTATTACAATCAAGGACATTGCACAAATGCTTAAAATCTCTGTTTCAACAGTTTCGAGGGCATTAAAAGATAATCCTGAAATCAGTCAGAAGACTAGAAAGGAGGTGCAGGATTTAGCAAAAAAACTTAATTATGTACCCAACCCAATTGCTGTAGCTCTTAAAACCAGAAAATCTAATACAATTGGAGTTATTGTACCAAAAATTGTAAGTACATTCTTCTCTAATGTTGTTAGTGCCATTGAAGATGTTGCTGATAAATATGGTTATCACGTTTTAGTATCATCATCAAATGAAAAGATGATAAAAGAGATGAAAAACATCAATGTCTTTATAGCAACAAGGGTTGATGGGGTAATTCTTTCTTTATCTAGAGAAACTGAATCTTTTGAACACATTCAAAGAATTAGAGATAACGATATACCCTTAGTCCTTTTTGATAGAACTACTAAAGAATTGGATGTTCCTAAGGTAGTTGCAGATGATGCTGATGCGGCATTTATTGCTGTTGATCACCTTATAAAAGGGGGAGCTAAGCGAGTAGCCCTTCTAACTGGACCTGGACATCTTCTTATTGGTAGAAATAGAATGAGAGGCTACCTTAATGCACTTACTAAACACAATATTGAGATTAATTCTGATTATATATGTAGAAGTAATTTATCAGTTAAAGGAGCTAAAGAAGCAACTTCAAAATTACTTGATATGACAAACCCTCCAGATGCTATCTTTGGTATTAATGATGATTTAGCTATTGGAGCCATTGAAGCATGCAAAGAAAGAGGTATGGATATCCCTAAAGATATTTCTATCGTGGGCTTCTCAAATACTAAACGTTCTCAGTATATGAAACCATCACTTTCTACAATGAATCAAAATCCTACCGAAGTAGGACGTAGAGCTGCTGAATTACTATTTGAACAACTTAGAGATCCAAAAAATCATATTATTAGAGAGGAAATTGTTCACGCCGAACTTATTATTAGAGAAACATCAGATAGAAGTTAAAAACATAAAGCACAAAAAAAAGCAAGCTAATTAGCTTGCTTTTTATATATCTAAACAGATCTTAGTATCTATCAAGTGCGTTCAAATCATCAAAAGCAACTTTCAGTCTTTCAACCATACTTACCTGACCATCTCTTAAGACTTTACGAGGATCATAGTATTTTTTATTTGGTTTTTCTTCTCCCTCTGGATTACCAATTTGAGATTGAAGATATTCTCTATTTGCAGCCTCATATTTTCTTACACCATCCCAAAATGCCCACTGAGTATCAGTATCAATATTCATCTTGATCACACCATAAGAAATTGCTTCTCTAATTTCTTCATGAGTAGAACCTGATCCACCATGAAATACAAAATTAACTGGCTTAGCAACAGTATTAAATTTCTCTTGAATAAATTTCTGAGAATTATCAAGAATTTTTGGAGTAAGCTGAACATTTCCTGGCTTATAAACTCCATGCACATTTCCAAAAGAGGCAGCAATAGTAAACTTATCAGAGATCTTCATTAATTTCTCATATGCATAAGCAACATCTTCAGGTTGAGTATATAATAAAGAATTATCAAGATGTGAATTATCTACACCATCTTCTTCTCCACCTGTACAACCTAACTCAATCTCCAAAGTAATACCAATCTTAGACATTCTTTCTAGATACTTTTCAGAGATCGCAATATTCTCTTCAAGAGTTTCTTCAGAAAGATCTAACATATGAGAACTAAATAATGGTTTACCAGTATGCTTGAACCATTTTTCACTTTCTTCTAGTAAGGCATCAATCCAAGGTAACCATGCTTTAGCTGCGTGGTCTGTGTGAAGAATAACAGGTATTCCATAAGCTTCAGCTAATGTATGTACATGTTTAGCTCCAGCAACTGCTCCTAATACATCTGCATCAAAACCATCAAGAGATAATCCTTTACCAGCCATATATCCAGCACCACCTTTAGAGAACTGAACAATAACAGGAGAATTAACTTTCTTAGCTGCTTCCATTACTGCATTAATAGAATCTGAACCAACCACGTTTACAGCAGGAAGTGCAAATCCTTCTTCTTTAGCAATATTAAAGATCTTCTGTACGTCATCACCAGTTGCTACACCTGGCTTAACAGCATCAATAATTCTTTTCATATGTGTGTAATTTTTATAATTCTGATAAAATTATCAGATAGTATGTAAAATTGGGTTTACAAAATAAACCACTAAATTAATATTTTTTAATTAGAACGGATAAGCAATACCTATATTTAATGTAAAATCATTAAATTTATTGTATCCATTTTTCATAAAGACATATCTTGAACCTTCTGGTTGAGCAGGGTCTATAACCTTAATACCCAGATCACAACGAATGATACTAAAATTAAAATCATATCTTAATCCAACTCCAGTACCTACTGCAATCTCTTTATAAAATCTATCTATTTTAAAATCTGCTCCTTCTCTATCTTCCAACGTATTAATCGACCATATGTTACCGGCATCAACAAACATTGCTCCTTCAAGACCGCCAATCAACTTAAATCGATACTCAACATTTGCCTCAATTTTCATATCAGAAACAGTATTTGCAAAGATATCATCCTTAACAAACGACCCTGGTCCTAATGTACGTACTTGCCATGCTCTAATACCATTGGCTCCCCCACCAAAATACATCTTTTCATATGGGAGAATCTTCATATTTCCATAGGGATAAGCTGCTCCAATAAAAAATCTAGAAGCAATACTACTAACATCACTAAATTTATACTTAAAGATATATTCCAAATCAGTCTTTAAATATTGAGCATATCTAATACCCCAGAACTCTTTATACTTATCTTTCTCCCCATCAACATTCTCCGTAATGGTCTCTAAACCACCTAACTCAGCTATTACATTAGCAAGATTTCCTGCCGATTCAATAAACACTCTAAAATAATTCGAGCCTGCTCTATCCTGCTTATCAGAATACACAAAACCAAAGCTCGATGAAACAACCATGTGACTTCTATATGAATTCTTAATGAAGTCATTTTTTAACCCATCTAAAAAAGATTGGTTGACATTCTTCATTTCAATATAATCCACATTAAGCAAATTGAAGTTATAATTCAACAGCTTACTCTTTCGCCATGTATAACCGAAACTAGAATTCACAATCTTTCTTTGAAAATAATAAGTATTTTGGTAATTAAAACCAACACTAACAGCCGTTCTTGGAGCGTATTTTTTTCTAAATCCGGTACGCGCAACAAATGGCAATAAAAATTGAGGACTCACTAATTTTGCTTCAACACCATACTCTACATTATTATATGACTCAGTATCAGAAACCTTTTCTTTCTCAAGTGCCCCAAGAAATGAAAGACTAAAATCCTCTGCTCCTCCTAATAAATTTCTATGATTATATGAGGCTTTTCCACCAACCCCAATATTTCCCGAAGAATTCGTTCCTTCTACTGCTATAGAATAGCTTTGTTTAACCAATGGTCGCAATTCAATAGTACAATCAACAAACATAGATGTGTCAAGTGCAATTAAATCAACCTCTTTAAATTTTATATTAATAAATTTAAACTGACGTAAGGCTTGTAGATTAGAATATGTTTTCTCGACTTTATCAATACTATAATTCTCATACTTATTAAAAACAATTGCGGAATTAAGTACTTTGGGTCTCAAATATGGTTTACCATTTGATAATACTATCTTGTCTTTATATAACAATGTATCATTATACAATGTTGAGGCAGCAACCCTATCTTTACTATAACTTTCTAACTTAATAGTAATGTTTCTTATCTTATACTTTTCAAAGACATCGCTCTTTTTCTTTAAATCTTTGTGTAAAGATGTATATAATGATACTCGTTTATGGTTATACGAACTATCCGCATAATATTGGATATACCTATCAGAGAAATTAAAATAGCCCTTATTCTTAAGCATTCTGGCTATGCGGGTACGTTCCTCACCCATTACCTCAACATTGATATTCTTATTCTTTTTAATTAATGAGTTAACAGAATCTTGCTTTATCAAATTTTCAACAATTTCAGCATGAGGATCTTTATTTGAATCAAAATCAAAGTAAGATAATTTATCAACCAAGTATGGACTACCTAGTTTTATATTATAGATTTGCTTTAATCTTTTTCTCCCATTATTCACCACTGTATCAGCTACAACAGCATCATAATAACCAATACTATTCAAATAAGATTTAAGCTGAGTTGTTGATCTTTTTGCTAAAAACGGATCATATATAACGGGTTCTTCTCCTATAGATCTAAGCCATCTGTTTACCCCCTTACTTACGTCCTTTCCACTAATATTATACAAGCCAAGATGAAAGCGGAATAATCCAAAAATCTTCATATTGGGTTTCTGCCTAACATGATTCAGAATATCATCTTTAGACACTTTCCTACTATCTATCTTTATTTCACATTTATTTAAAAGATACTTATTACCAGGAACATATTTTACAGGTGAACAAGCATTTAGAGAGACTACAATTGCAGCTAGGAGTACGACGAATACTTTATATGTAGTTGTTTTATTCAAATTTCGCTAGAATTATAGTATGTTTGTATCTACAAATATAAGTATCTTATTCAAGTTGTACAGGCTTTTACATCAATTATTTTTTACATATGTTATCTAAAGCTCAAATAAAATTCATCAATAGTCTTCATAATAAAAAGTATCGCTACTTAAACAAAATGTTTATAGCAGAGGGAGGTAAGATTGTTCTCGACTTTATAAAACATGGTTTTACTGCTGAATATATTGCAGCTACACCTAAGTGGCTTAAGGATAATGCAATCGATAGAGGTATTTCATTCATTGAAAGCGATGAAAAAGAACTTAAAAAATGTTCTGCCTTATCAAATCCTACTAATGTAATTGGAGTCTTTCATTTCCCGGAAATCAGACCTTATGACGTAGAAAATTCTCTATCTATTCTGTTGGATGATATTCAAGATCCAGGAAATCTTGGTACTATTATTAGAACCGCTGATTGGTTTGGAGTTAAAAACATTTTTTGCAGCAAGGGAACTGTTGATGTTTATAATCCTAAAGTAATTCAAGCAACTATGGGGGCGATTGCTGGTGTTTGCATTAACTATTGCGATTTAAATGAATTAATTAAGAAACATTCCTCTGTAGATTTCCCGATTTATGGCACCTTTATGGAAGGTAATAATATCTATTCCGACAATTTATCTCAAAAAGGATTTATTGTAATGGGGAATGAAGGCAAAGGCGTATCTCTTGACATACAACAACTTATAACAACAAAATTAACAATTCCTTCATATAATCCAACTGAGACTATCTCTGAATCCCTAAACGTTGCTGTAGCAACATCTATTATATGTTCAGAATTTCAAAGAAAAAATTTGAAGTAATTTTTTTATATTTGTACATATCAAACAACAAAACAACTTAAAATAATATAACATGAAAAAAATTTTATTAGTAGCATTTATAAGTGTATTAACACTCGGAGCGTCTGCCCAGTTAGCATCTCCAATAAGCTTTGGTGTTCACGGTGGTTGGACAAGTACAAAAATTGATATAAAAGACACCTCTTTTGAAAATATAAAGAGTTCTGCAACTGGTGGATATATGCTAGGTATCTTTACAAGATTAAACTTAGGAAAACTTTACATTCAACCTGAACTAAACTATTCTAGAAAAAGTGGTTCTGTTGAACTTCCTGCTGCAGGTTATATTCCTGCATCTTCAGGTGCAGAAAAAATTATTTCTGATTTAACTTATAGTTCTATTGATATTCCTATTCTATTAGGATATAAGATCATTAAACTCCCATTGTTTAACATTCACGTTTTTGCTGGTCCTGTTGCTTCTTTTAGTACAAATTCTCTAGAATTTGATGTAAAAGACATCAAGGGTATTACTGGTGGTGACATGGATGCCGTTTCTGACGCTGCAAATGAAAATTTTGATCCTAAAAAAGCAATGTGGAATGTAAAAATGGGTGCTGGAATCGAATTATGGAAACTAAACCTAGACTTTGACTATGAAATGGGATTAAGAGATTTTACTACAGATATTAAAGCTCCTCAAATTTTCAATATAACTCTAGGATTAAGATTAATTTAATCGACCCCCTAACAAAATATATAAGGTCATCTAATATGAATTAGATGACCTTTATTATTTCTAGTCATCAAGATTAACAATATTTAACTGCTTTATTATTATTTTCACAAGTATAAAATATTAATTTCGCAATCGATAACAACAAAATACTGATTCTTACAACACTATAAAAACAATGATTGAAATTACTGATCAACAATTACTATGCATCCTAAAGGAAGAGTTTGTTCCTGCCCTTGGATGTACAGAACCTATTGCTTGTGCATTAGCTTGTGCTAAATGTACAGAAGTATTAGGAAATACACCAGAATCTATCGAGGTTCTTGTTAGCGGAAATATATTCAAAAACGGTATGGGAGCCGGCATTCCTGGAACTGGTATGTATGGACTTCCTATTGCTGCAGCTTTAGGTGCCATTTGCGGTAAATCAGAATACGGATTAGAAGTACTTAAAGATATTAATCAGGACAACTTACCTCTAGGTAAGCAAATGCTTAAAGATAATAATGTAAGTATCAATGTAAAAGATGATGCTACAGATAAACTATATGCTGAAGCTATTTGTAAATACAAAGGAAATACAGCAAAAGTTATCATTATACATGCTCACACTAATATTGTTAAAATTGAGAAGAATAATGAGATTATCTTTGAAAAAGAATGCAACTCTAAAACTGAAGACAATAAGCGACCTGAATTAAGCGTTGCTCGCATAACAAAATTCATCAACGATGTTAAGTTCGAGGATATAAAATTCCTACTTGATGGAGTTAAAATGAATAATGATATATCTGAAGACGGGTTAAAAAATCCTTATGGATTACAAGTAGGTAAAACTATTAAGGAAAATATAGAAACTGGGGTGTTAGGTGAAGATTTATTAAACCTATGTCTTTCAAGAACTACAGCTGCATCAGATGCAAGAATGGACGGATGTCCTAAACCTGTGATGACTAATTCAGGCAGCGGTAATCAGGGAATTACTGTATACATGCCAGTAGTTGCAGTTGCTGAATATCTTAAAACTGATGAAGAGAAACTTGCTCGCGCAATTGCGCTTTCTAATCTAATTGCTGCTCATATTCATCTATACATGGGACACCTTTCAGCTCTTTGTGGTGTAATAATCTCAGCGATGGGAGCATCAGCTGGTATTACATATCTTCTTGGTGGTGACTACGATAAAATTGTAAACACTATTAAAACAATGACATCAAACATTACTGGCATGATGTGTGATGGCGCTAAGCAAGGTTGTGCATTAAAGGTGTATTCCGCAGTATCTGCTGCCGTTCAGGCATCTTTAGTTTCTGTCAAAGGAGTTATCTGTAGAAACGACGGTATAGTTGTTGATGACATCGAACAGACTATTAAAAATATTGGAATTATAGCCTCAGAGGGTATGGGAATAACAGATAATGTAATTCTGGATATCATGAAGAAAAAATAATATAAAGCCTGAGTCTAACTCAGGCTTTATTTTCATATATTTACACCATGCATTTTATAGACATACATACACATCACGAGAATAACAATCCCGATATATTTAGTATAAGGAGTTATAGCATTATTGATAATAACAATATTCCAGTAGACAAACCATTTTCTGTTGGAGTACATCCCTGGGATTCGGAAAAATTTAATTTCTGCCATTTTGATACACTAAGGAGAATTTCAAACCAAAAGAACTTAATAACAATTGGAGAAACTGGATTAGATAAACTTAAAGGAGCTGAATTTCAAATTCAGAAAAAGATCTTTGAATACCATGTTGAACTTGCTGATAAAGTAAAAAAACCACTTATCATACACTGCGTAAAGTATTTCAATGAATTAATTGAAATACATGATAGAATGCAACCGAAATCACCATGGATAATACATTCTTTCTCTAGAGACCTACAATTAGCTAAGGAATTAACTAAAAGGGGAATACATCTTTCTTTTAGTTCTATCCTACTAAAATCAATCTCAAATCCATATAAATACTTTTCAGAAATCGAGAAACAATTTATCTTTGTCGAAACTGATGATAGTAACAATTCTATTCAAGAAATATACGAACAAGCTGCAGAACTTCGTGGTATAGAACTTGAAGAAATGGCTGATATCATTGAGTCAAATTTTATTAAATGTTTCGGATATGCACCCGTGGTTAAGTAGAACAGAACTCCTTTTAGGAAAAAATAATTTAGATAAATTAAAAAACGCACATGTACTTATAGTCGGATTAGGTGGCGTAGGTGGTTATACTGCCGAACAGATATGCAGAGCTGGTGTTGGTAGAATGACTATCGTCGATGGTGATGTCGTAGATATAACTAATAAAAACCGACAACTGATTGCTCTTGATTCAACAATTGGGAAATCAAAATCTCACGTACTAAAAAATCGTTTACTAGATATCAATCCAGAACTTGAAATAAATGCAATAGAAGATTTCATGACTGGTGAAATGATGGCAGAACTATTACAAAACGACTTTGACTATGTTGTTGATGCGATTGATACATTAGATCCCAAAGTAAATCTAATTATGAATGCTGTTAAAAACAAGCATAAGATTGTCAGTTCTATGGGAGCTGGAGGTAGATTTGATATCGAAAACATTCAAGTAAAAGATATTTCAAAATCTCATAATTGTTATCTTGCCAGAGCTGTTCGTAAAAGACTTCACAGAGAAAAAATATATAAAGGAATTAATGTTGTTTTCTCTAAAGAATTTGTAGAGAAAAAAGCAGTTATAAGAGAAGAGGGACAAAATAAAAGATCGAATGTAGGTACTATTTCATATATGCCTGCTGTTTTTGGTTGTTTCTGTGCAATGGTTGTAATTAAAGATTTAATAGACATAAAAAAAGAGGCTTAAAAGCCTCTTTCTTATATATTGTACAGTTTATAATTCATTTACTGTTTTTCTCAACTTAACCAACTTAGTAAGTAAAGCCTCCAGATTATCTAAGTGAAGCATATTAGCCCCATCAGAAAGAGCTCTTGCCGGATCAAAATGTGTCTCTATAAAAACACCATCAACCCCGACAGCTATACCAGCCTTCGCAACAGTCTCTATCAAATCAGGACGTCCTCCTGTAACTCCGCTTGCTTGATTAGGTTGTTGAAGTGAATGTGTGATATCAAGAACCACTGGACAATTATTTTTCTGCATTTCTGGAATACCTCTATAATCAATAATCATATCCTGATAGCCAAACATATTACCTCTATCTGTTAGTATTATATTATCATTTCCAGACTCACGTACTTTATTAACTGCAAACTTCATTGATTCTGCTGCAAGAAACTGTCCCTTCTTTATATTTACATACTTACCTGTATTGGCTGCTGCTACTAATAAATCAGTCTGACGACAAAGAAATGCAGGTATTTGAAGAATATCAACATACTCAGCAGCCATCTCTGCCTCAAATGCCTCATGAATATCTGTAACAGTAGGAACATCAAATGTTTCACCTACCTTACGAAGAACTTTTAATGCATTTTCATCACCAATTCCTGTAAATGAATCAAGACGAGAACGATTAGCCTTTCTATATGAACCTTTAAAAATAAAAGGAATTTCCAGTTTATCTGTTATCTCAACAATACGTTCAGCTATTTTAAGAGCCATAGCTTCACCTTCAATGGCACATGGCCCAGCTAAAAGGAAAAAATTACCGCTATCCTTATGTTTTAAGTTCTTTATATTCAACATATCTAACTAATTTTCAAATGAATTAATATCTTTTCCTCCACCAGTTCTTCAACCTCTCGAGAATCTTCATCTCTGAGGCATTGGCCTGAGGAGTGTATAATCTTTTATTTAATGCCTCTTTGGGCAAAAATTCCTGCTCTACAAAATTCCCTTTGTATGCATGGGAATATTTATAATCTTTAGCATAACCAAGCTCTTTCATTAACTTAGTTGGAGCATTACGCAAATGCAAAGGTACAGATAAATTTCCGCTTTTCTTTACAAAATCCATTGCCTCATTAATTGCCTCATATGCCGAGTTGCTCTTTGGAGATGTCGCAAGATAAATAGTACACTCCGACAAAGTGATTCGTGCCTCAGGCATTCCTATTTTATGTACAGTATCAAAAGTTGCATTTGCCAAAAGCAAGGCATTAGGATTAGCAAGACCTATATCTTCTGCAGCTAGAATCATTAATCTACGAGCAATAAAACGTGGTTCTTCTCCTCCAGCAAGCATACGAGCTAGCCAATAAACAGCTGCATCCGGATCACTTCCCCTCACTGATTTAATAAATGCCGATATAATATCATAGTGCTGTTCTCCATCCTTGTCATACATTGCTGGATTTTCTTGCAATTCCTGCATTACCAGCGAATCTGTAATCACTATCTTATCAGAATTCTGAGAATTAACAACTAACTCAAGTATATTCAATAATTTACGAGCATCACCACCTGAAAAACGTAGTAAAGCAGCCCGTTCCTTAATTTCAATATCTTGCTCTTTAAGATTATAATCATCCTTAATTGCTCTATCAAGCAATTGTTCTAAATCCTCTTTTTCCTGAGCTTTTAGCACATAAACCTGACAACGAGATAAAAGAGGAGAAATAACCTCAAACGAGGGATTCTCTGTAGTTGCACCAATTAAAGTAACTGTTCCATTTTCAACTGCTCCAAGAAGAGAATCTTGCTGAGACTTACTAAAACGATGTATCTCATCAATAAATAATATTGGATTAGGCGAATTAAAGAATCGTTGTCCTTGAGCTTTCTGAATAACCTCACGAACATCTTTAACACCAGAACTTACAGCAGAAAGAGTATAGAATGGTCTATCTAATTTTGCAGCAATTATTTTAGCCAAGGTTGTTTTTCCAACTCCTGGAGGTCCCCAAAGAATAAAAGACGAAACATTCCCAGAATCTATCATCTTTCTAAGAACTGCTCCCTCTCCTACAAGATGTTTCTGACCTATATAATTATCCAGATCATTAGGACGTAATCTTTCTGCTAGTGGTTGATTAAGCATCATCATTTAAAATTAATTATTCTCTATTACGCAATATCTATTTAAGATATTATATGCATCAATCAGTCCGTACTCTCCAGCTATTGACAAATCTACAGCAGCCTTCTCTATTTCATTCTGATATATATATAAAATACCTCTGTTAAAGTATGCCTGAGCAAAAGTTGGTTCTATTTCTAAAACTTTAGTATAATCACTAATAGCTTTTTCTATCTGCAATGACTTTGCATAGCAGTTTGCTCTATTAAACCAAGCAAATACAAAAGTATCATTTAAACTTATACAAGTATTAAAATCAGCAATTGAGATTGAATAATCTGCAATAGCTTTTTTAGTTTGCCTCTTCTTAGAAAAGTCCTTCACTTCAACCAGATTATCCGACTTAGGATCCATATACTGAATAAAATCAATCATTTCAGCATTGGCGACCCCTCTATTAAGATATGCTAAAATACTATTTTTATTTATTGAAAGACAAGTATCAAGCAGGACTATCGATTTTTTATAATCCTTATCAAGTAAATAATATATTGACTTACCTAAATACATCTGATCAGATGTATTTTCACTCACAATTCTATTATTAATCAACCTAATAAGATTTCCAACAAAAGATTCATCCAATCTATTCTTCGTATTAGTAATCGTAATAGCAGGATTATAATTGTTCTTCTGATTATAAGCCATTGTATAATTATCGTAATACTGAACCTTGCCAGCTCTCAATGAATCAACATGTAGATATGAAGTACGGAAATAATTCTCAAGTTTGACTATAACATTCTTATCCTGAACTCTTCCCTTTACTATATCTTTCGTCATATCCTTACGAGAATTAATATCAATAAGCTTATTAAACGTTGCAGAGGTATCAACCAGAGCCGTTTTATCACCTTCTTTCATCTTCTTATATCTATCAAAAATACGAACTGCATTTTGATAATCTTTTTTTGCTCCTTGTTTATCATTTATAAGTTTTTTCAATGAAGAACGAGCTATATAAGCCCTGGCAAAATCAGGATAAAGATTTATTGCCATCGTATAATCATACAAAGCTCCATCTAAATCACCTATACCTTGTTTTAAATTACCTCTATTAAAATAAATCAATATATTCTTAGGATTCATATCTATAAGCTTATCCAGATCAGCAATTGCAGCATCAGTATCACCTATTTCCGACATTAATAATGAACGATTGTAATATACATATGTATAATTTGGATCAATCTCAATAATTTTCCCATAATCCTCAAGAGTGCCCTTTAAATCCTTCAATTCATATTTGGCAAGAGCTCGCCCCATAAAAGCTTTTATGTTTTTATCATTAATTTTAATAACTCTATTGTAATCATCAACAGCTCCTTTATAATCCTTATTCTTATACTTAAGAAACCCTCTCAGACCATATGCTTGTTCCGAAAATAAGTTTAAACCTATAGCTGCATTACAATCGACCATTGCTCCATCGTAATTATTCGTCATTTCTCTTACTATAGCACGATTAAGAAAGGCCTCAGTAAGCTTTGGATTTAGTATTATTGCCTTAGAATACAATTGTTCAGCTTTCTTGAATTCCTTTAAATGACTATAACTAATACCCATATTTACATATACTGATGGCTCAGCCGGGAGTAATTCCAAAGCTTTTTCGTAATCTTTAATTGCAATAGAATCTTTATTCTTTTTCTGATAAGCAACCCCTCTATATAGATATGCATATCCATAGTTCAGATTATTCTTAATTGCCGTATTAAAATCATTAATTGCACCAACAGAATCATCAAGATTCAACTTAGCTAAAGCCCTGAAAAAATAAGGTTCAGCCAACATTGGTTTAACACGAATAATATTATTAAAATTATTTATCGCAGAAACATAATCATCAAAATAGATAGCACTACGACCTTGTTGAAGAACGTTTTTAGTATCCCATTGTGAAAAAGCAGAAATGCTTAAAAAAGAGAATAATAGAGAAAATATTAACTTCATTTGCGGTATTTTACTTGATTAAGGAACCCTTTATACAAAAATAATAAAATTCTATATCAATAATTAGTTATATAGGTTTAATCGCAAAAAATTATAACTTTGTTTCTCATTAAATCAAAAATTATTCAATAATATTTTATGGGTAAATACGGAAAGTGGATAGGAGCAGGACTCGGATGGGCATTTGGAGGACCTATTGGAGCATTGATAGGATTAGCTGTAGGAGCTAATTT
>Ga0193964_1000918_pt1 | contig 13698 bp, 14 predicted proteins | sample FB_7_MG_FD_140323 | JGI IMG/M metagenome (GOLD analysis project Ga0193964, IMG submission 140323) | Microbial mat bacterial communities from the Broadkill River, Lewes, Delaware, United States - FB_7_MG | ecosystem: Environmental > Aquatic > Freshwater > River > Microbial mats | place: USA... | reverse complement strand
TTTTAGAATTCCTTGACTACGCTGATTGTCAAAAATATATTGCTGACGGAACTTTTGCTGAAGGTAGTATGGCTCCAAAAATCAGAGCATGTATGCAGTTTGTTAAAAATGGTGGAGAAAAATCAATCATTACTGAAGCAACTCTTTTAGAAGATAAAAAATACGGTTCAAAAATCACAATGAACTACTAGTTGTATATTTTATAATTATATTTGCAAAAATTATTTATTAACCAATAATAAAAACTTAATATCATGAGTTTCAATTTAAGAAATAGAAATTTTCTAAAATTATTAGATTTCACACCAAAAGAAATGCAATACATGTTAGATCTTGCTAGAGATCTAAAAAGAGCAAAATATGCTGGAACAGAGCAAAAGACTCTAGAAGGTAAAAACATCGCTCTTATTTTTGAAAAATCATCTACTCGTACAAGATGTGCATTCGAAACTGCAGCTTATGATCAAGGTGCTCACGTAACATACCTTGGCCCTTCTGGATCACAAATTGGTGTTAAAGAATCTATGGCAGATACTGCAAGAGTATTAGGTCGTATGTATGATGGTATTGAGTACCGTGGATACGGACAAGCAATTGTTGAAGAATTAGCTAAACACGCTGATGTTCCAGTATGGAATGGACTTACTGATGAATTCCACCCAACGCAAATCTTAGCTGACTTCTTAACAATTTCAGAACATACTGACAAGCCTCTTAATCAAGTATCTTTTGCTTACTTAGGGGATGCTCGTAACAATATGGCTAACTCATTAATGGTAGGTGCTGCTAAAATGGGAATGGATGTTAGAATCGTTGGTCCTAAAAACCTACAGCCTGAAGCTGAACTAGTTGCTATCTGTAATGAAGTTGCTAAAGAAACAGGTGCTAAAATAACAATTACTGACAACACAGCTGAAGGTGTTAAAGGATGTGATTTCTTATATACTGACGTTTGGGTATCAATGGGTGAACCAGACGAAGTATGGAAAGAAAGAATTGACCTTCTTAAACCTTACCAAATAAATAAAGAAACAATGGAAATGACAGGAAACACAGCTTGCAAATTCATGCACTGTCTTCCAGCATACCATAACAGAGAGACTAAAGTTGGAGAAGATGTATTCCAGAAATTTGGTCTTGACGGTGTTGAAGTTACTGAAGACGTATTCGAATCTTCATCATCTATCGTATTTGATGAAGCTGAGAATAGATTGCATACTATTAAAGCAGTAATGGTAGCTACATTAGGAAAATAATATTCCTACACAGATATAAAAAAAGCAGCCTGATGGCTGCTTTTTTTATATCCATTCTTCAAATAATAATTCTAGAATTATCATGATTAAATCTAATATATTTAGAATAAATTCTCGACCCAAGACTTCATAGGTTCAAAAGATGCTATTAACGCCAATAATCCTAACACAAATATTATCACACCGGAAACTCGATTAATCATAAATAAACTTCTTAATCTAAACTTTTTTCTGAAAATATTTATTATTGTAGAAAGTGTATACCACCACAAAGAAGCTCCAAGTAATACACCAATAATGACAAAAGATTCAATTAAAAGAGTAGGATTCTTACCAAAGGCATTTGTTCCAGCAAAATATGCAATAAATAATACTATTGCTACAGGATTAGAGACCGTAAGAAAAAACAAAGATACATAATCACTAACCAATCCGACCTTACCCTCACGCTGGGCCTTATACTGTTTTATAGGATTTGCAAAATAAATTTTCAAACCTATAAGACACAAAATAACACTCGCTATTAGTTGTAACCAAAATTTTTGAGACTCTATAAAAGAAACTATAAAACCAAAACCAAATGCTGCTGTTATTGCATAAAAGGTATCTGCTGTAGCTGCTCCCATTCCAGCTACAAAACCTGCTAATCTACCTTTACTTAATGTTTTTTGTATTATTAAAACTCCCATAGGTCCCAATGGAATAGACACCATTAAACCGATGAAAATACCTTTTATTATATATTGTAATTCTATCATCTATTTAAAATCAGGTTTTTCAGAGAATCTATTTAATATCTCTATATCGTTTAGCTCTTTTGACAATGATTCTATTGTCTTACTAGGTACGTCGAACAAATCTAATACAATTAATCCATCAAGACAAGAATTAAATTTAGGATCTATATTAAAACCTACTACACTCGCATTTAAAGATAAATATTTCTTTAATAATACAGGAATATTTTCATTAGAAGCTTCAATATCTCCAATAAACTTGTCAATTGACTTTATATCATTCTTAGCAGCCTGAAGAACTAAATTTATATCTAATTCAATATCTTTGTCAGCTTTAAATTTAGTTCGTGGCTTAATATACTGACCAAAATCATAATTAAAATAATTGGCCATAATAAATTTAATTATCACTCCTTTTGATAATTTACTATATTTCCCGCTTATACTCACTGGCCCAATTAAGTATCTATAATCTGGGTTCTTTATTAAAAAATACAAAATGCCTTTCCACAACAAAAATAATGGTAAAGGCTTTCTCTGATACTCCTTTACTATAAATGACCTACCTAATTCAAGAGACTCCGACATAATCTCATTAAATCTCTTATCTATCTTAAACAAAGTCTGTAAATAAAATCCATTTATACCATATTGTTCTAAAATATCTTTCCCCTTACCTACTCTGTATGCTCCTACAATTTTTTTAGCTTCATCATCCCAAATAAACAAATGATTATAATATAAATCAAATTCGTCATTATCAGAACTCCTATTAGTACCTTCTCCAACAATCCTAAACGTTTCTTCTCTCAATCTTCCTAATTCATCTATTATCTTTGGAATATCACTAGCTGGAGCACAATAAACATGATAATTCTTACTTTTAAATAAAAAACACTCCTCAGGTAAGTTCTTAATCTCTTTTATGATTATATTCTCTTCTTGTGGTAGTACTATATCTTCCGCTTTCTTTGAAGCTCGTAATTTATAATTATAGAATTTTTTCACTTCAAAAGATTTCTCCAAAAGATATGTTTTAGCGCGTAAAAATCTTCCATATTGTTTTATATCATCAAAAGAATCTTGTTCCTTCAAAGATATAGGACTTCCTATTCTAACTCTTATTACTTTATTTTTCTTATTTAATAACTCGGATGGTAATTTAACAGTACGAAGCATTGGATGTATAAACCCCAATAAATGAAATGCAATACTATTCCCTCCCTGAAAATATATAGGAACTACAGGCACCTTCGCATTCTTAATTAACTTAATTGCTGATGGTTGCCATTGTTTATCAGAGATTTTATTAGTTTCCGATTGATATGTCGAAACCTCGCCTGCTGGAAATATCCCCAAAGCATTACCTTCTTGAATATGATTAATTGCTTGTTTTAAACCAGAACTACTTGATATTTTTCTATTCTCAAAAGGATTAACCCCCATAAAACAATCCTTTAACGGCTCTATCTTTTGTAATAGAAAATTAGCCATCACCTTATAATCTTTTCTATATTCTGACAATAATTTTATCAAGATTATCCCATCAATTCCACCAAAAGGATGATTTGATACTGTAATAAATGATCCATCCTTAGGAATCTTTTTTAGATCTTCCTCAGAACATTCAATTTTAATACTTAATTCATCAAGAAGAGAATCAATAAATTCAATACTATCCTTTGAATATATATTCGAATATAATTTATTTAACTTATTAAGTTTCAATATATGCATTATGAGTTTTGCAGCAAAATCCCCTCCAATTCCATGCAAAACTCTGCTTACTTTTTGAATATCTTTTGAGTCTACTAATTTCATATGCTATTTGTATTGATACTACTATAAAATATCTAGTATATTATTATTTCTTTTACAATCTCTTCTTTTACTTTTTGATTAAGGGCAGATATTATTCCTTCTTTCATCATCAAAAGCTGATTCTTTACTATTGATGAATTAATTTTCACATAGAGTTTGCCACCCTGGATATATATTTTCTTAGTCCTATTAGCCACAGAAACACCTATCACATCTTTCCATGCATCAACCACTTCCATTTCTTTATACTTAACTCCTAAGCCAGACTGTTTAAGAAATAAACCCAACACTTTATCAATAGATTCTGTTTTACCTCTTTTCATTTACAATCCCTCCATTATCAATAACAAAAAGTTTAAAATCTGTCGCAATATTTTTCAAAATTGAATCTATATGATCCTTATTTGTATCAGATATTAAGATTTGTCCAAAATTATTATCATTAACTAATCTCACGATCTGCTCAACTCTTTCTGCATCTAACTTATCAAATATATCATCTAGAATAAGTATTGGCTTAATTCCACAAACATTTTTAATAAAATCAAATTGAGCTAACTTCATTGCAGTTAAATATGTTTTCTTCTGACCTTGTGAAGCAATTTTATTAGCATTATAATCGTCTAATTTAAAATCAAGATTATCCCTATGAATTCCAACCGTTGTGTATTGCATAATACTATCTTTATGGTATGAATCTTTAAGTAATTCCTTAAATGATTTATCATTTAATTGAGATTTATATCCTAAACTAACTTTCTCCTTACCTAATGAGATTGCTTCATAATACTTCTGAAAATAAGGTACTATTCTTTCTACAAACTCAGATCTTTTCTTATGAATAAACTCTCCCAGATAGACTAACTGTTCGTCCCAAACCTCAAGCAATTCAGCGTCTTTCATAACACTCTTCAGCATTTTATTTCTTTGCAAAAGAGACTTATTGTACTTGATTAAGAAATTCAAATATTCATGATCCCACTGAGAAATCACGCTATCCATAAATTTACGTCTTTCTTCATTACCTCCAGATATAATATTATTATCTGATGGTGTAGCCATTACAGATGGAAGTATGCCTATGTGATCTGATAATCTTTTATATTCCTCTTTATTTCTCTTAAATTTCTTCTTCTGCCCCTTCCTGTATCCACAAAACACATCTTCTTCTTCTCCTACCTTGTCGTACATTCCGTGTATTACCATAAAGTCTGCCCCATGCTTTAAATTCTGACTATCAGGTAAAGAAAAATAACTCTTACAGAAAGATAAATAATAAATTGAATCCAGAATATTTGTCTTTCCTACTCCATTATTACCAATAAAACAATTAATTCCACTACTTAACTCAAGCGTTAACTGTTCAATATTCTTATAATTTATAAGTTCCAGATTCTTAATGTACATATTTACCATATTTATTAATCACAAATATAAGTGTTAATATCGTAAATATAATACTCCCAGACTGTATTTATCTACTCATTTTTTTGGCAAATTATGTACATTATATGGCAAAAAAAGTTACTTTTGTGTAGAGTAGATATAAATAGAGAAAATTTTAAAATCAATTAAATATGTCAAAGGAAAATCAAAACAGTCATCACGAGGATAATTTCGAACAAATTGAAGAAGTTTTAACTAGTTCTGAACAATTTATCGAGAAACATCAAAAACAATTATCAATTTTTGCTGTTGCAATTATTGTCGTTGTTGCTGGTTTCATGGGATATCACAAATTCTATCAAACTCCTTTAGAAAACGAAGCTATTGAACAGGTAGCAGGAGCACAATTATATTTCAGTAGAGATTCTTTTAAACTTGCACTTAATGGTGATGGTAATAAACTTGGATTTGCTGAAATCTCTAAAGAATATAACTCTACTAAAATTGGTAATACTGCTAAAGCATACGCTGGAGTTTGTTGTTTAAAACTAGGTAAGTTTGATGAAGCTATTAAATATTTAAAAGGATTTAGCTCTGACGATCTTATCGTTTCTCAACTAGCTATCTCTAATTTAGGTGATGCATATATGGAAAAAGGAGATTATTCAGAAGCTGCTTCATACTATGAAAAAGCATCAGCTGATAATTCAAACGAATTTACAACTCCTATTTTTTTAATGAAGGCTGGTAATGCTTACGAAATGAGTAAGGATTTTAAAACAGCTATTAAAGCATACGAAAGGGTTCAATCAGAATTTGCTAAATCAATGGAAGCTAGAGATATTGAAAAATATATCACAAGAGCAAAACTACAAATAAAATAAAAATTCATACATAGACATAAAAAAAATGCTTCACTCTAGTGAAGCATTTTTTTTATGTCTATTATTCTATTTAGGAGATTTTCACAAGAATCTTCTAATATATCCAAAACCAATTCAAAACCAGCATCTCCCCCAAAATAAGGATCGGGAACTTCCTCATAATTTGCAAACTTAACACAATAATCTGTCATCTTAACTATTTTCTCTATCTCCAATTCATCTTTAGCCTGAAGCTTCAAATCATATATATTCTGATTATCCATCCCAATAATTAAATCAAACTTATCAAAATCTGACTCCGCATAGAATTTTCGCGACAAACTCACTAAGTCATATCCTCTTTCAATTGCATATTTCTGCATTCTCTTATCTGCTTGATCTCCATTATGCCACCCTGAAGTTCCTGCAGAATCAATAACAAACATATCATTCACCCCTTTATCAACAACCATTTTTGTAAATATTGCCTCAGCAGAAGGAGATCTGCATATATTACCCAAACACACAAATAGTATTTTAACTTTATCCATATAATAAATTATAAAAAAATGTCACCTTAAAAATAAGATGACATTAATTCATTTATATCTTTTTCTTAAGAAAACAAGGACCCTACAAACTCCTCTTTATTAAAAACCTGTAGATCTTCAATACCTTCTCCTATTCCAATATATTTAACTGGTATCTGAAATTGATCTGAAATACCAATTACAACACCTCCTTTAGCTGTTCCATCAAGCTTTGTAATTGCCAATGCATTCACATCTGTAGCTTTAGTAAACTGCTTAGCTTGCTCAAATGCATTCTGCCCTGTAGAACCATCAAGAACAAGTAATACCTCATCAGGAGTATCAGGATAGATCTTTGACATCACCTTTCTAATCTTAGAAAGCTCATTCATTAAATTTATCTTATTATGCAACCTACCCGCAGTATCAATTATCACAACATCAATACCGTCAGCTTTTGCTTTACTAAGTGTATCAAATGCTACCGAAGCTGGATCAGCCCCCATTCCTTGCTTTACTATTGGAACATCAACTCTTTGAGCCCAGATATCTAACTGTTCCACTGCTGCTGCTCTAAAAGTATCTGCAGCTCCTAGTAAAACAGATTTCCCCTGAGATTTAAACTGATGAGCTAATTTTCCAATTGTTGTTGTTTTTCCAACACCATTAACACCAACAACCATAATAACATATGGCGCATTATCTTTCTTATCAACAGAAAACTCCTCGTAAGATTGTTTATTACTTTCAGATAACAAACCTACAATTTCTTCCTTAAGCATACTATTAAGCTCTCCAGCCCCCATATACTTATCCTTAGAAACTCTCTCTTCTATTCTTTCTATTATTTTAAGAGTTGTATCAACACCTACATCAGAGGTAATTAAAACCTCCTCTAGATTATCAAGAACTTCCTCATCGACAGTAGTTTTACCAACTACAACACGTGCCATTTTCTTAAGAACACTATCCTTAGTTTTCTCCAGTCCTTTATTTAAATTTTCTTTCTTCTTTTTATTAAATAATCCAAATAATGCCATGTTTATAAGATATTTATAAGCTGTTAATATACAAGAGTGCAAAGTACAAAAAAATACTCACAACTAAAGTATAGATATAAAAAAAGCTCCTCGATTAATCGAGGAGCTTTATATTATGTAGATTCAGATTACTTCTTTGCGAAGAAATCTTTTACACCTTCATTCGGTACGATTGCCTCTTTAAATGCATAAGCACCTGTTTTAGGAGATTTCACCATTTTCAATACTTTAGAGAAACCTCTACCATCTTTACTTTGTAAAGTTGCAACTGTTTTCTTAGCCATAGTCTATTATTTTATTTCTCTGTGTAATGTTACTTTCTTCAAAATAGGATTGTATTTTTTCAACTCCATTCTATCAGGAGTATTTTTCCTACTTTTAGTAGTGATATATCTCGAAGTACCAGCCATTCCTGATTCTTTGTGCTCTGTACACTCTAGTATAACTTGCACTCTATTACCTTTTGATTTTTTTGCCATCTCTATGTAATATTAGATATTTTTTATATAACCACTAGCCTGCGCTCTTTTAATAGCAGCACTTAGACCAATTTTATTGATTAGACGTAATCCGCTAGCAGATACTCTTATTCTAATCGTTCTATCTTCTTCAGGCAAATAGAAACTTTTCTTAAATAAATTAACATCAAATTTTCTCTTAGTTCTCCTTTTAGAGTGAGAAACATTGTTGCCAACCATTGCCTTTTTTCCTGTAATTTCGCAAACTCTTGACATTTTCCAGTTGTTTTTTTCCTTAAACGCTTTCCAAACAGGGTGCAAAATAGGGCATTTTATTTGTAAAAATCAAATTTTTAAGTAAAAAACTTTCAATTACTTACCTATTTTTTTATTCTTCATTCAAAGATTTAAAACCTTCTCCTAAAATCTCATTAGAATCTACAACATTTACAAATGCTTTTGGATCAACTTCAGAAATATGTTTCTTAAGAATAACCATTTCTCTACGTGTAACTGTAGTGTATATCATATTCTTCTCTTTACCTTGGAACATTCCTTTACCTGTAAAAAGAGTTGCTCCACGTTTCATATCAACAATAATCTTATCTCTCAAATCATCGCACTTGTCAGAAATAATCATCATTGTTTTATGTACAGTAGCACCTTCAACCATCATGTCAATGATTTTACCTTCAATAAAAATAATAATCCACGAATACATAGGTAATTTCCAATCTCCAAAAGCAATAACAGTTGATAAAGTAATTATACCATCTACAATAATTACTAATGTACCTAAAGACATCTTAGTATACTTATTAAGAATCATTGCAATAATATCAGAACCACCAGAAGTCGCTCTAGACTTAAAAATCATACCAATACCAATACCATATACAATACCTCCGAAGATTGATGCAAGTAATGGATCTCCCATAACTAAAGCTTCTTTAATTCCATAAGGAGTATATGCATGAATTAAGTACATTGAACCTGGGATAAATATGAAAGAACTCAAAGCAGTCTTAATTCCAAATCGTGGGCCTAAGATTATAAGTCCAAGTATCAACAATGGAATCTCCATACAAATTGAATAGAACTCTGTTTGCCAACCAGAAATTAAATCTAGGTTACTAAACACAATACCTAAACCATATACTCCACCAGGAGCAAAAGCATAATGCTCAGCAAATAATGCATTCCCTAATGCAAAAACAATACTACCACCAATTAACCACGCATAAGTAGCAAAGAAGTCTTTTGAGAATAATTTCTCTTTAGTAACAAAAGCCATTTTCAGTAATTTTTATAGTTTATAATTAATTTATTTTCATCTCTAATATTTAGCATGCAAAAATACATTTCAATTCTTAAGAAACAAGCCTTTTCTGTCATTTTTAATCCCCCACCTATACCACTGTGTTTCAATTACTTGCCTCTTTTGTCTTTCAGATATTTATGCAGATTACTGAATAATTATGCTACATTGTAAAAGAATTAATGAATATGCATTATCTTTTAAATAATTAGAATTATTTTTACAGAATAATTAAAACAGAATTAACATGATAGACTACATAGAATTAAATTGTTTCTTAACTCCCTTTAATGAGGATATTTCAGATATTATTATTTCTGAACTTTGTGATATTGATTTTGAGAGTTTCGATACTCAATCTGAGTACATCAAAGCATATATTACTGAAGATAAGTTCAATATGACAAAAATAGAGAATAATGAAATAATAAATAATCTAAAAAAGGAATACGACATACGATTCTCTATTCAAAAAATCGAAAACAAAGACTGGAATGCAGAATGGGAGGCAAATTTTCAACCTATCGTTATAAAGGATATTGTTTGCATCAGAGGTAGTTTTCATCCCAAAAATGAAAACTGTAAATATGATGTTGTAATTAACCCTAAAATGTCTTTTGGAACTGGACACCACTCTACAACAGCTCTAATGCTTGAACACATATCAGAAACGGTTACAAAAGGGGACAATGTTCTTGATATGGGATGCGGAACTAGTCTATTAGGTATTTTTGCATCAATGATTGGAGCAAAAGAGGTTATAGGTGTAGATATTGATGAATGGGCTTACAACAACTCTCTTGAAAACCTTGAACTAAATAACATCTCTAACCTTAAAGTTCTTCTTGGAGATGCAGACAGACTAAAGGATCTTAAAAAATTCAACGTTGTTCTTGCAAACATCAACAGAAACATCCTTCTTAACGATATGCACTACTACATTGACCACCTGGAAGCTGGAGGAAACCTTATAATGAGTGGATTCTATACACAAGATCTTAAAATGATTCGTGATGAAGCAGAACGTCTTGGACTTGAATACATTAACCACAAAGAAGATAACAACTGGGTTGCCGTTAAATTTAAAAAGTAATGATTGAATCTATAATCAGCGATTTAAAATTAGTTAGCAATAATAAAAAAGCTACCACCCTTTCTCGTTTTTTTAAAACGGGAAAAGGTGAGTATGGCGAGGGCGATAAATTCGCTGGCATCACAGTACCAAATTCTCGCTTAGTAGCTAAAAAATATGCTAGAACTATTGATTACAATACAATCCAAGACCTAATTTCATCAGAAATACACGAATATCGTTTAACAGCTCTATTAATCCTTGTTGAAAAATTCTCTAAGAAGAAACTAGATACAGACAGAGAGGTTTTAATCAACTTCTATCTTAGCAACACTCAATATATCAACAATTGGGATTTAGTCGATTTATCGTGCTATAAAATACTAGGAGAATGGCTTCTCGATAGAGACAAGTCTGTTCTATTTCAACTTGCCGACTCTACCATTCTTTGGGAGCAAAGGATATCAATTGTCACATGTATGCATTTCATTCGCAATGAACAATATGATACATTCATACAAATAGCAGAGAAATTACTAAACCACCCTCATGATCTTATTCACAAAGCTATAGGATGGCTTCTACGCGAAATAGGCAAAAAAAACATTGAAGTAGAAAAAGTATTCTTAAAGAAACACTACAAAAACATGCCTAGAACAACGCTTAGATATTCAATAGAAAAATTTCCAGAAGAAGAAAGACAGAAATATCTTAAAGGCACAATCTAAATTAAAAAAAGAGCTGTCCAAAAAGACAGCTCTCTATATTTAAATTAATCTCACCATTATTTATTCTCTTCAACCCACTTACGAGCATTAACAAATGCTTCAATCCATGGACTTACTTCATCATCTTTTCTTTCTTCATTGTAATATGCCCAATTCCAAGGATAGATAGCTCTTTCCAAGTGAGGCATCATTGCTAAGTGACGACCATTTTCAGATGCAATACCCGCAGAACCGTAAGCAGAACCATTAGGATTTGCTGGATAATTATCTTTAGCATACTTAACAACTACATTGTACTTAGCCTCATCATAAGGGAAATCAAATTTACCTTCTCCGTGAGCAATCCAAACACCTAATTGAGAATCACTCAATGTACTTAACATTACAGACTCATTCTTCTCGATCTTCACACCTACGAAATTAGATTCAAACTTATGAGATTCGTTATGTAACATCTTAATACTCTCTTCATGGTTAGGATAAATAAGTCCAAGCTCTACCATCAATTGACATCCATTACAGATACCTAAAGATAAAGTGTCTTTACGAGCATAGAAATTATCAAGAGCAGCTTTTGCTTTTTCATTATATAAGAAAGCACCAGCCCATCCCTTAGCAGAACCAAGAACATCAGAGTTAGAGAAACCACCAACGAAAACAATCATGTTTACATCTTCAAGATTCTCTCTTCCAGAGATAAGATCTGTCATATGAACATCCTTAACATCAAAACCAGCTAGATGTAAAGACCAAGCCATTTCTCTGTCTCCATTAACACCTTTCTCACGAATAATAGCAGCCTTAACGCCAGACTTGTTCTTTCTATTCATCTCAAGACCAAACTGAGCAAGTTGACCAGTAAAATCTGAATTAAACTTATATGTCAAGTCATTAGTCTTGTAATTCTTATATCTCTCAAGAGCTAATTCATTTCCAGATTGTTTCCTATCCAATAAATATGAAGACTTAAACCAAACATCTCTTAAAGTCTCTACATCAAATTCCCAATGTTCAGCTTCTTTATTAATACAAACAATTCCTGCTTCCTCTGGCTTACCAATAAAATTATACTCTACTCCAGCCTTATCAAGAACCTCTGCAACTGCTTTACAATCTTTAATCTGAATTAAGATACCTGGATTCTCAGCAAATAAGATCTTGATAATATCCTTCTCTTCCATATATGAAAGATCCACATTAAGACCTGCTTTATTATCAGCAAAACACATCTCAAGAAGAGCAGTAATCATACCACCTGCAGAAATATCATGACCAGCAAGAATCTTACCATCCATTATTAATTTCTGAATAGTATCAAATGCATTAGCAAAATACTTAGCATCTTTCACGTCAGGTACATCATTACTCACCTTATTATTAATCTGAGCAAAAGAAGAACCTCCTAGCTTATGAGTATCTTTAGATAGATTAATATAAACAAGCTCAGTTTCCTTATCATTAACTAATACAGGACTAACCGACTTCTTAATATCTTGTGCTTCTCCAACAGTAGAAATAATTACTGTACCAGGAGCATATACTTTCTTATCTTGGTATTTTTGAGTCATTGATAATGAATCCTTACCAGTAGGAACATTAACACCTAATTCAATAGAGAAATCACTCACAGCTTTTACAGCTTTATAAAGACGAGCATCTTCACCCTCGTTATTACAAGGCCACATCCAGTTAGCCGAAAGAGAAACACCCTTAATATTTTGCTCAACTGGAGCCCAAACAAGGTTTGTTAAAGCCTCAGCAATTGCAAGTCTTGATCCTTTAGCAGAATCAGCCATTGCAGCAACAGGAGCATGACCAATAGAAGTAGCAATACCTTTATCACCCATAAAGTCCATAGCTACAACACCACAGTTATTAAGAGGTAATTGTAAAGGACCAGCACACTGTTGAAGTGCTATCTTACCAGAAACTGAACGGTCAACTTTATTTGTTAACCAATCCTTACAAGCTACAGCTTCAATCTGTAGAACTTGCTCAATATATTCTTCAAGATTAGCTTTATCATAAGCTAAATCTTCGAAATTCTCTTTAATAGTTTTGTCATTCATCACTGTCTTAGGAGAAGAACCAAACATATCCTCTAAAGCTAGATCGATACACTTATTACCATTGTTCTTATTCTCAAAAGTAAAACGCATATCATCTGTCGTCTCACCAACAACATAAAATGGAGCTCTCTCTCTATCAGAAATACGGTGTAATAAATCAACATGCTTCTCATTCATAACAAGTCCCATACGCTCTTGCGACTCATTACCAACAATCTCTTTATCAGAAAGAGTCGGATCACCAACAGGAAGTTTATCTAATTCTATTAGACCTCCAGTTTCTTCAACAAGTTCAGAAAGACAGTTCAAGTGACCACCAGCACCATGATCGTGAATAGAAACGATAGGATTCTCATCACACTCAGCCATTGCACGTATCGCATTACATACTCTCTTCTGCATCTCTGGATTAGAACGTTG
>Ga0193964_1000917_pt1 | contig 13706 bp, 18 predicted proteins | sample FB_7_MG_FD_140323 | JGI IMG/M metagenome (GOLD analysis project Ga0193964, IMG submission 140323) | Microbial mat bacterial communities from the Broadkill River, Lewes, Delaware, United States - FB_7_MG | ecosystem: Environmental > Aquatic > Freshwater > River > Microbial mats | place: USA... | reverse complement strand
GGTCATGAACAGCTTTGCCAAGCCGGCGGCGAATATGCACGGCTTCTTGAAAAGGAGCGGATTGGATGAAACCGAAAGGCTGATTCCCGAAGGGGGCGTCCCAAAGATTGCCTTTGCCCTCGGAACCCGAAGTTACAAAGGTCCATCTACTTCGTTGCATCAAAGGCCCAACAGAGATGCTATCCAACCTTTAATGCGCCTTGTAGATGAACCCAAATTCGGCGTTATTTTTGCCCAACTTATCTAATCTGTGGTCCTTTACGGTGTGAAAATTTCTTGTCCACGCCAAATTTATTGCTGAATTCAAAGTGGCTTGTTTTATTCAGCAGCCTCGTTGATCTGGTTTCGCAGTTTACCGGAACATTTGAAGGTCACAATTTTTCTGCCACCCAGCATCATGGTTTCACCCGTGGCAGGGTTCCGGCCTTTTCTGGGGGCTTTCTCATTTACCTGGAATTTCCCAAATCCTGATATCATGAGGTCGTTTCCGGATGCCAGGGTAAATTTGATAATTTCAAGCATTTCTTCCACCGTATCTTTTGCCTCGGCGCCTGATAAATCAAGTGTTTCTGATATTTTTTCAACAATATCCATTTTGGTAAGTGTCAATATTCTTTCCTTATTCAACCTATTGAAAACATTTAAAGATTGGCCCTAACTACTGTGATTGAGGTCGGATGTCAAGAAAAAGGAATGAACCCAGGTCACAAATCGTTGCCGGTTACCGTCAAAGGAACCAACGAAACCGAAAGGGAATCACAAAAGGAATAAAATTTGTTCAAAAAAAAAATCATGAGAATTATGTATAAAGTATTACCGATTTTTGCCGATAATTAACTTTACAAATTCATGAATACGGCCAAAGAAAAAAAGAACAGATAAAGAATAAAATCCAATGACTGCATAATACCAGAAATGGGCCCATGCAGTTTTAAGTCCACAAACTTTTAGTGCAACCTTAAGGATGACGAAAGTCAGGCGGTTGCAAAAAGGAGCGTTAAATTAACATGGTCTACAATGCCCTTAGTTCCTATCAGAAAGTCCAGGTCAGCAGTGAAATCAATCCACAAAAATTGATCCTCATGCTTTACGATGGGGCCATAAAGCGTATTAGTTTTGCCCGGGAAGGCGTCATTAATAAAGATCCCAAGCAAAGAGGTGAGAATCTGAGCAAGGCCATTGCCATTATCTCTGAACTCAACGCGTCTTTGCGTAATATTGAGGGTGAAATTGCTTTTTTAAGAAGCCTGTTTTTGGCCATGATGCATGAACTTTGCAAAGTCTCCATCACGAACGACATCCAAACCCTGGACCGGGCGATCAAATATCTGATGGAACTCAAACGGATATGGGAAACCAGCGTGATGGGGCAGGCAGATACTAACGAAAACACCCATACTAAGACTGCACAGAAAAAAGAAGTTTCTTCCATGAGCTATTCAGGGTATGAAAAACATGGTCAAAAAACAAGTATTGCCATTTAAGCAGTAAGGACAATATATGAAAGGTTCAGCAGAGCATATTTCAACGCAATGCGGTGAATATGAAAATCTTTAGACCAGACACTTGGATTTGCGAAAGGCAGAACAGTTAAGGAATTTGGCCCAGATGACCATTGAGCCCAGGGGGGGCTCGGAAAAGTTGAAAAGTGCCATTAATGAATTTATCAGCACAACGGATCAGTCTAATTTCCCATCTGATGCTCACAAGATGGCGACACTTGAACAGCGCCTTGGGCTAATCCTAAATGTTGACGAAACCATCGGGGGTGAGATACAAAGATACAAGAACCAATTGGAAAAAGCCTTAAATATTTCAAGCACGGGAAAACAACTCTGGGGAGCTACCGGCCGGCAAAGGGCAGCCCAAGCCTTCTCAGCATCAGCCGGTAGGAATTGTTTACCGCAGGAAGGCGAGAAACATGAATGTAACAGGAAATGCAATAACCAATACAGACAGACCTGAAACCGGCATTAGGCGACAGGAAACTGTTACCGAGACAGTCAGTGCAAAAATTACTACGCTGTCCCAGTTAAAACAGGCTGAATCTTCTTCGGCAAATACCACCAAGCAGGCTGGAAGCCGGACTTCTGAACAAAAAAGTGAGGATACCGGTAATCAGGCCCAATTGACCAGAAAAGATGTTGAAGATATGGTGGAAGCCCTTGAGGACTTTGCCAACACTGTTCAGACAAGGTTGAATTTTAGCATTGATGACGACACCGAGGATGTGGTTGTCAAAATTATGGACAAAGAAACCGATGAAGTCATCAAACAGTTCCCTGCAAAAGAAATACTTGAACTCCGTGAAAAAATGCAGGATCTAAGCGGCCTTCTCTTCAGTACGAATGTTTAATTAAACTGGACGTTGGTTGACCAGATCAGCCCAGGGCTGTTATTTTAAAAGCAGCTGCTGGTGTGAGTAAGGACTGTCCTGGAGGATTAGCTGCATCCCTTCTTTTCTTTCATTGTTAATCACAATAGGCGCCATAAAGTTCGCCGTCATATCTCCGGGGTTGCCTTTGGGAATGGTTATGATGACAAAACAGGAGAGTTCTTCCTTTTCAAATTCCCATTTAATCGTCTTATCAAAATCTTTAACGGACAGTGTGTACTCAGGGTAGAAACGAAGGGGATCCATGATCACAAATGCCAGATTCGGGTCATCCACGCATTGAAACAAATAAAAAGGAGAGGTTTCCTTTTTTTCAAGGACAACATATCGTTTCTGCTGCCTGAATCCGGGAATACCATCCGGCATATTGATGATTTTGTCACCATCAATACTCACTTTACCGAATTGCCTTGTATTAATATTCATTACCTTTTATTCAGACTCCTTGTTTTTGTCCTTATTACCTATCAGTTTGGCTGCGTTTGTAATATCAATGTTATCTGTTCCCTGGGCGGAAAGGATATTTTCCTTTTGAATGGCGTCAAACAGCTCCTGCCGCAGAACGGATATTTCCCGGGGCGCATCAATACCTATCCGAATGCTGTTTTTGCCGGTTTCAATCACCTTGACGATGATATCATTAGCAATGACGATACTCTCACCAACTTTTCGTGTTAGAATAAGCATAGGCGTAACAAATAATCCACCAGACTGACATTAATAATTATAGCTGTTGAATTCAAAAAGGCCTTACAGGTCGGCTGAACTGATTTTTAAATTCATAACTGGACGTGCCATTGTTATAATCATATGTGACATCAGAGTCAACCTTGTTCCCGTTCCGTCTCTTAAAAGGGATCTACCAAACCATGCTACACATGGGCCATGAACAGGCAGTTGTTCTTTTTCCCCTGGGTTACCATCCCTTTGCCGGTATACCGGGTCTGGACAACATTATTGCCAATCAAATCCATGATGTTATCCACAACAGACAGGTGCTTTTTAACTTGAATCTGATTTGATTTAATAAAATGGGCTACGATGTCTTTTTCCTTATCAATGGTGCGCTTGAGTTGTCTTATCTCGCTTTTGTTTTTATTGGGCAGCGGCAGGGCATATACCAGATCGTTCAGGGAAAAGGACTTTGTTTTTTTATTCATTTTTTTGGCCATGCCGGGAAAATGATTTTGGCAGGCCACAAGAATCTTATTTCGCAATGTTTCGAGTTTACCGATAAGATCTTTTTTGGCTCTGGTCGTCTCCCAGATCATGCCAAGGTCAATGGTTCCGATTGCCTTTTTTTCAGCCTTTAATACCAGGTGCAACTGTTGGTAGCAGGCAAGTTTTTCATTAAGCAACGTTTGGATAATATCAGCAGCTTTTTCCATATCCCTTCTCCCTATGTTGTTAATATCAAATACGATATTAAATTTTTAAGAACGAAATTAATTCACGAAATAAGGAAATATTTTCCGTTGTTCGCTTTTGTGTAGATATAAAAAGCAACTATTATGCCATATGCGTCAACAGGCTATTGTAAAATTTAACGTTCTGTGGCAGCGCTGTCAAGCTGAGTCCTGAAGCTGCTGGTATAAAAATTCCTTGAAGCCGGTTACACGACGGCCTTGGGATAGATTTTCCGTAAGATACTGGTCATGCAGGGATTGGTAGATGTCAGACGCATTGCTTTCGGGGAAAAGACTGTCTCCGGGCAGGGTGTCGCGCATACCCTGCATCAAGGAATCGAGCATCAGCGCCTCAAACCCCTGGCAGGCTTTTTCAAGGTCTTTTTCCCGCTGGAGTATTTGGGCCGTATTTGTGGCTTTCTGGGTATCCGTAACAGGCGTCATAACACCAGGTATTTGAATTGACATAATTTTACTCCTTTGTTTTACCGGGTCATATGAACGAAGTCTGAACAGAAACCCGTGTTTGGATGCAGGTGCAAAGCGCCGTTGGGGTGACTTTGCGTTCAAGCACTAAAGTATCTCAAGACTGGCCTGCAACGCTCCGGCAGCCTTGATACTTTCCAGAATACTGATCAGATCCCTGGGTCGGACCCCTAAAGAGTTCAGTCCATTAACCAGTTCGCCAATGGTCGACGTGCCGGGCAGTTCCATAATATACTCGGGATTTTGCCCTTGAATCACGACGTTCAGATCCCCATGGGCCACGGCCACATTTGAAATGGTCACCTCACTGCCGATAACCACAGTGCCGGTTTTTTCGTTAATCACGACCTTGGCAATGGTATCCGGGACCACAGAGAGTCCTTCCACATCGGCAATAAACTCCGCCACATGCTCCTGTTGCATGGATTCGGGCACATTCAGGCGGATGGCGCTTGCATCAATGATTTTTGCAATCCCTTCCCCTAAAGCAGCATTGATGGTATCGCCCACCCGCCGGGCCGTAGTGAAATCGGGTCTGAACAGGGACAAGGTTAATTTTTCTTTTCCTTCCAGATGAAAGGGGATCTCACGTTCCACCGTGGCCCCGTTGATAATCCGGGCGGTGAGAAGATGACTGCTCCGATCGTTCATTCCGGCGGGGATCGCAAGACTTACTGCACCCTGGGCAATGGCATAAACGTTACCGTTAACCCCTTTCAGGGGCATCATTAAAAGGGTCCCACCCTTAAGACTTGTGGCATCACCCAACGACGAAACCGTGATGTCGATGCGATCCCCGATCCGGGCAAAGGGGGGAATATTTGCCGTGGCCATGATGGCTGCCACATTCTTCACCTTGATCTGACTTTTGTCAAAATGAAGATTCATCTTTTTAAGCATATTGGTCAAGGATTGGCGGGTGAACAGAATATTGTTCTTATCTCCTGTGCCGTTAAGTCCTACCACCAGGCCGTATCCGGTGAGCTGATTGGAACGGACCCCCTGGATGGCGGCTATGTCCTTGATCCGGGTGGCCATGGCAGGCACCGAGAGGGCAAGCAAACACAGCATGATCCCTATACCGATCGTTATTTTTTTAAACCGATTGTTCATGGTGCCTGCTCCTTTATCCTCCAATTTTACCAGGGCCAGATATTGTCAATGATCCGTGTCCCCCAGCCCGGTTTTTGTTTGTCGGCAAGGGCTCCCTTGCCGTAGTATTCAATGCGCGAGTCAGCTAACGACGTGGACTCCACCCGGTTGTCCGAATCAATATCATCGGGTCTCACAATGCCTGAAACCATGATGTACTGAACCTCATTATCCACTTTCATGGCCCTGCGCCCGAAGATGCTCAAGTTCCCGTTGGGCATGACTTCCGTAACCCGGGCTGCAACAGAGGCCGTTACCTGACCGGACCTGTCGCTTGTGGCCTCTCCTTTGGTGGAATTTTCAAAACTGGTGTCAATGAGTTTGTCACCGACAGTACCGCCAAGATGGGTCACTTTGCCAAATGCATTAAACGTCGGCACCCCCACCGACATACTGGTCGTCCGCCCACCCTCGGAATTTACCTCCATTTCAGATGAGGAATTTTCCACAATATCCACGATCACCGTGTCTCCAATATAAGCGGCCTTGGTATCATCCAGCAGGAATCTGTTCTGGGCCGTCCAAAGTGAGCCTTCCGCAGGCGTTGCCATGGTGTATTGGGGTTGCACGGCGGGTGCAGGCATTGCGTCCTGGGGCACAACGCTTAAGGCTGGTTCTCCGCCACCGGACATACAACCGGTAAATGTTCCGGGTATCAGAATCAGCAAAAATGCCAACGTCCTTCGCATCAAATTTTTTTGAATTGACCACATACCAAACCTCCTGGCTAAAAAACGACTTCCACGGTGCCGTCTGCTGTAACAAGGCCGCGCACCAGTTTTCCCGATGTTAAGTTTTGCACTGTCACAGGCTGCCCCGGATAGCCATCTTCCTTGCTGACCCCTAAAGTAATAATGGACAAACGATTCTTTTTGGCCACTATCTTTATCACGGCCCCTTTTTCAATGGCCGGCGCCCGTTTGAATTGTCCCGGGGTCACACAGTCCCCTTTGTCAATGGTCCGGGTTATCACCATACCGCTGACCTGATCCACCGAAGTCATTACATCCGGCTGTCGCCCGAACACGTCCATATCCCGCAGGGTGACATCCGCCGGAGTAATGGTCTGTCCCCTTTCCAGGCGTGTTACAGCAACAACTACAGGTTTCATCTGTGACAGGCGTCCTGTGATGGTCAAGCGGTCCTCTTTGACGCCGTCCACCCAGACTTCGGCATGAATGGACAGGCGACCATTGCCCGAAGGGGTATAACGCTTGTCAAACACCAGGGATAAATCGCCCAGGGGATAGCTTTCAATCCCCCGGACTCTGAAAGCCTTTAGATTGAATTTTCCCTTTGGCAAAAATTCGGATAAAAATTGTCGAAGCGCCTTTTCTACGTATGACGGTTCAAGCGCCTGGCTGGCGCGTTTGACAAATACCCGTTTCGGCACCTGAATATTAATGTCATTGTCATTGAGCCCCATGGCATTTATGGCCGCTGTAATCCTTTCGCCTGAAAGCTGTTTCATCCGTCCGGCCCGTGGGGCTTTTCCAAGATCAATGCGTGTCAGCTCCGCCTTGAAAAAATCAGGCGCTGTTATACTTGCAATCTCTCCTAAATATATGACAGGACTTTTAACTTCTGCTGTCCGGGCAACCTGAATAAGAATTTTTCCCGGTGTGGCGGCCAATACCGGCAGGCTGAAATGAATCATGCAGGCCAGACAGGACACTACCATCAAATATTTTTTATAACTTGTGCGGGTATTCATGGCGGTATCCATTCAAAGTTTTATATGAAAGAACTGAACTAACCGGTTAGTTTCTTTCATGATTTGTTGTGGCCTAATCTCGGTGAAAGACCAGGTCGGCCATGGCCGTTATTTAAGATTTCAATTGGACGGCCGTTGCCAGCATATCATCGGCGGTGGTGATGGATTTTGAATTGGCCTCATAGGTGCGCTGTCCTGAAATCAGACTGACCATCTCCTCCACAACATCTACGTTGGAACTTTCAATATAGTAGTTCAACACGGTCCCGGCCCCATCCTCACCCGGCGTCTGCTCCTGGGGGGGGCCTGAACCCTCGGTTTCCCTGAATAAATTGCCGCCCACGGCATATAGTCCGGCGGGATTTACAAAGGTCGTTACAAGAACCTGTTCTGTGGCCAGGATGGTATCATCGTCGGCAAACACGCTGAGAGTACCGTCCTCGTCCAGGGTAATCGTAACCGCTTCCGGAGGGATGGATATCTCGGGTTGAAGACGGTCCCCTGCCTGGGACGTAATGAATCCCTCACTGTCCAGGGAAAAATCCCCGGCCCGGGTATACATATCCTCGTCCCCGTGCAGGACCCTGAAAAATCCTTCGCCCTGGATGGCAAAATCCAGCTGATTATCCGTTTGAAGATAATCGCCCTGGGTAAATATTTTCTGGATACCTGCCGTATTTACGCCCATACCCACCTGAATTCCCGTAGGCACCTGTCCCCCGCCGGGGGTTGTCTGTCCAGCGACCCGCTGGGTCATGTACATTAAGTCTTCAAATGCTGCCCGGGATTTTTTAAACCCGGTGGTGGAAGAGTTCGCCAGGTTATTGGAGGTAACGCCAATCTGCGTATCCTGGGCCATCATTCCCGTCGCTGCTGACCAAAGTGCCCGTATCATAAATTGACTCCTTTATGTAAACTGCCCTACGTCATTTATTGCCTTTGAATCAATTTCATCAAATGTTTTCATGGACTTGGTGTAAGTTTCAAACATTCGCTGATAATCAATCATTTTCGCCATTTCCTCTACGACCTGAACATTGGCCTGCTCAAGTGAGCCGGCTTTAACCCTGACATTTTCAAGGGTAATTTCATCTGCTGTATCTTCGGTATAGACAAACAGATTATCTCCGGCTTTCTCAAGTCCCTCCATATTCTCAAAGGAGACTACATCAAGGGTATCCAGAAGCGCATTATTTAAAAATATCTGCCCGTATTCATTAATGTTTACACTTGTGTTCGGGTCCACAGTATCCATGAAAACGGCACCACCCTGACCCATGACGGGATTACCGTTTTTATCCACAAGAATGCCTTCACTGCTCAACGAAAAATTTCCGTTCCGCGTGTATTTGATGCCGTCCGGGGTTTCCACTTTGAAAAGACCCTGGGGGCCTAATGCCACATCCAGGGGATTGTCGGTTTTTATCACATTTCCCTGGGTGAAATCCTGGTTCACCCGAGCCCTGAACGCTTTGTCAAAACTGACGACATCTTTTTTAAACCCAATGCTGGACGCATTGGCCAGGTTATTGGAGACTGCTTCGAGTTTTCGTTCCTGCCTTAACCCGCCCTGGGTCGGCCGTGTCATTTCAAGAATCATAGGGCAGTTTACTCCTTTGCATGATTTGCCGATTTCCCTACGGCATTGATTGGTTTAATTCCACCTTATTCATACTTTATGCAAATGGGATGCCATATTTTTTTCAATTACGCCCAGACCCGGAACCGTGCTCTTTTCAACAGAATATTTATGCAACGTCGGGGATATGATTAAAGGGAAACGATCTGGCGTTAAAACAATGTGCCAAAAGGTCGACATCTGAGATCGCCGAATTTGACGCACCCAGAAAATTTTTCCCACCGTTTTGGGATTGGTTTCAAAAAAGTTGATTATGCAAGATCATTGTCAGGTCCAATCTGGGGTGACAATAAAAAAATCCCCTTGCATCCTGCCCCCGTTTAGGTATAAAGCAAAAATCGCATCCATTGAGGATGTAAGAAAAGATAAGAAGGAAATTTATGACCGACGACGGCTATTACCCTGACCTATCGCATCTCTCTTCCGAGCACCCTGCAGGGATAGAGACTTCACAAACAAAGGCATCTCAACATCCGTCCGACCTGAAGGAAGACCCGAGGAGGCATGCGGAACAGGAGTTTAAAGATTATTTTTGTCCGTTTTGCGGTGACAGATTATTCCGGGGCAAGGTCCGGGATTATAAAATGGTCTGCCATAAATGTAACCGGCTTGTTGACAGTAAAAAGCTTGAAGAAAAATGATCCTGGATCACATTAGGATTTCTTTTTAAGCTCATCGGCATTGGCCCCATAAACAAAAGCAAGAAGTTCGGCCACTGCCACATATATTTCAGCCGGAATTTCCTGATTGATGTCAAGGGATGCCAGGACCTCCACCAGGTCTGGATCGTCCTTTACCGGTACCCCATGGGCCAGTGCCAGGGAAATGATATTTTCAGCCACCTTTCCTTGCCCTTTGGCCGTTACGGTCGGTGCAGTGTCCTTAAGCCTGTTATAGGTAAGGGCAACTGCTTTTTTTTTGTTGTCTTTAGGTGCCATGGTTAAACCACAATATTTAGACCCTGCATGTCATCGGCCGTTTTCATGGAAAGCATTAAGCTGGTCTGGGTAATCTGCTCCGGCCGGGCGACCTGGCAGTCGATGTTTCCTGCCTGATATCCGATTTCGGATAGACGCTGTCTTAATTGTGAAACCTTTGGGGCAAGGTGATCACAGATTTTTTGATTTTCCAACAAAAATCGGCCGGTAATGGTTTTATCCAGAATGGAAAAGTCCGCCCGTAGAGGACCAAGGGCGGTCATATTCAATAAAAAAGAGATACCGAGTATTTTTTTTTTCGTATTTGTTTTGTCTGTTTTCCCCATGTCCACCATGAGTTGACCGAAATCAAAGCCATCCTCCCGCCAGACAGGGAATGGCAGCAGAAACCGTATGCCGTCCTGACTTTGTCCGCTATCCCCGGATTTGACATTTAACTGGGCAAAATTATCCAGCGCATCTGAAATATGTTTTAATACAGTGGCCTTGTTCGGGTCGCTTTCCATACCGGCAAGGGACAAAGAGGCGGCTTTCAGATCCTGTCCCGTCAGTTGTTTGATCTCATGGGCCATCGTGTTTTTATCCGGGGCATTGTCAAGACTCTTTGCCAGTTTCTTTTCAAAACTTAGGCCCATATTCTCTATAATTTTGTGTAGAAATTGATCATCTCGAATCTCGGATTTCAGAGCAAGTCCCATCAAGATATCATTCAGAAGCGGTTCCCGGGCCTGGCTAAGTGCTCCCAACCCCTGGAAAATTTTTGCCGGGGAAAAGGATTGAAAGGAAGCGGTCTGCAAAAATTTTTCCGTCCCGTGAAGAGCGGTTGAATCCGGTAAGGTGGCTGGCACGGAAGATATCGGTTTTGGCGTATGCATTGCAGGTCCTGCCGTATCGGTGGATGCCAGCGAAGGCGGGGTCGTAATCGGCTTTAGCACAATACCGTCCTGGGAACGGACAACCTTCATAGGGATATCCATGCCCTGGGTGAGAGGAAGCTGGGTGGAGACAGTCAGTTTCCGACCGCCCACAAGCAATTGGACCCGATTTTGGGCGGTAACATCAATGACTTTTGCACCCATTGTCCAACCGGGTTTTATACCTGGTTCGGGCAATGCCGAAGACTGTTGTTTCACAGGAAGCATCTTAAGCGCAGCATCGGTGCCGTGGGAAGAAGGCAACGCCGTGGACGGAACCGGTTTTAAAACCAACCCTTCCCGGGTGGCAACAGCGGTCAACGTCAGCGACATGCCCGGCTTTAACGGCAGCGGGGTTGAAACCTCAATTTTTTGACCTGTCGCCGAAGATTTGCCGGGTCCATTTGACGGGATGGGTGACGTTGAAGCAGGCGTTTTCCTACCACCGGACAGCTGTTGTGTGCGATCCTGAACAAACGCCTTCGGGCCGGGAGCGTTTTCTGATTTTCCTGTTAAAAGAAGTTGAACACGATTTTCGGGTTTGACGTCAAGCACCTTTGCGTCGACAATTCGACCGGGTTTTAAATTTATGACATCCAACAGCTCGGATTGTTTCGGATTGTCGCCAATAATTTTCAGGGACGGAATGGGCAGGCTGGGGATCATCTGGATTTTTCCATTGCAATAAATTTTTCCTTGAGATCAATGACAAGCGCAACCTCCCCTTTGGGTATGGAAAGCCTTTCTGCAATGGTGTCAACATCCATCTTCTGATAGTAAAGATCTATGATCCGCTGTTGCTGATCAAGAACATCCGTTTCTTTGTGAAATAAGGTAGCCCCCCCCTTGGGTAGGGCATTCAGCAGGGAATTATGCTGGTTTTCAAGTTGGCTGTACAGGGTGTTGGCCCGGGATAAAAGCAAATTGATGCTGATGATCTTTGAATCCAGGGATTTGTCAAGTTTTCGGGTCAGTGTCTGTTTCTCATGTACCAGGCGCTCAAATTCCATCGCCGCTTCCTTTGAGGCTTCCAAAATAGGTTCGATCATCTCTGTCGTTTCAGTCAGAACCTCCCTGGCCACAACCTGGGCTTTTTTACGGGTCTGGGCGGCAATTTCTTCACGGTCATTTTCCTGGGTCGGGTCCGGACGTCGTTGGAGCCGGGTGGCCCTCCGGATGAAAAGAAACAACAGGAAGATTAAAAACAGATCAATGATAAGTGAAAGGACAACGAGGAACTCAGTGGGAACCTTCAGCATCATGCCGTGGTATCTATAAGGCGGCCCGGCCCATCCGGGTCCGGCGGCAGGTCCTCTTTGGGGGGCAGTTTTTTTGCACGTTTGGCCTTACGGGCCTTTTTCTCTTTTTCCTTGTCTTTCTCCTTTTTCAAAGAGAGCGTTTCTTCGCTTTCCTGAACCGTTGTGTTCTCCACCACCTGCTGGTTTTGATGTTGTACTGCTGCCTGATCAGGGTCCGGTTTGGGGGACTGAATCTGGTGGCTTAAATCCTGGGCAATACCGGACTGCTGAAAAATCTGGTTATGTCCATGAACTGTGGTCATTGATCCCCTGCTTTAAGTCGCTTTAAAAGATTTAAAACTGATCTTGTCAATATATTGGGGCGGCAACACCTTTTTCAATGAGGCTTCCACACCCCAAAGCAGATCAGCTTCCGTCACCTCATTGTTCTTTTCCGACACCAGACGGGTCTGAATAGCTCCATAAATTAAATCCCGGTAAAATGCAAGATTACTGTTTATCTCATCATAAGCCCTTTGGTCTGAATAATCAATAGATACATCTGCATACACATAGGTCATGGTTCGGCTTTGATCGGATGACAGAATGATAAAATCCGTTAATAAAATGGTGCCTGACCTGCGACTGGGCGGCAGAACCGGCATGTTTCCAGAAACATTGGCCTGGCCGTCCCGGATAAGATCAATTTCCGTCAAGGAAGCGGTCTGCCTTTCCGGCAGTGGCGCAGGTTCATTTGAAAAAAACAAAAAATAACTTAAAGGAACCGATATGCCCATGAACAGCAGAATAGACGCGGCAGCAAGTATGATTTTTGATTTAAGAAGGGCTTTTATCTTTTCGCCTTTTATAGACGATCCTGCCGGCAAAGATTCTTTTCCGCCGGAAATTTCAGCTTCTTCAATGCCTTTCAGGACCACTTGATCCGAGTCGGATTCCAGGTCATCGAACTGGTCCTCCAGATCAGACGTATGGTCTTCTCCGTCGATATCACCGAGTACGTCTTCATCTTCCTGATCTGCGGCCATGAGCAGAGTATTGATGTCGTCCTGGGATATGAGGATGTCCTCATCTTCACCCAGCAACTCATCCGTCTCATCCGACTGCTGGAGAAGGGCATCAATATCTTCCTGGGTGACGTCATCTTCCTCTTCCTGGACGACATCATCCGCACCGTCGCCATCTGTTGAAGGCGTCAAGTTTATCCCGTCCGGCAGGTTATCATCTCCGCCGTCTTCGGCATCTGTTTCCGGGTCCTCTGCATCCTCTTCCGGAACATCCGAGGCCGGAAGGCCGGCCTCAATAAGAGCCTGCATGGTTTCCTGGGTGAGCATACAATCCGCCACGTCTGCAGCCTGGTTTTCCTCTATGGGCTCGTCAAAGGGGTCTTCTTCCCGGTTCGATGCTTCCATAACCGGGGCATCGTCAACGGTCTCATCTTCCACACCTTGATCCGCTACATTGTCCTGGTTTGATTCAGCGTCCAAGGCCTCTGGTCCGGGTCCCGCTGCCGGAGCCGTTTCGGGTTCAGGTCCAGAATTGGAGGCATCCTCCTCCTGGGTGTCGCCACCCATAGCGCCTTGAATATCTTCCAGTGAGATCAGCTCGTCATCCTCTCCGTCATCCTCTTCCCCAGTGTCTGACTCATCGTTATCCTGGTCGGGGCCATTGAGCAGAGCGTCTATATCATTCTGGTCCAACTCGCCGGCATCGTCCTCTTCTGGGCTGTCATCGTTGTCCAGGGCATTGCCTGTCAACATGCTGTCGATGTCGTCCTGGGACAGTTCGCCCGCACCCTCTTCTTCG
>Ga0193964_1000916_pt1 | contig 13722 bp, 11 predicted proteins | sample FB_7_MG_FD_140323 | JGI IMG/M metagenome (GOLD analysis project Ga0193964, IMG submission 140323) | Microbial mat bacterial communities from the Broadkill River, Lewes, Delaware, United States - FB_7_MG | ecosystem: Environmental > Aquatic > Freshwater > River > Microbial mats | place: USA... | reverse complement strand
TCCGCTTTCCGCTTTCCGCTTTCCGCTTTCCGCTTTCCGCTTTCCGCTTTCCGCTTTCCGCTTTGCCGGGCGGCAAATCAACGGTTTGTAATTGCCGTTTTGGGTTGGTGTTATCTGCATTTATATTGGTCATTTTTTTGTATCATATTGTAAGTAAAGGGTTTTTGCTGATCTGGTATAAGTCCTGCATATATTAAGCTAACTATAAAAGAGGACAGTGATATGGCTATAAGCTTCGATGCGGCACTAGGAATACATGATGATGCGTTACTGCATCGTGCTCGCCGTGCGGAGGTTTTAGCTAACAATATAGCAAACGCTGATACGCCAAACTTTAAAGCGCGTGACCTCGAATTTTCCCAGATATTAAATAATGCTACTAAGCTTCAAGTTAAGCAGGTAGCGACAGCGCAGGGTCATCAAACGGAATTGTTAGAGCCCGACCTTGCTGCAGAAATGATGTTTCGGATCCCCAATCAAGCATCTGTTGATGGAAATACGGTTGAGGTTCAGCAGGAAATGGCGCGTTACACTGAAAATGCATTGGATTATCAGACCTCCTTTCAGTTCCTAAATAAGAAGTTTACAGGGCTGAAATCAGCCATAAAGGGTGAATAAGCATGTCGTTAAGTAATGTCTTTGGTATTGCAGGATCTGCGATGAATGCGCAGACCATTCGCCTGAATACAACTGCGAGTAATATGGCTAACGCAGAGAGTGTTAGTTCAAGTGTTGATGAAACTTATCGTGCTCGTAAGCCAGTGTTTGCTGTTCAGCAAGCTGATCCTTTGGCTCAGCCAGATAATGAAGCGGGGATAGCAGCGGGCCAAGGTGTGCAAGTGCTTGGGATCGTTGAGAGTCAGGCTGAGTTGCGTCAGGAATACAATCCTGCTCATCCAATGGCTGATGAAAAAGGTTTTGTGTACTACCCAAATGTAAATGTGGTCGAAGAGATGGCGGATATGATTTCTGCATCCCGTTCTTTTCAGATCAATACCGAGATAATGAATACTGCTAAGCAGATGCTTCAACAAACAATCAGACTTGGGCAGCAATAATGAATAAGGCGCGGGGCTAATCGCCATGAGTAATGTAAATGGTGTAAATCAAAATGTCTTTGATCAGATCAATACGACTAATCAAAAGGCAAGTACGGCAAAGAGCCAGACGGATGAAGATAGTGATATGTTCATGCGTTTGATGATTGCGCAATTGCAGAATCAGGACCCATCCAGCCCAGCTGATACAACTGATTTTATGCAGCAAATTGCGACAATGTCTCAAGTCGAAAGTATTAATCAGCTAAACACATCTGTGAACCAGATGGCGCAATCGATGTTGGGTAGCCAGGCTGCACTGCAAGCGTCAGCGATGGTCGGTCAATCAGTGTATATACCAGGTGATACGTCAGAGGTGGGTACGCAAGCCAACCCTTATGCTCATGGCTCTTTTAATCTAGAGACAAGTGCTCCTGATGTGAGAATAAAGGTTTATAACTCAAGCGGTTCTTTAGTTGACACTATGCAGCTTGGTGCGGTTTCTCAAGGTGAGCATGAGTTCGCATGGCAGATGAAGTTTGATGACGATGGTAATCCAGAGCATCCGCCAGGGGATTACACCTTTACGGTTGAACGTTTGGATGACGATGAATATAAAGCGATCGATACCAACATCGCTTATAGAGTGAACAGTGTTACTTTAGGTGAAAATGGTATCGGTATGAAAGTAAATACAAATGCGGGCACTTTTGATGCCAGTGATGTAAAACAGATCGGCGTGTGAGGACAGGATAATGGCAGGTTTTAATACAGCGGTAACCGGTCTGAAGGCAGCGACAACAGACCTAGATGTAACGGGTAATAACATAGCAAATGCGAGTACAGTGGGCTTTAAGTCATCACGTACCGAGTTTGGTGATATCTATGCGACTGCTGTGGTTGGCGCGGGTTCATCAAATGTTGCAGGGGCTGGTGTAACTGTTACGGATATAGCCCAGGACTTTCAGGCAGGTACAATTGAGTTTACCAATAATAATCTTGATTTAGCGATCAATGGCTCAGGCTTTTTTCAGTTAGACGATGGCCAAGGTGGTACAACTTACACACGTGCCGGATCATTCGAGTTGGACAAGAACGGTTTTATGGTGTCCAAAACCGGTAAGTTTTTGCAAGGATACGGACTAGATTCTGAAGGCAACCGCTTGCCAATTGGCAACCTTGCGGTAACGCAAAAAGAGAGCCCGCCGAAAGCGACGGAGGATATCGATCTATCCTTTAACATCGATTCTCGTGAAGACGCACAGACTCTTTTGGCTGATTACGATAAAGATGAACCAGGTTCATTTACCTATAGTACGACGGTGAGAACATTTGATAGCCTCGGTAATGAACATACGATCAAATTTAACATGGCTGAAGCTCGTCCACAGCAGGCACAGCAAGCTGTGACATTACCTGCGCCTGGTGCGAATGATATTACAATCTCAGGTGTGACAATTACGATTGCAGAGCAGGCAGCATTATTGCTTGGTGGTGCTGGAGTTGCTGTTCCTGATACTAGTTTAACGCCCGCACAGCAAGCTGCTCAACAGGCAGTATTAGATAAGCTAACGGATCCTGTCACTGGCGATCCTCGTATTGGCGAGTTGATTACGGATTCACCTAATGCCGGCGATATCACTCTGCGTTTTAAATCTGAATTCCCTGAGCCTGATCTGGTTCAAGTCTCTGGTGCTGGTGCTTCTGTACTTGAAACAACAGAGATCGCGGCAAATGAAACTTATACTTTCCCAATAGATGCGACAGAAGTGCCGTTGGTTGCTCCGATTGTGTTAGAGGTTGGCGGTGTATCGATTCCGGCTCTAGGTATTGGTTCTACAGATGACCAGATAGGTCAGGCGATCTCATCTACTGAAGCTAAAATTTTAGATGCAAACCCAGATGTTGAATCTGTCATATACGATAATGTGAATAAGCAGATTGTAGTGACTTATAAAGCGGAAGCTGGTGATATAACACCGGGCGAAGCAATAACAATTACTGAGACATCGGGCGCTGCAGCGGGTACGCCTTTTACTGCCGCGGTCGTGAAAGATGGTGATAACTCTTTCCAAGGGGTGTACCGCATGTATGCCTACTTGAATGGATCAGAACAGCTGGATATTGGTAAAGCATTAGATCCAGGTGAGGCAGGAACCGGTTCTGAACCTGGGCCTATTTTGGTCAAGTTCAATCCATCTAATGGTTTGCTCACAGGTATTAATGGTAACCAATTCTCAGCGAATGCAGTTGTTCCGGCGATTACTATTACAGGGGCTGATCCAGCGGATACGACAACCGTTATAAATTTAGATATCGCTAACACGACCCAATTCGCTTCAGCATCTATTGTGAAAGCATCAGCACAAGATGGTTATACCAAAGGTGATCTTATTGGGGTAACTTTTAGTGGAACGGGGGAGATGGTTGCTAGTTTCTCTAACGGTCAGAATCAAGATTTGGGTGTGGTTGCCATTGCAACGTTTGAAAATCAGTCTGGGTTATCCCCGTCTGGTGATACGGAGTGGTCTGCTACGCTGACATCTGGGGATGCTATTGTTAACCCACCTGGCACCGGTTTGAATGGTACGCTTCAATCTGCGGCACTTGAGCAGTCCAACGTGGATCTATCTGCGGAGTTGGTTTCATTGATTGAGGCTCAGCGTAATTTCCAGGCAAACTCTAAAACCCTAGAAACATTGAATACTGTTACACAGAATATATTGCAGATTTAATCTTTTCTTTACTCTTAAAAGGCCGCTGATGCGGCCTTTTTTTGTTTTTGGCACAGGCATTGCAAAGTAAAAGATATAGGTAAGTAACTTTTTACAAAAGAAGTGCGGTAAAGCCGCCAAATGCTGGAAGTAAAAGATGGATAAGGTTCTATATTTAGCGATGAGTGGTGCGAGAGAGAACATGCTCGCACAGCAATCTCATGCCAATAACCTTGCAAATGCAAACACAACAGGCTTTAAGTCTGATTTGGCGCAAGCCCGTGCTATGCAAGTGTTTGGGGAAGGTCATGCCTCGCGTGTTTATGCTCAAACTGAGCGTCCAGCAACTGATGTGACAAGCGGAACCTTAATTGACACCGGCCGAAAGTTAGATGTTGCAGTGGCTGGTGATGGTTGGCTTTCAGTTATACGTGCGGACGGCACAGAAGGGTATACCCGTGCCGGTTCTCTGCAGATCAATGCCGCTAATCAGTTAGTTACGGGCAGTGGTTTGCCGGTAATGGGCAATGGCGGAATTCCAATTACTTTACCGCCGTTTGAAAATATTGATATTGCAACAAATGGAATAATTACGGTTAGGCCGTTAGGTGAAAATGCGGCTGAACTGTTGGTCGCTGACCAGCTGAAACTAGTTAACCCCGATCCAAAAACTTTATTTAAAGGGCCTGATGGTTTGATGACAACCGGGGGGCAAGATCCGTTGCTGCCAGATCCTAATGTTAGGGTGCGCTCTGGGTATATTGAATCGAGTAATGTGAATGCCGTAAGTGAATTGACAGGAATAATCAGCACCTCACGTCAATTTGAAATGCAAATCAAAATGATGAAAACAGCCGAAGAGAACTCTGAAACGGCTGCATCAATTTTGAAAATGTCATAAGAACCAACCGAGGATAGATAGATGCACGGTGCACTGAATGTAGCTAAAACAGGTATGACGGCACAGGATACTAACCTGAAAGTTATATCGAACAACCTAGCAAACGTTTCTACGGTTGGTTTTAAAAGAGATCAGGTTGTTTTCGAAGACTTGATGTACCAAATTCGCCGCCAGCCGGGTGCGCAAACCGCAGAAGAGGCGCAGCTACCATCAGGCTTACAGGTAGGGCTAGGTGTTCGTACTGTAGGAACTCAAAAACTGTTTGGCACGGGTGAAATTGAAATCACGGATGAGGCCTTCGATGTAGCGATCAATGGTCGAGGCTTTTTACAGGTCACGTTACCTAACGGTGATGCTGCTTATACCCGCAATGGGCAGTTGCACCTCAATGCAGATAACGAATTAGTTACAGCTGAAGGCTATCAAGTAGCTCCAGCCATTACGTTGCCTGGAGAAGTTATTAATTTCTCTATTAGTACCGACGGAATTGTTCAAGTAACGACCGCGGGGAATACAACGCCTACTGATATTGGTCAGATACAGTTAGCTGATTTTGTAAATCCTCAAGGACTACTGTCTTTAGGACAGAATTTATACCAAGAGTCAGCGGCGAGTGGTGCTGCATTGGTAAGTAACCCGGGTGAGAACGGTACTGGGCAATTGATCCAAGGCTCATTAGAGGGTTCGAACGTCAATTCAGTGCAGGAGCTGGTGGATATGATTACCACGCAGCGGGCTTATGAGATGAATTCTAAAGTGATTTCTACCGCGGATGAGATGCTCTCCTTCGTTAGTCAGCAGCTTTAATGTAGAGCTTGGAGGTTAATACTATGAATAAATTGGTCATCGGTTTTCTTGCTCTTACTGTGCTCCTTACAGGTTGTGTTCAGAAAGCGGCTAAACCGAATAATCCTGAATATGCACCAGTAAGGCCTCAAGGCCTTATTCAGCCAGCCGCTGTTAATGGTTCGATTTATAACTCGGCTACGAGTATTAATCTCTATGGTGATGGTCGAGCGCATCGTATCGGCGATATTTTAACGATTACATTGCAAGAGAGTACAAGCTCGCAAAAAAGTGCCAAAACTGAATTGGATAAAAGCAGTAGTTTAACGTTGGCTCAGCCTACGATTTTGGGCAAAACCGTTGATATTAACGGTCGACCGTTGAGTGCGACGATCAATGGACCTACGTCTGAATTTGATGGCGAAGGGAAGTCGGACATGAGCAATAATTTAACCGGTAACATCACGGTTACAGTGCATGATGTTTTGCCTAGTGGAGTGCTGCTAATTAAAGGTGAGAAATGGCTAACGTTGAATCAAGGTGATGAGTACATCCGTATAAGCGGAATGGTAAGGCCACAAGATATCGGTTCTGATAATACGGTGATGTCTACTAAGCTTGCTGACGCGCGTATTGCTTATAGTGGCACGGGAGCAGTCAATGACACAAACGTCATGGGTTGGGTGTCTAAGTTTTTTATTAGTGCATTGATGCCATTCTGAGGAGAGAGAAGATGAAAAAGGCGTTGTTCCTCGTAGCGTGTGTACTGCTTTCAAGTGTTGTTGAAGCGGGCAGACTGAAAGATATGGTAAGTATCTCAGGTGTTCGTTCCAACCAATTAGTAGGATACGGGTTGGTAGTTGGTTTGGATGGCACAGGTGATAAAACGTCATTCACTTCGCAGACATTCCGAAATATGCTGAATAATTTTGGTGTGGCGATTCCCTCTTCAACAAATCCATCATCGAAAAATATAGCAGCCGTTGCTATTCATGCCGATCTGCCTGCTTTCTCAAAGCCAGGACAGAAAATTGATATTACTGTCTCCGCTTTGGGCGATGCTAAAAGCTTGAGAGGGGGAAGCTTGTTAATGTCTCCTCTAAAAGGGGCTGACGGACAGGTTTATGCCGTTGCACAGGGCAACCTAGTGGTATCTGGTTTTGGTGTTCAAGGTGCGGATGGTTCAAAGCTGTCTTTAAATGTCCCTAGTGTTGGTCGAATTCCAAATGGGGCGACAGTTGAACGTTCAGTGCCTACTGCTTTTGCTCAGGGTGACAGCTTAGTTTTGAATTTAAATCGTCCCGACTTTACTACGTCACGACGAGTTGCTGAGCAAATTAATCATCTATTAGGCCCGCAAATGGCGGCGTCTATGGATGCGACATCTATTCGGGTTCGCGCACCGCGTGATCCCTCTCAGCGTGTTTCATTTCTTTCAGTTTTGGAAAATCTAAATGTTGAGCCAGCTAAAGATGCTGCAAAAGTGGTGATTAACTCACGTACAGGGACAATCATTATTGGTCAGAATGTACGTGTTTCACCCGTTGCGATTACGCATGGCGGCTTAACAGTTGCCATTGCAGAAGAGATTAATGTTGACCAGCCTAACGCGCTAGGTGGCGGACAGACTGTCGTCACTCCTCGTACAGGTATCGAAGTTGATGAAGGTTCTGGTCATATGTTTGAGTTTTCACCAGGTACCGATCTTCAGGATATTGTCGAGGCAGTCAACCGTGTTGGTGCGGCTCCAGGTGACTTAATGGCTATCTTAGAGGCATTAAAGCAAGCCGGAGCACTTAAAGCTGAATTGGTGGTTATCTAATGATTAAAACAGGTAGCGGCAGTAATGCTCAGCTCTATTCTGATCTGGCGGAGCTGCAGAAGCTTAAAGCAAAAGCTAGAACCGATAGTGATGAAGGCTTACGTCTAGCTGCCCAGCAGTTTGAGCAGTTATTCGTCAATATGTTGTTGAAATCCATGCGTGATGCGAATGCCGCATTTGGTGAAGACAACTTTATGAATAGCAGTCAAACAAAGCTGTTTCAAGGGATGTACGACAATCAGATCGCAATGGAGATGTCGAGTAATCAAGGGATTGGTTTAACGGATGTATTAGTTAGGCAGCTTGGAGGAAAGGTCCAAGAACCAACCGAGGTTGAGTTAAAACCTTTGGACATTCAAAGCCGTCAACTAAATCAAGCGTTTGATCAAGCTGCAGCTATTGCAGCTTCTGCTTTGCTAGCGAAAGCAGAAGGTCAAGAGAACCCACCAGGGATTACTTTGACGGAAGAGCAGCAGTCAACAGTTAAAGAGGTTTTTCAGCAATTAAGTGAGGTTAAAGCTTCGCCCCAAGCAGATCTCCCTGACCGTTTTGAATCCCCTGAAGAGTTTGTTGAAAAGTTGATGCCTTTAGCGGAGAAAGTTGCAGGTGAATTAGGTGTCGATCCGCGGGTTTTACTCGCTCAATCGGCGCTGGAGACAGGTTGGGGACGGCATATGGTGCGTTCTTCTGATGGTAGTAATAGTAATAACCTTTTTAACATTAAAGCTGATCGACGTTGGGATGGGGCAAGTGCGCAAGTGTCTACTTTAGAGTTTAGAGGTGGTGTTGCACAGCGTGAAAATGCAGCATTTCGAAGTTACGACAGTTATGAAGATAGTTTTAGAGATTATGTCAGCTTCTTGAAAGGTAGTTCGCGCTATCAGATGGCGATTGAGAGTGCTGGTGATCCTTATGATTATGTTAGGCAATTACAGGATGCAGGTTACGCAACTGATCCTAAATATGCTGAAAAGATAAAAAATATATTTGAGGGCGAATTACTCGCTAGCCGAAACCCCTCTTCTAAAGAGAGTTAGTTAATAGCCGATAAGTTATTACTTAGCTCTCCTGAGTGGTTGCTTTATCTAGATCGAATTTGATCCTCAAAGGAGTCAAACATGTCAAGTTTTGGTTTACTTACATTAGGTACGCAGAGTTTACAGGCGAACCAGACCGCGTTATCGGTCACTGGTCAAAATATCAGTAATGTTAATACTGAGGGATACACGCGCCAGCGACCAGTGTTCCAAGCACGTGAAGGTCTGGGTGGGGTAACCATTGATGATATCGACCGTGTTGCTGATGCGTTTTTGAATCGTCAGATCTGGGCAGATAGCGCGACCTATAGTAGCTATGATGTGTTTGAAGACTATGCAAATGAATTAGATAATTTGATGGCTTCGGATGTGACTAGCATATCTAAAGCGATGGATGATTATTTTGGTGCGTTACAAACGGCAGTGGATGATCCCGTCAGTTTACCTAATCGTGAGTTATTCATCGCGCAGTCGGAAGCATTGGTGCAGCGTTTTAACGATCTTGATGCCAATGTTCGTCGTCAAAACGATACCATTAATGGGCGTTTGGAAAGTAACGTCGCTTCAATCAATACGATCGCACAAAATATAGCCCAGCTTAATGATGATATCCGTATCGCCAAAGCTTCTGGCAGTATATCAAGCGAACTGTTGGACCAGCGAGATGCCAAGCTAGAAGAGTTATCGACGCTCATCGGGTTTAATACGATTGAAGATGGCACCACGAATGAAGTCAGTGTTTTTATCGGTAATGGCGAGCCTTTGGTTGTTGGGCAAAGTGCTAATACTCTTTCTACAATCGTTAGCCCTGCAGATAGTAGCCAGCTTAATCTAGGGATTCAGATTGGTAACACCGTGGGTGATATTACCAATCAAGTATCTGGTGGCCATGTTGGTGGAATGCTGGATTACCGAAGTAATACCTTGAATGAAACGTTGGATGAGCTTGGCAGAATAGCATTGGTCTTTGCGGAGACAATGAATTCACAGCATGAAAAAGGCATGGATCTGGATGGTAATGCTGGTGGGTTAATGTTTACCGATATTAATGCCGCTTCAGCAACCACAAATCGTGTTTTGGCAGAGCGGGATAATCTATCTTCCTCTAACGGTACAGTGATTATTAATGATGTTTCTAAGGTAGAAGCTACTGAATATGAGCTGATTTTTAATAGTGATAACTCTTTTACGCTCGTACGGGGCAATGATAATGTGCGCTGGACACAAGGAGACCTTAATGCGAATGGGCCTGCTCCAACCAATGCCTCAGAAGTAGATCAGGATGGGGAGTTTTATCTCGATAGTACAACAGGGGATCTGACGCTACGTTTAGATGGGTTTACCCTCCAGTTAGATTCTAATAGCTCTTTTTCTCAAGGTGATAAGTTTCTGATAAGACCGACCCGAAATGCGGCATCAGAAATTGACACTGTTCTAAATAATGCTCGACAGTTAGCTCTGGGGTCGCCCTTAGCCACCTCAGAAGACTCTGGGAACACTGGCACGGGCGTTGTTTCTGTGAGCATTACGGATAAAGATTATGCAGCTCAAGCAGCGGTTGTAGGTGAGTTAACACCGCCTTTAACAATGAACTTTCTTTCTCCGTTAGAAGCTACAGGGGCTGTCGCAAATACGGGAACATCTTCTAATGTGCAAGTGGCTGATTTTGCGGTTACATCTGGTATTACTTATCCGGTTACAGTCACTGCTGTTGGTGGCGCTTTTAATGTTTCTGACTCCGCAACACCGCCAACTACGGTAGCGGGTGTTGGTGCTATCGGTGATGCTCAGCTTGATTTAACGGCTAGTTTTGGCATCACCATGGATATTGCAGGGGTAGCAAATGGCGATGTTTTTACTATTGATAATGATAGCTCTACCGATGTTGCCTATTATCAGTTGACTGATGCGCAAGGTGATCGTCAAGTAGGCGCGTTTACTTCAGGTCAATCGATTACGTTACAGGGATATGAAGTCACTATTAAAAATAAACCTGATTTGAACGATACATTCACTATCAACCCGAATACGGATGGGGTTTCAGACAATCGTAATGCATTATTAATGTCTGATTTGCAATTTGCGAAATCGATTGAAGGTGCATCCTATCAAGATAAGTATGGTCAGACAGTTGAACGTGTAGGGACTGAAGCAGCAGTTGCTCAGGTCAATGCTCAAGCGGGAAAGGCTGTGCTTGACTCAAATAAGCAGCAGCGCTCTAGCATAGCGGGAGTTAATTTAGACGAAGAGGCCGCTAAGCTTGTGCAATATCAGCAAGCTTATCAGGCTTCGGCGCAGTTGATTCGTGCGGCTCAAACCATTTTTGACACACTGTTGCAGAGTGTTTAAGGAGATAAATTATGAGAATCTCTACTCAGCAAGTTTTTCTAAGTAATATTGATAATATAAATAAAGGAAGTGCAGACATATTTCGTACACAGCAACAGCTGTCTACGGGTAAGAATGTACTTCAGCCCTCTGATGATCCTTTGGCGTCCGCGCAGATTCAGAAATTTAAAAAAGAGATTGCTCGAACCGAGCAGTTTTCGGGAAATATTGATGTTGCTGAACGCCGGTTAAGTCTTGAAGAGAATACGATTGAACAGATAAATAATCAGTCGATTCGCCTTAAAGAGCTCGCATTACAGGGTAAAAATGGTGTTTTGAGTGATGGCGACCGAGGGGCAATTGCATCGGAGGTCGGAGAAATCCTTAAATCGCTTGAAAGCCTTATGAATACTAAAGATGTCCAGGGAGAGTACCTTTTTTCTGGTAATAAAGGTTTTACTCAGCCGTATACTTTTAATGCCGGAAATGGTCGTTATGAGTTCAACGGTGATGATGGACAGCGTTTTCTTCAGGTAGGCCCAGAGAATAAGGCAGCGTCTACTGATTCGGGATTTGAAGTCTTCGAGAAAGTAGCGAAAGTGCCGGGTTATGTTGAAGCTGATTTACAGCAGACGTTACCGATTGTTTCGAATATTCAATTGGATACTAGTAATGCCGAAGCATTTGGGACCTTTATGGATGATAAGGCCCCTTTAGAGATTACGGTGGCTGCGGGAGGGTTACTAACAGTTACTGATAGAAATGGTCAACCTGTTAGCGCAGATAGTCCTGCTGTTAGTTTGAATGCATATGATTTATCAACCAACCCAGATGCTCCGACGCTTAAAATTGGAGGTGTTGATATAGATATTAGTGCTGCCACTGTCGGTACAGCGACGTTAGACGTATTTGATCAGCATAATATTTTAAATACGGCTTTTGATCTTAAAGAAGCACTGGACAATGCAGACCTTTCAACTTCACAAGGTAAAGAGAAGTTTAATACTCAACTTGATAATATTCTGAATAATCTATCAGGCATCGAAGAAAAAAATATTGCTGCTAGGGCCAGTATTGGTGGCCGTTTAAATGCATTAGAGCAACAGGATTTGGTGAATGAGGATTACAAACTATTCACTACAGAAGCATTATCCTCTTTCGAAGATCTTGATTACAATGAGGCGATTAGTCGTTTCGCATTGCAGGAAACTGCTCTGCAGGCTTCGTATGCCAGTTTTGCTAAAGTTCAGGATTTGAGCTTATTTAACTACATTAACTAGTAGCGCCTAGTTTTAAAGGAACCAGCCGAAAGGCTGGTTTTTTTTGCGCTGCAAAAAGTGATGACTTTTTATGTTATTTATTGTGCGTGAGAATGTTAGTTTTTGGTGCTTTGCAGCTTAATGTTTTCGGGCTATTTGGAGTGTTTGGTATTTTTTGTCATTGATAATGGTAGGTTTTGTCATTGGCGAATTAGCTTCTTTCAACCATTCTTTAATACAAGTAATGAATATAGCGGCTATTTTTTTTACAGCTGCTATAGCTTCACGGTAATGCCGGGAAGCTATAAAAATAATATTGAGGACAAAGGTTATGCCAGAATACAAAGCACCCCTCCGTGATATGAATTTCGTGCTTAACGAAGTGCTAGATGCAGAGAGTCATTATCAGAGCCTACCCGGCTGCGAAGAGGCTACACCGGATATGGTGTCAGCAATTATGGAAGAGGGCGCTAAGTTTGCTGAGCGTGTTATAGGGCCATTAAATCAAGTAGGTGATCAGCAGGGCTGTACTTGGAATGATGGCGTTGTGACAACCCCTGATGGTTTTAAAGAAGCCTATCAGCAGTTTGTTGAAGGTGGCTGGCCCTCTTTGGCACATGAGGAAGAGTGGGGTGGCCAAGGCTTGCCGGAGTCAATGGGTATCATCATTAACGAGATGGTTGGTACTGCTAACTGGTCTTGGAGTATGTACCCAGGCTTGAGTCATGGTGCAATGAACACCATCGATGCGCATGGTACAGATGACCAAAAAGAAACTTACCTCACTAAGCTAATATCGGGTGAGTGGACTGGCACGATGTGTCTGACAGAGCCGCATTGTGGTACCGACTTGGGTATGTTGAGAACCAAAGCTGAACCTCAAGCGGATGGTAGCTATAAAGTTTCAGGAACGAAGATTTTCATTTCTGCAGGCGAGCATGATATGGCTGATAATATCATTCATATCGTATTGGCTCGGTTACCTGATGCGCCTGAAGGGACCAAAGGTATCTCGCTATTTATCGTACCTAAACATCTTCCCGAAACATTAGGCCAACCCAATGGCGTAAGTTGTGGATCGCTAGAACACAAGATGGGCATTCATGGTAATTCAACTTGTGTCATGAATTTTGATGGTGCGACCGGTTATCTAATAGGGCAAGCGAATAAAGGTTTGAACTGTATGTTCACCTTTATGAATACTGCGCGCTTAGGTACCGCACTCCAAGGTTTAGCGCATGCTGAGTGGGGATTTCAAAACTCACTTACTTATGCAAAAGACCGTTTGCAGATGCGGGCATTAAATGGCCCAGCATGCCCTGAAAAAGCCGCAGACCCGATTATTGTTCATCCTGAAGTCCGTAAAATGTTGCTGACCCAGAAAGCTTTTGCTGAGGCTGGGCGTGCAATGATTTATTACTGTGCTCAGCTTGTGGATAAGGTGAAGCTCACTGAGGGTGAAGAGAAAGCCGAAGCGGATGCTCTACTGGCTTTCCTCACACCTATCGCGAAAGCGTTCTTAACCGAGGTTGGCTTTGAATCTGCCAATCATGGTTTACAGATTTTTGGTGGTCATGGGTTTATTGCTGAATGGGGAATGGAACAGAACGTTCGCGATAGCCGTATCTCCATGCTGTATGAAGGCACAACCCAGATTCAAGCATTAGATCTATTAGGGCGCAAAGTGTTGATGACGCAAGGTGAAGCGTTAAAAGGTTTCACAAAAATAATGCATAAATTCTGTCAGTCTCAATCCGATAATACGGATATGCAGCCCTTCACTCAGCCTCTTGTTGAGCTGAATAAAGAGTGGGGCGAATTAACGATGAACGTCGGTA
>Ga0193964_1000914_pt1 | contig 13766 bp, 11 predicted proteins | sample FB_7_MG_FD_140323 | JGI IMG/M metagenome (GOLD analysis project Ga0193964, IMG submission 140323) | Microbial mat bacterial communities from the Broadkill River, Lewes, Delaware, United States - FB_7_MG | ecosystem: Environmental > Aquatic > Freshwater > River > Microbial mats | place: USA... | reverse complement strand
ATTTAATTCTTCTGTAAGTTCCTTAAACGTTAATTTTATACGTTCAGGTTTACTGAATACCTTAACCATAAATATAGAGAACTTACCAAATTCAGAAATAAAACTCATAGTACTATTTTTATATAAAAATATAAATTAATAAGCAATTTGTAATAATTATAACCCTATTTTAGTATTTTAGTATAAAAAGTATACGAACATATCTTATTATAGTATATGAAAAATGATAATAATTTTGCAATAATTATGGCTGGAGGTATCGGTTCTCGATTCTGGCCTCTGAGTAATGAAGCTAAACCTAAGCAATTTATTGATATTTTAGGCACAGGAAAAACACTCATTCAACAAACATTTGACAGACTTAAACAAGTATGTCCTGAGAAGAATATTTTAGTAGTCACTAGCAATAATTATGTTACTCTAGTTAAAGAACAATTGAAAGGTATTTCAGATAATAATATACTTGCTGAACCATATAGACGAAATACTGCTCCATGCATTGCATACGCTACATATAAAATATTTCTCAGAAGTAAGAATGCTAATATTATTGTTGCTCCCTCTGATCATATTATCATGGAGAACGACACCTTTAAAACAACTCTTTTAGACGGAATTGATTTTGTCTCTAACAACAATATGATACTAACTCTTGGAATCATACCCAGTAGACCTGAAACAGGATATGGATATATTCAAATGAATAATGATATTAATGGGTATAATCATATTAAGAATGTTAAAACATTTACAGAAAAACCAAATCAAGAACTTGCAGAAGCGTTTATTAAGTCTGGTGATTTTCTGTGGAATTCAGGAATTTTCCTATGGAATGTCAACACTATCATTAAAGCTTTCAAAGATTATCTCCCAAATCTTGTAAGTTTATTTGAAAATGGACTTGGTTATTTGAACACAAATAAAGAATCTGAATTCATATCAAATATTTATGCAGAAACTCATGCTATTTCAATAGATTACGGCGTACTTGAAAAGGCGAATAATGTTTGTGTATTAAGTTCTGATTTCGGTTGGAGTGATTTAGGCACTTGGAAATCTTTTCACGAACTAAATAACAAAGACGATTATAACAATGTAATTAATAGCGATGAGTATAAACTAATTGATACTAGTAACTGTATTATTAACACACCTAAAGACAGAAAGATTATTGTCCAGGGGCTAGATAATTATATTATTGCCGAACATAACAACACTATACTTATCTGTAGTAGAGACAAAGAAAATTACATTAAACAATATGCTGAATCATTATAAACAGAAAATGCTCTCTTGCGAGAGCATTTTCTGTTTATATCTTAATATTGCCATAAATCTTGTTCCCAATTGAACATCTCATTCTTTATTCTATCAGATTCTATCATTGCATCTAACCCGTCAGCATAACTACTAATTGGTCTGTTATTATATACATTAGATTCCTTCTTTATTATCGAATTGAATCTTCGTTTTATAAACAAATCATCATATGAGAATCTTAGAGCATCATTCCTATTGTTAAAAACATCATTCGATACAAGTAAATCTCTACATTCATCATAATTAACCCAAAACACTTTCATTTGCTTTAATTCTGGGTCATTTTTCTTATAATATTCTCTAACCGGACATAAACCAATTATCCTAACTTGCATTGTAGATGATTGTTTATCAAAATACCATAACTCCTTAATTATAATTCTTTTTACCTCAAATGATTTAACTTCACTAATATTAGCTACTCGCTTAATAGATCCATCTTCTTGATCGATATCAACAGAATCAACTCCTGCTCCTAATCTTTTTCTTATAGCGTCTAGAGTTATTGGAACTCTAAATTCATCATCATCAGTATCAAATGCAACTATTGTCTCCTCTTTTATACCTTTTAGTAATAAATCAATCAAACTACATCTTCCATCCATTGGCTTCTCCGGAAAATATAAAGGCAAATTTATCTTTTCCCTTAGATTAACTTCTCTCCATAGCAGTTTGGCCCATATAACATCAGCTTCTCTTACACTTTGGTATGGGACAGGCTTACGTTTAGTAACAGTCCTTCTTTTAAAAATCTCTCCATATCCACTCAGGTTCTGAGAATAGCTAGAGCTAGCTAATATAGTTAAAATCAAAATAATTATTAATCTTCTCATAGTTATATGTTTTATGAAGTATTGAATACAATTTAAATATTAATTAATCTATCTTAAACGAAAGTGATTGTAACTTTCTAATCTTTCCATCAGGTCCTTTTGCTCTTATGTTATCAATACCAAGTCTCTGACCTCTTCTAAGCTTCTTAATTATCTTCTTTTGACCTGAGGTAAATCTTGCACCATTAGAACTAGATTCTTTAGTATAACCGTCTTGAGTGACAAATAAATTGAAACCAACAACCTTGAACTGCATATTAAAATCAAAATCTTCTAACTCTGCTTTTATTCCCCATGATGCCATCAATAATGATTTAGTAATAACTCCACCGGTTTTACCAGATATCTTTGCTATAGGATTAGGCACTGTTTTTACTCTAAATTTTAAAGTCTGAAGGTCTTGTCCTCCTTTAATACCAACTGTAATATCACAAGACTTACCAGGAGCCTTTGGGAAAACTACAAATTCTCCATCTTTTTCTAAAATCTTTCCATTAGTAATACGGTGTCTCAGATTTTTTGCAGCAATACCAGGTACAGATATACGTATAGGATTTTCTACCCCAACGTAAAAGACATTCATTTTCATCGGCGAAACTACAACACTCGGTTCTGCTACAATATATTCATCTTCAACAGTATATTCATTTGTCTCCCCTGAAGGTAAAACATACTTAACAACACCTTTCCATTTATGAACACCTACTGTATTACACTTTGCTTCATAAACAGTGGCATCACCCATATGTTTGGTAACTGGTCGACCATTCACAACAACTTCAGGTCGCTGTGTAGTATCCATAGCCGCTAATAGTATCCTTGCTTTATAAAGTCCACCTTTTAGTATATACCTTGATTCGGGTAATACATGAGCACTTATACTATTAAAAGTAAACGATCCTGCATCAATATTATTAAACAAGTGAGTAATTACATCCGATTCTGCATTTCTAACATCAGACTGCAATTTTGTCATTATAGTAATAACTGCTGCTAATGGCAAGTGTTCAAAATTGGAAGAAGCCCATGTTTGTATTTCTCCGTCTACTATTGGAGGATTCTCTGTATTTAGATTCACCTTAATAGTATTACATAATACTGGATCTTTATCACAAATAACACCCAATAAATATTCTCTAAAACTATCTAGTTTAACCTTAAGATCTTTTCCCTTTCCAAAAGTGATCATAACCTCTCCTGCAATGTCAAGGTTATCTTTAGAAACAATATTATTTATATCAGCATCTTCTCCGTCAGCTTTTCTAACAATTTCCCACTTAAGTTCTTCAATAAAATTATAAATATCATCAGACTTAGCTTTCACCTTAAGAGCTTTATCTCGCCATGGACCAACTTTACTCTGATTCAAAGCATACGCATGATCAAACTCAGCATATACCTGCTTATTCTTTTTATAATAATTAGAAACAGTTTGCGTTAAACCGGCCTGAACTTTAGTAAAAGCATCTAATACAGAACTGGAAACATTTAGAGCTAACATTGCTGTAAGCACAAGATACATCACTCCAATCATCTTTTGACGTGGTGTCTCTTCACAATTCGCTGCACTCATATCCTACTAATTATTTCTGTTACTAAAAACACTTAACATATTTCCATATACATCATTCAGATTAGAAATATTCTTTCCTAATAATTCTGATTGTACTCTATACAACTTAGTACTTTCAACAGTATTAGAAACATTTGATGAAATATTCTTAATTTCATCTTGCAATGTATTAAAAGAACTTACGTATTCATTTGTACTCTTAATTTGCATCTCATATATAGAATTTAGAGTACTTACATTCCCAGTAAAAGACTCCGCTTTTGGTTTAAAGTCTTTTTCAAAATTTTCAATAAAACTTGCATAATTAGTCACAGAATCTCCTATTTTGCTAAACCCCTCACTTGAAGCAGTTAATGCAACATTCAGGTCCGAAATCTTCGATGAAATCTGAGACGAATTTTCTGAAACATTTGAGATTGCTTCTGCAGCTGATAACATAGCATCTTTATAAACCACTGACGCTTTTGCAGACTCAGTAATATCATTAAGATTCTCTACAGACGAAGCTATTTTATTAAAGCCTTCTTTTATTGCTAACTTAGTATCTTCATCAACTACGTCAAGAGATATTCCACTACCTCCACCAAAATTCTTTTGTTGTATCTCTCCTTTATAATCAGGATTCAATTCAGGAAAAACATTAGTCCATTTATAATGATCCATTTGTGGCTCAAAAGCAGATAAGAAAAAGATTAGTGCCTCCACTAACATTCCTGTTGTTAACACATATGTCGCACCGGGGAAATGCATTATTTTAAAAAGTGCCCCAATAATTACTGCACAGGCACCCCAGCCATATACGTAATTCATTACTACTTTGTACGTCTTCGATTGTGTAAATTTAAAACCCATCGTATATTAGTTCTTTACATTGTTTTATTAATAGCACCTAAATAGAGAATCTTCTAATCATTAACCTTCCCTCTAACACATCTAAATCCAATATAAGACTTTGTTGTGTCCTGATATTCATATGTTCTAGTTCCACATTGCATATATATTCCTATATCTTTCCACGAACCTCCTCTAATTACTTTTCTCTTTAATGCTGGAGGATCACTTGGCAATGCATTATATTTATATTCAGGGTTCATATCATGAATAAAATCATAACCTGATTCATTAAAAGCTGTAGAAGTCCATTCAGCAACATTACCAGCCATATCATATAATCCCCAACCATTTGGTTCATATGATGCCACTGAGATGGTTCTCATAGAACCATCACTAACATAATTACCATGTAAAGGTTTGAAGTTCGCTAAAAAGCACCCCTTCTTATTTCTTGTATAAGGACCTCCCCAAGGATATATATTTGTACTTAGACCCCCTCTTGCAGCATACTCCCACTCAAACTCTGTTGGAAGTCTCCAGTTCATAACTACATCATGACCAGAAGGTATATTACTATTAAACATTCTTGTTCTCCAATCACAGAATGCTCTTGCCTGTCTCCAGGAAACGCCAACTACCGGATAGTTATCATATCCAGAGTGATGAAAATAAGAATTAGCATATGGCTCATTATATGAATATGTAAAATCACGTATCCAACACAACGTATCTGGATATATGAAATCTCTTTCTCTCATAACAAAAGATGAACGTCCTTTAATAGGCACAACATTCCCCTTATTATCAACTATTGTTCCTGAATATTTTCCTGTATTATAATCATAAGAACGAGACGCTTTAGCTGCGGCTGAATAATCAAACCAGTTCCAAGAGTAGATTAACTTTCTAGAATCAAATTCTTTCTTACCTTCAATGATATCATAACCTGTAACACAAAGCTCTTCTAAAGCTTGCTTATAATCCTCATTTTTTTCAAAATTAATTTCTGTATCCCAATTTAATCTAGGAGGATCAAGAGGAGTTCCAGATTCATCTGCCATAAGAAACTCGGGAAACTGCTCCGATAATTTCTGTCTAACAATAGAATCCTTAACCCAATTAACGAATTGTCTATATTCATCATTGGTTATTTCGGTCTCGTCCATCCAAAATGAACTAAGAGAAATTACTTTTGTTTTAGAGACATATGAACTAAGAATATCCCCATCGTTATGTCCAACAGAATAACTACCAGCAGGAATTGAAATCATACCATAAGGTTGTGTTTCAATATACTTTCGATTAGCTCGTGTACCAACAAGTTCTCCTTTATTGAAATATCTTCCACAACTTGTAGATAAAACAACAATCATAACTAAATACCCCAACCTTTTTAATGTCCCCATATTTATTATATTATAAGAATCTTACGCTTCTATATTTTTGATTTCTAAACTTTATATCAAAACTATAACTTACCATTAACTCATGGCTTCCGTTACTCATTTTACTTATCTTGGATATACCATAATCATATGCATATCCTATCATTATTCCTTTATTCAATGTTATACCAGCCAAAACAACAATTGCATCGTCCTGTCTATATGAAGCACCAACCCAATAACGATCTTTAATTAAAAAATTCAAGTTACCAGTAAACTGATATGATGAAAAATCAGACACTCCATAAATGGAGGGCTTAGCTTTCATATTTTGTCCAATTTCAAACGTATACCCAGTAGCAAAATAATAATGTCTTTTCATCTTCATATCTACTGTTTCAGAACCTCCCTCCGCATTTTTAAAACTAGTTGAATAGGTAGAAGGTTCAAGTACATGATTTACCGATGCGCCTAAATAAAATTTAGAATTATGGTAAAATACCCCAGCTGAATAATCAAATACAACTTCAGATGACTTTACACTAGGGCCATCAAAATTGTCACTAATTATCTGCTTATGTGAATTCCAGACACTGCCTGATGGTATAAACAAATTTCCGTCAAACGACTGATTAATATAATTAATTCTAGCACCTATACTACACTGCCCCTTCAAGAAATTAAACTTATAAGCATAACTTAATGATACTGTCGTTGTTTTAGTCTTTAAAGAACTACCATATTTATCTGACATAAACAACACACCAAAACCGTGTCTTGTAGTTAATACATTAAATGGTATATCTAAACTAAAAACAGATACCGCAGGAGATCCATCAATTCCTGTCCATTGTTCTCTTTGTGCTCCAGAAGCATTCCACTTCCCAGTTACACCAACAAAAGCCGGATTTTGAACAATATTATTTAGCATGTTATTGCTAAATTGAGGATCTTGTTGTCCTAAAACAACACTAGCAAGACTTAAAGCATAAATTAATATTAATACCTTCTTCATTTATCTTTACATTCCACATAACTCTTAGGTAAAAATAGTTAAAAAACGTTCTTGTTCAAAATATATTATAACAATTCTAAAACTATTGTTACAACGATTGCAGTCACACCGATAATAACTAATTAAGAGTCTCTAACTCAACAATTACAATACGGGTTTTAGAAACTTTAATTATGCGGATTTTGAATTCATTAATTATTATTTCTTGATTTTCAAAAGGTATATCCTTAATATTATAGAATATCCAGCCTGCTAAAGTTTCATATTCGTTAGATTCTGGTATATTAAGACTATATTTATTATTCAAATAGTCCACTTCCAATCTTCCAGAAAATCTATATTTATTCTCCGAGATAAGCTCCTCAACATACAAAACAGTGTCATGCTCATCCTCAATCTCACCAAAGATTTCTTCCATTATATCTTCAATTGTCACAACTCCTGAAGTACCTCCAAATTCATCTACTACTAAAGCAATACTTTTATGCATGCTAGTAAACATCTTCATTAACTTCTGAGCTTGCATAGTTTCCGGAACTATAATCAGGCGACTCAAACAATCATTTATGGTTTTTGGATTATTAAACATAACAGATGAATGAACGTAGGCAATAATATTATCAATACCATCTTTATAAACCAAAATCCTGGACAAACCCGTTTCTGTAAATAAAGTAATTAAATCATCAATATCCGAATCTAAAGACACAGCAACTATCTCAGTACGTGGAATCATACACTCACGGAGTTTTACTCCTGAGAAATCAAGTGCATTCTTAAATAATCTCATCTCATTATCTCTCTCAGCATCGCCATCCTCAACTGAATGTTCTTCTATAAGATGACTCAGATCAACTTTACCAAACACATAAGAATTATCAAAACTATCTACATCCTTTTTAAGAATTTTACCTATAAAAATTCTTGAAAACCATATAGTGAATGAAGTAATAGGGTAAAATATAATGTAAAAAAGATATACTGGTAGAGAGAAAAGATTAAGAACAATATTCGGACGTAACCTAAATAAAGTTTTTGGTATAAATTCAGCAGTAATTAGAATAATAAATGTTGATATAAGAGTATTTATCAATAACAACATTCCTGTATTTGTTGTATATTCCTCAATAAAAGGTTGTAAAAAACTCGTCATACAAATACCATATACAACGAGCGCAATATTATTCCCTACCAACATCGTACTGATATACATGGTTGGTTTCCGTGTAAATACAGATATCAGTCTAGATACGAAGGTATTCTGTTTTTTATCCAGTTCTATCTTTAATTTATTCGACGCAATAAAAGCTATCTCCATCCCTGAAAAGAATGCAGAAGCAACAAGCATTAGCAAAATAATTAAAACTAAGTCAACTTCCATTTTATATTACTATATCACCAGATATTTCATTAAATTCGATATTATCCAGATTCTGATCTGACTTAAAGCCATTTGCGCAGTCAATAACCTGCCCATTTTGTGTAACTCTCACATATTTATCTGAATATATAATCTTATTTTTCTGATCCCAATACATTAACTCTGTATTGAGCTTATCCCCACTAGATGACACGACTTCAACTCCATATCTGATAGTCCAGATACCTGTCGTATTATTAAATCTAGCATATTGAGCTTTTATACTTGCCTCAAATTCAGACTGATTATTAAAAGACTCAGCAAACATTCCATTATTAAACTCTCTGACAAGTATATCATTCTCAGTATACTCAACATATTCCTTAGCAGTAATCTTATAACGAATAACCAAAGAATCTGAATACAACATCTTTAAATCCTTCCCGTAAATCCCAGGAGATTTATTATCAGAAGAGTACTTATCTACTTCTTTGATGTCGTTTGAACAAGACAAAAGCATTGCAATCATAAAAATGACTACAATGCTTTTAGTTTTTAAGGTATTTATTTTCAATGCTTTACAATATTATTTTCTAAATCTGGCAGTTGTAGTTTCATTAATCCAGTCTCCAATTTTTACTTTCTTACCAGGAGTAATATTTCTAAAGAAAGCTTCATTTTTACTTGGGAAATAAACCGAATATGTTTTAATCAGCTCATTTGCCTCTTTAGCAACAGAAGGATCTACTGATTTTGCCTTAATAAAACGATCTACCGCAGCCCAAAATACTGTGTGTTGATCAAAAGGTTCTTTAGAGTACTTCTTGCTATATTGAGCATATGCTTTACCTATTAAAAGATGAGCTTCACCCTTCTTAGAATCTAATGCTAATACTTCATTACAATACTTTTTAACTGCACTGTAGTTATTTTGAGATGATTTAATTTTAGCTAACTTAAGAAGGTAATCAACTTTATGTTCGTTGCTATCAGAAGTTGCAATTGCTTCCTTAAGATATTCTTCAGTCTTACTAAATTCTTCTCTCTTAAGAAACAATATTGCCATATCATATGCCAAATCAGCACTTGGCTCAAGTTTATAGATTTTCTCTGCAAGTCTACCATATAGCTCCCCATCAGAACATTCACTACGTTTCAATAAAGACATCATATTCTTTAACTCATTAACATCTTCAATACCAGCATCAAATTTAGGAGTTAACAACTTAGCAAGAGTTTCACAATCAGCAACACCAGCATCGAAAAATAATGTTTCAATATTTGCCTTTACTATAGCTAACTTCTTTTTATGTCTAGGAGATACCTGAATTTGCTTTTCAACAACATTAATATACTTCTCGTAATTAGACAACATTTCCTCTTTAGTAAGTTCACCTTTCTCAAGAAGTTTAGCTGAGATAGCCATTGAAACACTTAATACAGCAGGCTCTGTTCTTTCACCTAATCCTTTTAAAGATTCATTAACATACGTATATGCTTCTTTTAAACCTTCAAGAGTCTTTCCTTTATATCTATAACAATCACGACCTTTTCGTCCTAAAAGGAAATGCTTATTGTATTTTCTGTCATTACCAAAATATTTAATCCTTTGATCGTATACCATCATCAAGGTATCAATATATTTAGGATCCTTTTTTGCCATATATCTCATAATAGTAACACCCTTTATATATGTGTTCTTTTGAAATCTAGGCGCATTCTCAAATACATATCTCCATGATGGTAATGCTTCTTCGTATCTCTTCTGCTTAACAAGCTGCCCATATACTGAAGCATTCCTTAATGTTTTCATACTATCCACTCCAAACTTAGAATCCTTTGTTTGTGCTTGAGCAACCACTACCAACGATAATAAAGCTGTCAGTAATGTAATTAAATGTTTTTTCATACCAATTGTTTTTTCACTATTCATATTTCTGTTTAAAGAACCATTTTGAGAAGATAGAAAAAGACACACTTAATTTTGCATAGTCTTCTTCTACTATTGTATTATTCCCTCTTCTTCCTAAATCAAGTGCAACATTTACGTACATTGTCGAACGTCGCAATGGAAAACCTAAACCTAAACTAATGCCATAATCATCAACAGATTCACCGTCAATTTTTAAATAAGAATCCGCATAATGAACTCCTAATCTATATGACACAACATCAAAATATGATCTTAACGATCTTTTATTAGGAATGTACTCAAATCCTAATGCATATGTTTCATTATTTTTAAATTCTCCTTCTCCTAAAAAGATTTTAGCTTTATCATCTACACTAACATCAGACCAATTTTCTCTAACATAATCAAACCCGACTATAAACTTATCTTTATAATGTAGACCTAATCCTCCACCAAATTTAGAAGGCAAGTTAAAATCAATATCTCCATTTTCTTTTCTACTTCCACTTGTCAAATCATATTCAGTAGACAAGTTTCTTTTTGGTGCATATATACCACCAACACTTAATGTGTAGTTCTTATTTAAAGGCTTCTTATATTGAAAACCAAAATCAAACATCACATCTTTAATTGTCAATAATTCCTTCTTATTAACACCTATCATGTTTGCCGCTGCAAACTCAACCATATTTGTTCGCTCAATCTGACCGAAAACGTATGAGAAGTTGACTCCCAAATATAGGTTTTTCACTGGAATAAATGATTGAGAAATGTACGCCTTATTCAACCCTCCTTTTCCTTTTAGCGTATTCACATAATCTATACTACCATCTTTTATATGATTAGACTTCATCGAATAACCAACATTAGAATATGGATTAAGCCCCAACGATGCCTTCCACCAACTTGTTACTGGAAAAGCCATTGCGAAGTAATCAAAATTTGCATCCTGTGCAGAACTTTTTATTTCGCCTGACTTAAAATTTGATGAATGTCCAACTATTCCTATATCGAAAATAAAAGACATACTATCAAGTCTACCGTAAGATGCTGGATTTAACGAATTCAGCATGTATGGACTATTTAAAGCGAGACCTACGCCTCCCATTCCAACTGAACGTCCTTTTCCTGAACTTACAATATCTCCTATTCCAAATCGCGAATATGGGGATGTTGTATTGTGTTGAGAAAAAGCATTCATTCCCAATAAAACAAACATTAATAGCCCATAAATCTTTAAACTCTTAGTTCTCTGCATTATATTCTAATATTCGATTTAAGCCGTATAATAATAATTTTTGATGTACAAATATGCTATTTTTTAATTTCTTATCAAAGAAAATAGCGTCTCCTCCTGTTAAAAATACGCTGATATTAGGATAATTGCACTTTATTTGTGAAATATATGCATCTACTTCATTTATAATGCCATTTTGAACTCCTCCTACTATCGATTCCCTTGTTGTCTTACCAATCATAGGGGTTTCAGTATCAATTTCACATAATGGCAATTTTGCCGTATATTCAGAAAGAGCTTTATATCTCATGTTTATTCCAGGAGAAATCAGGCCTCCTAAATATTCTAAATCTGATGTAATTATATCGTAAGTTATTGCTGTACCAGAATCTATGACTAATATATCTTTATTCTTACTTATTTCAGCTGCACCTATACAAGCAGCAATCCGATCAAAACCTAGAGTCTCCTTTGTTTTATACAAATTCTTACATGGAAGAGATGTAGTATAATCGGCAAGTAAAACGATACTAACTAATTCTTTGACTGACTCCACAATATCATTATTCAATTCTCCAACTGCTGAAAAAATAATCCCATCAACATCTCCTGTATCTTTTACAAGTTTTAGAACAGTCTCACAATCCAAATTTACATAAATACCATCACATAACAATTTCCCATCATTAAAAACAGCATATTTTGTTTTAGTATTTCCTATATCAAATACAATATTTTTCATATTTTACGAATGTATCATTTTATTCAATACATCTTCTAATTCACTCACTTCGTTAATCTTATTAAAAGCTAAAGTCAACTTATCTGTTTTTTCTTTCATTTCACAAGGAACAACCTGCATCTGAACAAATCTAAGGATTTTTGAGAAAGTTTCAGAATTATAATATGGAGATTCCTGATTTGAAACAAAATACAGTACTAATTTATTCCTCTTTAAAATAATTCGTTCAATACCCAGTTTTATCGCTGTCCAACGAGACCTGACTACAATAAACAAATCTGTAACATTCTTTGGTGGTATACCGAATCTATCAACCATTTTCTTCTCAAAAGCCAATAGTTCTTCCAGACTCTCGATATTATCAAGTTCTCGATATAAACGAACTCTTTCTGCTACATTTTCAACGTATGCATCAGGAATTAACACTTCATTATCCGTATCAACATGACAATCTGAAACAAATACTTCTTCTTCCTTTACTTTGCCTTCCTCATAAAATAATTCCTCAAATTCAGACTCTTTCAATTCCAGCATAGCTTCTTTAAGTATCCTTTGAAATGACTCGTAACCGATATCATTTATAAAGCCACTTTGTTCACCTCCTAATAAATTCCCAGCTCCTCTAATATCAAGATCTTGCATTGCTATATTAAAACCACTACCTAATTCAGAAAATTCTTCTATTGCTTTCAGCCTTCTTTTTGCTTCGTTAGCCAATGTCTCAAGAGGTGGAGTTAACAAATAACAGAAGGCCTTTTTATTAGATCTACCAACTCTTCCTCGCAATTGATGCAAATCACTAAGTCCATGATTCTGTGCTTGATTTATGATTATTGTATTTGCATTAGGTATATCTAACCCAGATTCAATAATAGTTGTTGCAATAAACACATCAAAATCACCTCGCATAAAACCAAGCATAACTTTTTCAAGTTTCGCTCCCTCCATCTGCCCATGACCCACAACAGTTCTAATTCCTGGAACTAATCGTTGAATCATAGCTTCTATTTCGTATATATTCTGAACTCTGTTATGAATAAAGAAGACCTGCCCATTTCTAGAAACCTCATAAGTTATTGCTTCGGCTATCAATTCTTCATTAAAAACATTTAATTCTGTTTCAATAGGATATCTGTTTGGGGGTGGGGTCTTTATTATCGACAAATCTCTAGCTCCCATAAGTGAGAATTGTAAGGTTCTCGGTATTGGTGTTGCTGTTAGTGTTAAAGTATCAACATTTAATTTAAGCTTCTTAAGCTTCTCTTTTACCGAAACACCAAACTTTTGTTCTTCATCTACTATCAACAATCCAAGATCCTTAAAATCAACATCTTTCCCAACTAATCTATGCGTCCCTATTAATATATCAACTTTACCTTCTTTGGTGTCTTTTAGAACCTGTTTTATTTCAGCTGGTTTTCTCAATCTTGATATATATTCAACCCTGCAAGGCAATCCTTCCAGTCTTTTAAGAAATGTATTATGATGCTGAAACGCCAAAATTGTTGTAGGCACAAGGACTGCAACTTGCTTACTATCCGCAACCGCTTTAAAT
>Ga0193964_1000907_pt1 | contig 13821 bp, 4 predicted proteins | sample FB_7_MG_FD_140323 | JGI IMG/M metagenome (GOLD analysis project Ga0193964, IMG submission 140323) | Microbial mat bacterial communities from the Broadkill River, Lewes, Delaware, United States - FB_7_MG | ecosystem: Environmental > Aquatic > Freshwater > River > Microbial mats | place: USA... | reverse complement strand
GCTATATTCCATTTTCTTATGGCAGATTTTATATTTTATAAAATTAACTGTTATCAAATACTTTGCAAATATATTAAGATTTATTAACATGCATTGTGTTGTCATTCTGAGGAGAAGTGTAAGAATCTTGTTTTAATAATACTGTTCTTTATACTGGAGTAACAAGTAATTTACCTAAGAGAATTTATGAACATAAAAATCATGTTGTTTCTGGTTTTTCAGATAAGTATAATACTGAAAAATTAGTTTATTATGAAGTTTTTGAAGATGTTAATGTTGCAATTAGTAGAGAAAAGCAAATAAAAAATTATAGAAGAGTAAAAAAAGAAAAATTAATTTTATCAATGAATCCAAAGTATTTAGATTTATATAATGAAATAATTTAATTTTTGAAATATTTTCAGAAATTTCTTATCATTCTGAGGAAAAGCGTAGGTTTGGCGTAAAGGTCTGATTTTAAAGTAGGGATCTATTTTTTAAAGTAACTATATTAATAATCCTTAGTTTTTCTATAAAAACTTTGTTTTTATTTCGAAAAATATTCAAGTAATAAAAAAACCAGAAGATATTTTTTTATTACTTTCAGTAACTATTTTTCTTAGTCCGTTAGATTTTATAAAATCTAACTGTCTGAGAAAAATAATTCTTAAGAAGTGATTTATGAACATCTTCAGGTTCATTAATTGCTTCTTATATTTTTCGAAATTTATAGAAAAGCTAGGATATTAAATACGGTAACTTAGAACCAGATTCTTACGTCGCAAAGTAATTGCTCCTCAGAATGACAGAGTCTAATACAGATTCCTACGAGTGCTTCGCACTCTCAGAATGACAATCAAAATCAGAATGACAAACAAAAAAATTACACTTTAGAAAATTAATATTTGGAAATATAATAAAACGCAAAATTACTAAAAAGTAATCAAAAAGTTACGAAATAGAAACAAACGATTGAGCTTAGAAAGGCGCAATAAAGAAAATTCAATATATTACATATAGATTCCATAAATAGACCTAAATATGAAAAAAGAATAAACAACTAGGTAAAACTAAGGGAGAAATGTAAAAAAAGTATGGCAAATTGGTTACAAAATTGTTATAATGTAAATTGTGGAAAATAGGATACATAAAGTATTCTACAAAATCAAGGAGGGAAGATTATGCGCAAAAAACTATTAGCAATGCTACTTATTGTATTAATGGTAGCAGGGGTATTTACACCATCTATGGCATTACGCCTAGAAACGCAAGAGAAATTCGAGGGGGATGTGCGTCTTATAGTTGAACTAGAGGATAGTCCAATTATTGAATACGCAACTCGCAAAGGTGTAAAAGTTAATGAATTAGACGAAGTTGCTAGAGCAGAAATGCAAGAAGAACTTTTAGAAGCTCAAGCAATGGTTCAAGAAGAAATGGAAGATTTACGTGTAGATTTTGATATTGAAAATGAATTTACAAACGTAATTAACGGATTTAGTGTAATTGCAGAAGATGCAAGCGAAAATACATTAGACCGTATTCGCGACATTGATGGAGTAGAAAATGTTTATGTTGCACACAGATACGAAAGACCAGAGCCAGAAATGATTTCAAGTGTTGAAACTACTGAAGCAGTTAAAACTTGGGAAATCGAAGGATATAAAGGCGAAGGTATGGTTGTTGCAATAGTTGATACAGGTATTGACACAACTCATCAAGATATGGAATTATCTAGAGGTGTAAAAGTTGCCTTAGAAGAAGAAGATGTTGAAGATTTAGATTTACCAGGAAAGTACTTTACAGAAAAAGTACCTTATGGTTATAACTATATGGATAAAAACTTTGAAACAAGAGAATTATTTGATTCAGAGCCACATGGTATGCACGTAGCTGGTACAGTTGGAGCTAATGGAGAGATTAAAGGTATTGCTCCAGAATGTCAATTATTAGCTATGAAAGTTTTCTCAAATGATCCTAAAATGGCTTCTACTTGGGGAGATATTTACATTAAAGCTATTGACGATGCAATTGCATTAGGTGCAGATGTTATCAATATGTCATTAGGTTCTACTGCAGGATTCCAAAAAGCAGATGATCCAGAGCAACGTGCAGTTGCTAGAGCAGTTGAAAATGGCGTTTTAATGTCAATATCAGCTGGTAACTCAGCTTATCAAGGATATGGCTATGGTGAACCATTAAAAGCAAGCACTCCAGATATGGGTGTTGTAGGTTCTCCTGGTATTTCAGTTGAATCATTACAAGTTGCTTCAGTTGAAAATGAAACAATGAAGTTTACAAAAGCAAATGTTTATGCTGATGGTTCTAAAGAAATGGAAATTGCATATAATGATATAAGTGCAAAAATCCCATTTGCAGATACATTTGATGGCGAAGTTGAAGCAGTTTATGTTCAAACTGGTGAGCCACAATATTATGAAGGAATCGATATGACTGGTAAGATTGCATTTGTAAATCGTACTGGTGGATTCTATTATGCACAAATCTGTGAAGCAGCTGAAGAAGCTGGCGCAGCAGCAGTATTAGTTAAGCCTAACCCAGGTCATGGTGACTTAACATTTATTAGTTTTGGTGATCATACACCATCTATTCCTTTTGCATCATTAATGCATACAGAAGGACAAGCAATGGTTGATTTAGCGGAAGCAGGACAAACATTAACTTTCGAATTTGAAGGGGAAGAAAAATTTGTTCCAAATCCATCTAAAGGTAAAATGTCATCATTTAGTTCATGGGGAGTTGCTCCTAACTTAGATTTCAAACCAGAAATCACTGCTCCAGGTGGACAAATTTATTCTACATTTAATAATGACACTTATGGAATGATGAGTGGTACTTCAATGGCAGCTCCACATGTATCAGGTGGTGCAGCGTTAGTACTTCAAAGAGTTGAAGATGAGTTCCCAGAGTATGAAGGCGCTGAAAGAGTTGTATTTGCTAAAAACCTTATGATGTCTACAGCTAAGCCTCATATATCAAAAGAAACATACAATGAAGCATGGGGATTAGGAAATTATACTTCACCACGTCGTCAAGGTGCTGGTCTTATGGATTTATATGCTGCAACTACTACAAATGCTATAGTTGTAGATGAAAAAACTGGTCTTTCAAAAGTAGCATTAGGCGAAATGGGAGAACAAAAAACATTTGAACTTGAAATTAGAAACTTTGGTGATGAAGATATCACTTACACATTAGATGGACAAATTAATACAGATATGGTTGCTTGGGAAAATGAGAAATTTATGGAACCATTCCAACTTTCATATTATCCAGATGGTCCAGATGGAGACGAAGTTCGTTTACCTCTTGACTTTGAAGAAGATGAAATCACAGTTGAAGCTAATTCAAGCGAAACTGTAAGAGTAACAATTGATTTAGAAGAAGCAATGACATTCTGGGGAGATACTTTAGATAATACTTTTGAAAATGGTACATTTATCGAAGGATTTGTTGTATTAACTCCAGATAACGATAATGAAGCTGAATTATCAATTCCATATGTAGGATTCTACGGCGATTGGGAAGATCAACCAATCTTAGATGGTATTGGCGATGAAGGATATTATGGAATTACAAATGTTTATAATGAAGATTTATCTGAAACAATAGATACAATTACTCCAGATGGTTCAGGAGATTATGAAGAAGCTCGTTTAGCACTTTCATTTATGAGAAATGCTACTAAATATGAAGTTAATATTATTGACGAAGATGGCGATGTAGTTAAACAATTAGATATGGGTGAATACTATAGCAAAGATTACTGTGATGGAGATGCAGATGGTGCTTATACTGCATCAGCTGATTGGTACTGGGATGGAAAAATTAATGGACAAGTTATTCCAGGAGATTATTCATTCCAAGTAAGAGCTCTATTAGATTATAGAGGAGCAGATTGGCAAGAATTTGAATTACCAATTACAGTAGAAGGCAAATCAGGAGTTATTGAAGAGCCAGTTGAACCAGTTGAACCTACTGAAGATGATGAAGATGCTCCATATATCGAAATCACTTCAATTGAGCCTTGGACAGTTTTCGCTGATGGACATATTAAATTAGAAGGTATTGCAACTGATGATTCAGGAATAGATGAAATTACTGTTAATGATTTAGAGCCATATATCCGTTACGATGAAGAAGAAGAAAGATATGAATTCTACATTGATTTAGAATTAGAAGATGGCGCACAATATATCGATATTAATGCAATTGATAATGAAGGAAACGAAGCTAACTTTGATAGATTAGTTGTTGTGGATTCAGAAGCACCTGTAATTTCAAATGTAAATATCGAATCAAGACGTCTTGTAGCTAGTGATGTTGAATCTGTTGAAGTTTCATTTGATGTTGAAGACAATACAAATGAAATTAGAGTTTATGTTGGAGATAGCATGATCTTTAGAAGTTCTGTTGACTGGACTTATGTAAATGATGTTGAAGAAATTGAAAAATCATTTACAGAAACAGTTAACTTAGAGCCAGGTGAAAACATTATTACAATTACTGTAGTAGACGTTGCTGGAAATGAAACTGAAATTGAAGCTGGTAAAGTTTACAGAAGATTACACTAGTTAAATAGAAAGTTTTAATAAATAAAATTACTGTGGTGCTTTTAAAAGTGCCACAGTTTTTTTATTTATTTCCATATAGTTATACAAATTATGGTTAGAATAATATATAATATACTTGGATAAAGATAAACTATTCATTGTAATTAAAAATGCTTTATTGCCTAAGTTAAGCAATTTGTAATAAATCTGTTACAGGAAAAGTAACAAATTTATGGCATAATAGAGTTATATGTGAGTATGTTTATGTATTTATCTTTAATACATATACGAGGACTTAAAATTTAAGAAGAGGTGAAAACAATGCGAAGACAAAAAAAGATAGTGAGCATATTATTAGTTGCAATGCTTATATTATCACAATCAGTAGCAGGCTTTGCAGCTAATTTCAAAGATGTTCAGCCAAATTATTGGGCAAAAAGTTACATAGAAGATATGTCCAATAAAAATGTAATTACAGGTTATGATGATGGTTCTTTCAAACCTAATGAAACAGTTTCAAAAGTTCAAGCAATTGTTATGATGGTTAGAGCAAAAGGTGTTGCTTCTACACAAATCTACAATGCTGGATTAAAGCATAATGCGCTTTTAAAAACAAAAAATATTCCTGCTTGGGCTATGAATTATGTAGCATATGCATATGACACAGGAATTATAGCTACAAAAGACCTAGATGGCTTAATGACAAATAGCACGCAAACAAAATTAAATAGAGAAGAATTTTGTGTGTATATTGTAAAGGCATTGGGATTAGAATCTGAAGTTAAGCAATTAGTTGCATATTCACTTCCATTTACAGATAAAAGTAGTGTTTCTATTTTGGCATCGCCATATGTTTACAAAGCATACCAAAAGGGAATTATAAATGGAACAGAGCAAAATCAATTTTTGCCTAAGGCTTATGTAACAAGAGCTGCAGCAGCGAAAATGTTGTCTGTATCGTATAAATTATTCCATGGCGGAACAGGTACAATTACTCCACCAATTGCAGGTACATTTAATGTAACTGGTACTATTGCAAATGTACTTGGAAGCTCTCAAGGAAAATATTTATATGTTAAATTAAATAATGGAGTAACAGTTCTTTATATTACAACTCCTCAAACTTCTATCAAAAGAGAAGGTTATGCAGGAACTTTAAATGATATTCAAATTGGAAAATCTGCTGATTTATTAGTAACTGCAGATAAAAAGATTTTAAGCATTAATTTAAAAGATGTGGCTGAGAAATTTAGTGGAGAAATTCAAAGAATTTCATCAGATAAAACTTCTTTAGTTATTAGAGTGGCAGGTGTAGATAAAACATATTCTATAGATGCATACACTAAATATACTGTAAATGGAAAATCAGTATATGCTAGAGATTTATCAGTTGGAGATTCTGGAGAATTTGAAGCTAAAAACTTTGTTATTACATCAGCAAAATTATCTTCAAAATCAAATAATGTTCAAGGAAAGATTGATGATTTAGATAAATCTAGAGATGAACTTACTTTAAAACCTAAGAGCGGAAGTAAAAAAGAATATAGCTACGATGATGATGATGTTTCAATCTATATTGATGGACGTTCATCAAGAGAATCAAGTGTAGATGAAAATGATCATGTTGAACTTGTACTTCAAAATGACGATGATGATGAAATTTACAAAATGTATGTATATACAAAAGATAGCTACAAAGGTGAAATTCAAGAATTAATTCCTGGTTCAAATCCAAGAATTACTATAGAAGATAGTAGCACAAGAAGAGATTTATCATTTGCTGTATACGATAGAGCAAAGATTGTTGTAGATGGTAAAACTAAATCATTTGAAGATTTAGAAAAAGGTCAAACTGTAGAAGTAGAATTAAGTTATGGTATGGTTGATAATATTGAAGCTGGAGATTCATATGAATATAAAGTTTATTTAGTGGATTCAACTGGCACTATGTATTTAACTGTTAAAGATTCTAGAGGTAGATCTCATAAATATAGAGTTGATGACGATGTAGATGTAGAGATTGACGGTAGAAGAAAATCATTTAAATATCTTAAAAAAGGATATGAAGTAACATTTAAATTAGATAGTAGCAATAGAATCTATGAAATAGAAGCAAAATCTACTTCATCTGACGAAATAGAAGGTGTAGTAACTCATGTGGATTCTTCAGGTACTTGGTATATCACAATTAAAGATGAAGACAGAGATACTCATAGATATAAAGTAGACAAAGACGTTGAAGTTGAAATTGATGGAAGAGATAAAGATTATGATGATATTAAAATAGGATATGAAGTAGAGCTTACTTTAGATGATGATATTGTTGTAGAAATTGACGCTGAAAAATCAGAGGAAAGAGAAGTTGAAGGCGTTGTAACTGAAGTAGACTCTTCAGGCACTTGGTACATCACGATTGACGAAGAAGATGATGATGATCAAAGATATCGCGTTGACCCTGATGTTGAAGTAGAGATCGATGGCGACGACGAAGACTACGAAGATATTGAAGAAGGATACGAAGTAGAATTAACTCTTGATGAAAACAATAGAGTAATTAAAATTGATGCAAATTCAGATGGAGCTAATAGCACTAAAGAAGGTTTTATCACTAGTTTAGATACATCTGGAACACTTCACATCACAATCGAAGAAGATGACGATGATGAGGTTAGATATTTAGTAGATGATGATGTATCGGTTAAAATTGATGGTAGATCAAAAGATTTTAACGATTTAGAAGAAGGATACAAAGTAAAATTATATCTAACTGGTTCAGATAAAGTAGTTAAAATTGAAGCAGAAGAAGAAGATACAAAAGTTGAAGGTACTGTAGTAGCTACAGACTTAACAGGAACTTGGCATATAACTGTAGATCCTAAGTCAGGTTCAGAAAAAGAATATACAGTAGATGACGACGTAGATGTAGAAATAGATAATCGCAATGCTGAGTTTAAAGATTTAAAAGCAGGCGATATAGTTGAAATGAAACTTCGCGCTGGAAAAGTTATTGAAATTGAAGCAGATTCAGTAGATTTAGAAACAAGAACTGGATATATTGCAGATATTGATAAAAGTGGCTCATGGCATATAGACATCATTGATGATGCAGATGATGACAAAGATGATGCTGATGAATATTTAGTAAATAAAAATGTTACAGTAACTATCAATGATGATTCAGAAGAATTTGAAGACTTACAAATTGGATACGAAGTAAAAATCTACTATGATGAAGATGATGAAGAAGTATTTAAAATTGAAGCAGAAGAAAGAGGATCAACTATTTCTGGTGAAGTTATTCAAATAAATGATGATGATTATGAATTTACAATTAGAACATCATCAGGCAAAGAGCACCATTGGGACATGCCTTCAAGCCAAGGCGAAGATGTTATAGTTGATGTAAATGGCGGTCACGATTTTGATGATATTAGCAAAGGCGATGACGTAACTGTTTATTTAGACGAAGATGGTGAAGTTGTAGCAATTAGAGATAGAGACTAATTAGAAATTAATAAATAGAAAAGAAGGTTTTAAAAGCCTTCTTTTTTTATGCTGTATTTTAAGAGATAATATTTTAAAAACTTTAAAATATTCAAAATTAATAGAAATATTTCACCAGTGTTACAAACTTTGAAAAAAATTAGCACAACTGTAATGTCACTGTACTTTTTAATTGTATATAATAAGGTTAAAGTATATAGAATTATTCGTTATGTTACATTACCATGACACTTTTCTCAAATCGTTGAATTGAGAAGGAGTAGGTGGTATTATTAGCATGTAGAACAATTCTACATAACATATTTTAAAGGAGGAATTTTACACATGAAGAAGCTCGTATCATTATTATTAGTACTTGCTTTAGTATTTGGTGCTTTTGTACCAGCATTCGCAGCTACACAAGAAGATGCTGTTGCAAAACTTCAAGAGATGAATATCGTTACAGGTTATGCTAACGGTGATTTAGCTTTAGACCAAAATATTACTAGAGCGGAATATGCAGCAATCGCAGTTCGTATGTTAGGTCTTGAGGACTTAGCTGCAATGAGCGATTACGCAACAGGATTTGGTGACGTACCTGCAGGCCAATGGTATACAGGTTACGTTAACGTAGCAGCAGGAAAAGGAATCGTTAACGGTTACGGAAATGGTTCTTTCGGTCCTAGCAACCAAGTAACATTTGCAGAAGCAGTTACTATGATGGTTCGTTTAGTTGGCGGAACTGTTGAAGGTGGCACTTGGCCAGAGAACTACTTAGCAAAAGGTGCTGAGTTAGGTCTTTTAAAAGATGCTCCTGTAGCTAATGTTCAAGCTCCAGCAAACAGAGGTACAGTATTTACTTTAGCTTACAATGCATTAAGAGTTGCTGAAACTACTAAACCAGTTATCACTAGAGCAAAAGGTTTAGTTGTAGAAAACAACCGTGTTGAAAGCTTAAACAGCGACGAATTAGTTATCGAACTTATGGAAGACTTTGATAACGAAGAAATGGAACTTGAAGCAGGCGACGAGTTTGCTTATACTGTAAAATCAGATGAAGATGTTGAATATCTTTTAGGTAAAGTTGTTTACCTTGGTTTCACGGGTGAAAAAGTTACTTCAATCGAAGTATGTGATGATTACAAATATTTAGTTGGCGATCTTTCAGACGTTGATAACGATGAGTTATACATCGATGGAGACCGTTACACAATCACTAAAGATGAAAGAAATACTACAGCTGCTGATAGACGTTTCTACCAAGCATATGTAGACAACAAAGACGTTACTTTAAACACTTTTGCTAAGACATCTGATTATGACTATGCAAAAGTAACTGTTAAAAATGGTAAAGTATTATTCGTAGATGCTTTCAACTTAGAAGACGTAGCTCCAGTTGTTAAAGGTGAAGACGAAAAATATGTAACTGTTTATGATGATCAAAGAGATGGCAGAACTAAGAAATTAAACTTAGAAGATGCTTTCGTATTTGAATTAAAAAATGGTGAATTATACAGATCTGAACTTACAGCAGTAGAAGCTGACGACGTTATTCATTACAATGATGACGAAGTAGTATTTGTAAGAAAAGATGCTAAAATGGAAGGTACTTACGACAAAGTAAGAACTTACAAAGTAGACGGCGACAGAAGCACATACATTTATATGGATGGCGAAAAATACCGTGTACAAACTGATAACTTCAAATCAGCTAATGACAATGCAGTTTACTCATATGATGGAGAAAAATTCAATGAGTTAACTACTGATTTTGATGACGAATTAGAAAAATTCGAAGATCGTAACATCGAAATGTTATTAGACATGAATGACAACGTTCAATTAGTACGTTCTGATTTCAAAGATCCTCGTTTCTTCGCATTAGTAAGTGATATTCTTGCTAAAGACGTTGAGTTAATCGGCGCTGACAGCGAAAAATCTGAGTATGCAGTTAAATTCTCATCTGACTTATATACTTTTGACTATGATTTCAAAGTAGATTCAGATGATAACAACAATGATGATTTACAAGATTTATATGATAGCAACTACAATGATATCGACAACGGATTAAAAGAAAGAGAAATCGATGATTTTGACCGTCAAGATTTAGTTTATGTAGAAGCTGACGAAGATGCAGTAATTAGCGAAATGGCTAAAATTGATTTAACTGGTAACTTTGTTGCTGGTGATTTAAAAGCAGACTACTTTAAAACAGCTGCTGGAACTAAAGTTTTTGTTGATGACGAAACTATAGTATTCTATATTGAAGGTTCTAAATTAAAAGCTTATTCAGTATCTGACTTCAGAGCTGATTACAAAGATCCAGTAACAGCAGCAGTTGTTATTGCAGAAAAAGAAGACGATTTAGCAGCAGTTGTTGTTGTTAATGACGCTACATCAGAAGATGATGATACAGATACAATGGTAGTTATGGTAGATGATCTTGATGCTAGAGGTAGCGATAGATTCATGGATGCAACAGATGATGAAGAAAAAGAATATTACTTAGAAGCTTCAGGAACTGTTAAGACTGATATCAACAACAGTACAATTGAAGAAGGACAAGTAATCGAAGTAACTTACACTGATGATGATGAAATTGATGATGCAATCGATTACACATTATTAATCGACGAAAATGACGAAGTTAACGTATACAAAGTATTAGATATCGAATCTTCAAGAGAATTAGTTCTTGGATTTGCTGAAGATACTGACGAAGACGTAGATGACTTCTCTAACGATCACAAACAAGAAGTTTACATGAAGCGTTCAGCTGCTGAGTTTGGTGACGTTGAAGTTGGTGCATTCGTAAGAATCGCTGTTAACTCAGATGATGATATCATCGCTATTAAAGTTGTTGACGAGCCAGACGATTTAGCAGACGTAGCTCCAATCGGTGCTAACACTACTGCTTTACAAGCTGAAATCGACACAGTAGAAGCTTTAACTGAAGCTGATTACACTGTAGCTACTTGGGCAGCATTAGAAACTGCTTTAAACATGGCTAAAGATGTAGTTGAAGATGAAGATGCTACTCAAGAAGAAATCAACGAAGCATTAGAAGAATTAGAAGAAGCAAGAGAAGCTTTAGAAGAAAAACCAGAAGCTGCAGCTAACGTAACAGTTACTACATTAGCTTTCGGTCCTTCTACAATCTTTACAGTAACAGTAAACTCAGTAGACGGCGTTGATGCTGATATGGCTTCTTTAGAAGACCAAGCAGCAGTAGCTTTCGGAACTGAAATGACTGCTACATCTACAACTGGTGAAGTAACATTACACTTATATGATGGTGCTACAGAAGTTGGAACAATCGAATTAACTGAAGAAGGTACTTCAGATTTAACAATTACTTTAAAATAGTAAAGAACTAGCAATTCATGTGATATATAAGGTGGTCTAAAACTTAGTTTTAGACCGCCTATAGTTTAAATGAATTGAGAAAGGAGCTTAATATGAAAAAGTTTTTAATTATACTCTTGGTGGGGTTAATGTTATTAGGCTCAGTAGCATTTGCAGAAGATAATAGTTTGCCAAGCAACTATCTAGTTATTGGTGATAAAATTGTTGATTTAAGCTATGCTATGCAAAATCAGGATGCATTTAATGCAATCTTAGGCGAATTTTTAGCTGGTGGAGGTAAACTTGATCAGTTATATGCAGCTATAGCAGGTTCTTTTGCTGATGTTTATGGCAATGCCAAAACTGAAGCAGAAAAAACTCAAATTATTGCGACATGTACGTCTGTTGTAGATACTGAAAATCCAGATGGCAAGCCACTTGGACCACAGGCAAGTGCAACAGCTACGGTCAAGACTTTAAGTTTTGGACCTTCTACAATCTTTACAGTAAATGTTTCGGCTGTTGAGAATTTGGAAAATGCTGTTGGTTTTATTTTGGGGGAAGAGACAAATACTAGCGTGTTGTTTGGGGAAGAAGCTACCTATTCGGCATCTACTAGTGAAGTAACTCTTTTCATTGTAGACAGTGAAGGAACGATTCTCGCACAAGGAACTATCACTGCGGAAGGAACAGATGTTTCTATTCCATTAACTGCAGTTGATGCTTCACAAGGAGATTTGGAAGTAATCTCTATAGAATAACAAAAGGAGGGTAACGACTTTGAGAAAGTTTAAAAGAACGTTGGCGTCAATCCTTGTTGTTTTAATGCTTGTTTCAAGCTTTGCATTTGCTGCTGAATTGCCATCTAACTATTTGGTAATTGGGGACAAAGCAATTGACTTGAGCTATGCTATGAATAATAAAGAGGCGTTTAATACAATTCTTGGTGAGTACCTTGCTGGCGGCGGTACTGTTGAAGGCTTATATGTAGCTATCGCAGGCGCTGTACAAGATGCTTACGGAAATGATTTAACTCAAGAGCAACAAGAGACAGTTGTTAATCAATTAATGACTCTTGTTAATACTGAGAATCCAGACGGTACTCCACTTGTTACAGAAGTAACTTTACAAACAGTAACTGCTGCAAATGCAGAGAACTTTGTTGTTACAGCAGCATTAAGTGGCGCACCAGAAACAACTCCAGTAGCTGAAGACTTTGCAGTAGCAATCACTGTTGATACAGTAGCTACAGCATTAGAAGGAACTTTCAGCTATGATACAGAAACAAACACTGCTACATTTACTTACCCTGCAATTGCAAAAACAGATGCAGAGCAAACAGTAAACGTAGAAGTAACTTACAAAGAAGGTACAGCAGTAGCTGCTGAAGCTATTACTATACCAGTAAACGATGATACAACTGCTCCAACAATCACTGATGCAGTTGTAACTAACTACCAAACATTAACAGTTAACTTTGATGAAAAAGTTATGGGTACAGCAACTGTTACATTGAATGGTACAGCAGTAGCTGCAGCTGATGTTGCATTAGCTGAAGATGGAATGAGTTTAACTCTTAACAAAACTGCTGGTTATGCAGCTGGTGCTTATACAATCGTTGTTAACGGTTTAACTGACGTTGCAGGTAATGCAATGGCAGAAAATGCACAAGCTTTAGCAACAAAAGCAGCTTCTTATATAGCTGACTTTAACTTTACTACTACAGCGCTTCAAGCTGCTGCTAATAATAAAGTTTACTTTGATTCAATTGACCAATATGGCGAAACAATCGCAGATATTACTTCAACTGATGATAATGTAGTTGGAACTGGTTTTATGGGACAATTACCATTGGCAATTCCAGCTAAAGGTGATGGAGACAAATTTATCACATTATCTGATACATTAACTGAAGGCGCTGAAGTAACTGTAACATTAACTAATACAGTTAGCACAGTTGAATATACAAAATCTAAAACTTATACAGTTGGTGCAACTGCAGCAGTAGTTCCAACTTCAATTTCAAGCTTAACTCATGCTACTGGTAATGCAATTACTGTAGCAGATGATAATAAAGCTTTAACAGTTGTTGTTTTAGATCAATACGGCAACCCAGTTGCTGGTGGAGCTGAAGGCGACCTTAGATGGGTAACTTCAGACAAAAATGTTGTTGCGTTTACATCAGACAGCAATGTTTTATTTGAAACTACAAATAACGTAGCTACTACTAATGTAGATGCTATTAACCCAGGTACTGCTACTATTAGCGTATTTGTTGGTGTACAAACTACTCCAGCTGCAACATTAACAATTACAGTTGGTGAAAATGCATTAACTGCATTAACTCTTGGTGGTTTTGATAAAACTATCAATAAAGAAGCTGGCGTTTCATTAATTTCACCTAATGCAGGTGCAGTTATTGATGCAGCAAACTTTACAG
>Ga0193964_1000897_pt1 | contig 13930 bp, 12 predicted proteins | sample FB_7_MG_FD_140323 | JGI IMG/M metagenome (GOLD analysis project Ga0193964, IMG submission 140323) | Microbial mat bacterial communities from the Broadkill River, Lewes, Delaware, United States - FB_7_MG | ecosystem: Environmental > Aquatic > Freshwater > River > Microbial mats | place: USA... | reverse complement strand
TTTATATATGAGTTCTTCTTTGTTATATTTTCAAAAAATTCTTTAAAACCATCTCCTCCTTCTCCCAATTGATTCACCTTTACATAAAAAATTAATGGCTTATTTGATTCTTTATCCATTGTTTTTTGAAATGGTAAGGAAACATAAATTTCATCACTATGCATATTACTATAATAACTATTCTTCTTTTTAAAATATGCTTTTCTTTCTTCTTCATCTGGCCAGCCCTCTTCAATAAGCTTATTAGTTATTGCATTCGAATCTTCAATATCAGCCCAAGATTTATAAACAGAAACTAATTTCAATTCTGAATCATCTGGAGTAAAATAATGAAAATACACTCCTGACCCAATAATCATATCGTTTTTCAATGTTACTTTATCAAAATATTCTTGTTCAACTTTTTTCCAATCTGAAAAATCAATATCTGGATCCAAACTTCTGTGTGCTGTGGTAACCGTAATATAAACTGGTTTAAATTCTTCTTTTTCTTCTTCTTGAGCAATAATACTTTCTGTAAATAATAATGACATGAACACCATTACTGTTAATACATATTTAATTGATTTCATAATAAATAGTTTTTAGTTAGTTAAAATTTAAGTGAAGTAAAACAATAAACTCGATTTTTTTGGATTATTCATTTATAAATCTTAGTAAGAATTAAGATTTAAATTAAAAAAATAGGAGTTCAAAATTATGAGGTAAGCTTTAGTAGATTAAATGATATCACCACTATAAAGGTCTATATTCCAATACACTAATATAACATATTTTTTTATAATGAAACCTAATTCCATTTCAATAACTAAAAAACATACAATTTCAAAATAATAAAATTGATAAATTTAAACAACTTCGGCAACTACAAAAGTACTACCACCAACATAAATTAAATCATCCAATTCTGCACTTTCTTTTGCTTTGTTGAAAGCTTGTTCTACAGAATTATAAATCTTACCTGATAAACCAAATTTTGAACATTTCTCTTGAAGTTGAAGAGCATCCAATCCTCTCGGAATATTAGGTTTACAAAAATAATATGAGGCCTTTTTAGGAAACATATCAAGAATACCATCTAAATCTTTATCATTTACAACTCCAAAAACAATATGAAGATTACAATAAATTTCATTTTCTAACTGATTTAGGACATAACTTAGACCTTCCCTATTATGAGCCGTATCACAAATAACCTTTGGTTTAGTTTGTAGAATTTGCCAACGACCTAAAAGTCCCGTATTTGAAGCGACATTTATTAAGCCTGTTTCAATATTATTTGGAGATATATTAAAGCCTTTTTCATTTAAAACAGTGCATGTTTGAACCGTAGTTTTCAAATTATTAAGTTGATAAGTCCCTTTTAAATCTGTCTTATAGTTTTGTGAAATATTTTTTTGAGCTAAATATAGAGTAGCTTTATTGGCTTTTGCTATTTTTTCAAATACTGGAAATGTTTCCTTTTGATATTCACCAATAACAACAGGTATACCATTTTTTATTATTCCTGCCTTTTCAAATGCAATTTCGGGAAGTGTTTCACCCAAAAACTGCGTATGATCTAACCCAATATTAGTAATTACAGAAACTACTGGAGAAATAATATTTGTTGAATCTAATCTCCCTCCCAATCCAACTTCAATTATTGCAACATCAACATTATGTTTGGCAAAGCAATCAAATGCTAATCCTACAGTCATTTCAAAAAAAGACAATTTATGTTTTTTCAAAAACTCTGAATTGTCATTGACAAAACTTACAACATCTTGCTCTTCTATTACATTTCCATTTATTCTAATACGTTCTCGAAAATCTTTTAAATGAGGTGAAGTATACAAACCAACTTTATAACCTGCTTCTTGTAAAATAGAAGCCAGCATATGACTTGTTGAACCCTTTCCATTTGTACCTGCGACATGGATAGTTTTAAATTTCCTTTCTGGATAATCCAAATGTTTTGACAGCGCTAAACTATTTGTTAAATCTTTTTTAAATGCCGTTTTACCTTGTCTTTGGTACATTGGAAGTTGAGAAAACATCCAATCGAGAGTTTCTTTGTAATTCATTAAAATTTATTGAGATAATGAAAATCTGTATTTAATTGTTCCTACTTGTTTTGAAGGAGCTTTAGTATCGGTAGTCCATTTTGTTTTTAAGGCTGCTTCTTTTGCTTGAGTTAATAAACAAGAAGCTGTATTTGTTGATCCTTTCACACCTGGAGTTGCCTTAATTACTTTTCCATTAACATTAACTTCAATCCTAACAACAACCAATCCTTCTTCCTCGCATATATATTTTGGTGTAGGTCTTGAAATTGCCTTTCTATTTCCTAATTGATAATCTCCGTTTCCACCACTTCCACCATTACCATAATAACCACTTGCATTTGGATCTCCAGTTGTTTTCCCTTTATCTCCAGCTTCATTATCATTTCCTTCTCCTCCATTTGCGGTACCCTCAGCATTATTAATACCACCCATCATAGCATCAATTCTTTTACGTTTTTCAGCCTCCTCTGCTTTTTGTTTTGCTATAGCTGCTTCTTTTGCTCTTTCAATTCGTTCTTTTTCTATTGCTGCTTTTCTTTCAGCCTCGGCAATTCTTTTTTCTTCTTCTTTGGCCTTTTTTATAGCTATTGCTTCTTCAGTATCTTGTGTTGCAACTTCTTCAGCAACATTTGATACTTCTTCTACTTTTTCAGGTTCACTAATTTCTTTTACTTCTTCCTGAATTTCTTCAACAATCTTTTCTTCAGGTGCTGACTTAATTGGTTCTTTAGGTTGAATATTTCCGCTACCTACATTTGAAGATCCAAAATTTACGGCAATACCATATTCCTCAGGTGGATCGAGATAAGTCATTCCAAAAAAGAAGATAGCAACTAATAACAAACTCATAATAACACTTGTTATGGCCGCAGATTTTCTTTTATATTTAGTATCTAAAAAATTTGACATTCTTATTTTGGTCTTACTGCCAATATTACTTTAAACCTATTTCTATTGGCTATATCCATAATTTTAACCGCCTTTTCAATAGGCACACCCTCTTCAGCTCTTAAAACTATAGTAGGACTTTCTTTTCCTCTCAATAATGTTAACAAATCCTGTTCCAATTTGTTTTCATTAACTCTTTTATTATCTATATAATATTTCAGCCCTTTAGTAATGCTAACTGAAGTAGTTTTTCTATTCTCAGTTTTCCCACTTGCTTTTGGTAATAAAATATCTAATGCACTAGTAGTTACCAATGTTGAAGTTATCATAAAAAATATAAGTAGCAAAAACACAATGTCAGTCATTGACGACATATTGAAATTTGGATTTATTTTATTTCGACCTCTAATATCCATATTATATAGGTTCGTTTAATAAATCTAAAAACTCTACTGATTTAGCCTCCATTTCATAAACCACCTTGTTTGTTCTAACAACCAAATGATTGTATTGAATATAAGAGATAATTCCAACAATTAAACCAGCAACAGTAGTTGTCATGGCTGTGTATAATCCATCTGAAAGCATTTTTATATCTATTTGCCCACCTGCATTTGCTATTTCATGTATAGCCACAATCATTCCAATTACAGTTCCTAAAAATCCAATCATTGGTGCTGCTCCAGCTATAGTAGCTAAAACACTTACATTTTTTTCTAACTTATAAATTTCTAAACGACCCGCATTTTCAATTGCGGTATTTATATCTTCTAACGGTTTTCCAATTCTAGAAATTCCTTTTTCAATTAACCTTGAAGCAGGAGATTTTCCTTGAGCACATAATACTTTAGCCGAATCTAATTTCCCCTGAGAAACATGGTCTTTAATTTGATTCATAAAATTGCTATCTGTTTTAGACGCTGCTTTGATTGCAAAAAACCGTTCAAAATAAATGTATAAAGCAACTGCCAAAAGAACGACTAAAATTGCTATAATTATTTGTCCGCCTAAACCACCATCCATAATTAATTTATATATGGAGAGTGTTTTTTCTTCGGAAACAACTTCACTTAAAACCTCTTTTGAATCTTGTAACATAGATAAAAACATAAATATTATTTTAATTTATTTTTCTTTAACGAAAATACGAATTGAAAATTGCAATTATTTCTTTTTATATAAAAAAACCCAAGAATTAACTTGGGCTAATTTTTTATAATATGGATCTTAACACCATAAAGGCTACGGAGCCTACAATGAATCCCAATGCGGCTAACCAAGCTATCTTTTTAAAGTACCAGAAAAAATCTATTTTTTCCATTCCCATTGCAACAACACCAGCTGCAGATCCAATAATTAACATACTTCCTCCAGTTCCGGCTGAAAAGGCAACAAAATGCCATAAAGGACTATCAATTGGATCTTGAAACATTCCCATACTTGCTGCAACCAACGGAACATTATCTACAACAGCAGACCCTACACCTAATAACATCACAACAACATCTAGGTTTGGAATAATAGTCTTCAAAGATTCGGCTCCAATAAATAACATTCCCAATGATTCTAAGGCTGCAACGGCCATTAAAATTCCAAAGAAAAATAATACACTTGGCATTTCAATTCTTGACAATGATTTATGCACAGGGCTGTGATATCCAGCCGAATCATGAGCATCATCTTCTAAAACTTTAGATATACTAAATTGAGAACGACTATAAATTTCAGCAAAAACTCCAATAAAAGATAATGACAACATCATACCAACATAAGGAGGTAAATGTGTCATTGTTTTAAATATTGGAACAAATATTATGGCACTTAATCCTAAATATAACATTACTGGGCCATATTTATTTTCTTCCTTTTTTTCTTCTTCAATTCCATTATCAATATTACCTTGAAATGGTTTCATAAATGAAGCAATTATAGTTGGAACGATCATACATAACAATGATGGTATAATTAAATACTCCATTAATTTAACAGTTGTTACTTTTTTAGCAATCCATAACATTGTTGTTGTTACATCTCCAATTGGTGACCAAGCTCCTCCTGCATTTGCTGCGATAACAATTAATCCAGCAAACCACAAACGTGTATTTTTATCTTTTACAATTTTCTGAAGGATAGAAATTAAAACAATTGTAGCAGTTAAATTATCTATAATTGCTGAAAGTATAAATGCTAAAAACGCAAATATCCAAAGTAATTTTTTCTTACTCCTAGTTTTTATATAAGATTTAAAGGTAGCAAAACCATCGAAGTAATCAATTATTTCAACAATGGTCATTGCTCCTAATAGGAAAAACAATATTTCAGCTGTTTTACCTAAATGATGTAGTAAGGTTTCTTCAAGTAAATGTTGCTTTTCTGCAAGTCCAAATTCTGAGAAACCTTCAACTAATTTATGTGCTCCGGAATCAAACCAATTAGGAAAAGTTTCAATTCCGAATGCTACTAATGCCCAAAGGATGGCCATCATGGCTAATGCTGGAATTAATTTATCTAACTTTAAATTGTGCTCTAAGGCAATTGCTAAATATCCTACTATGAATATTAAAATAATGAGTGATTCCATAATTACTGTTTATTAAACTAATTGTTTTAGCGCTATTTCAAACGCCGTTTTACATACATTTTGTTTGCTACTATTTTTAGCAAACGTTTTTTCAAGTGCTTTTTTAATGGTATTTGATGTATCATTAAAAATAGCTTCATCTTTCATAGGAAGCTCTACTTTTGCTTCCATTAAATAAGCGAATACTCTCGCTATTCCACAATTTGAAACAAAATCAGGTAATAAAGTTGTTTTATTATCTGTATGTTCCATAATTGGTCCAAAGAAAATTTCCTTATCTGCAAATGGTACATTTGCACCTGGAGAAATTACTTCTAAGTTTGATTCTATTAATTTTGTTATTTGATCTTTTGTTACCAATCTAGAGGCTGCTGCTGGAACAAATATTTCAGCAGGTAAAGACCATATTTTTTCGTTTATTTCATTAAACGGAATCATATTATCCGCTTTTAATTGATTTCCATCTTTTTCAACAAATAGCTTCGTTATTTCATCCATTGAATAACCAGCTTCATTTATTAATCCACCTTCTCTATCAATAATACCTACTACTTTTGCTCCCAATTGAGTTAAATAATATGCTGCCGCAGAACCAACATTTCCAAATCCTTGAACAATTGCTCTTTTACCTTTGAGCTCACCTCCATAAATATTATAGTAATGCTTTACTGCCTCCGCAACACCATAACCAGTTAACATATCTGCAACGGTATACTTTTTGGATAAATCTGGAGAAAACTGCTTGTCTTCAATTACTTTAATTACACCATGACGCAACTGACCAATTCTATTAATTTTTTCAGCCTCCGTTGGTTTAAAGTGTCCGTTAAAAACACCTTCTTGTGGATGCCATACACCACAATCTTCTGTCATTGGAATTACATCATGAATTTCATCAACATTTAAATCTCCACCTGTTCCATAATAATGTTTTAATAATGGAGTAACAGCTTTATACCAACGTCTAAGTACTTCATCTTTACGAGGGTCATTTGGATCAAAGTTTATTCCTGATTTTGCTCCTCCTATAGCTGGACCTGACACGGTAAATTTAACTTCCATTGTTTTTGCCAATGAAAGTACTTCATTCATATCCAATCCTTTTCTCATTCTTGTACCACCCCCAGCGGCACCACCTCTTAAAGAATTTATAACTGTCCAACCTTCAGCATCTGTTTCTGGATCTTGCCAATGGAATACAATTTCAGGTTTTTTATTTTCGTATTTATTTAATAATTCTTTCATTCTAATTTATGTATAATTTTAAATTTGATAACTAACTACTCTCTATAACTCAATTCTTATAAATACATCCCCTCAGGGGAGTTACATCTGTGTCATATTAAATATTTTTATATTAATTTAAAATTTCTCAAATATAGGAAATCTTAATTTTATGAAACATGATTTAAATAGGTTTTAGAATAATTATTTCAAGATCTATTTTTACAAAAATCACATGGTTTTTATTAAAAATTTCACAATATTTTGAACTGTAACATTTTACACATTTAATAATACTTTGATCAAAAAAGATTTATATTTGATAAAAATTAAACATTTACTTAAAACTAATACAAATTATGGATTTTAATTTAACTGAAGAACAAATAATGATTCGGGATGCTGCAAGAGATTTTGCACAAAGTGAGCTGCTTCCTGGAGTTATAGAACGTGATGAAAATCAACAGTTTCCAGCTGATCAAATTAAACAAATGGGAGAACTTGGATTCTTAGGAATGATGGTTGACCCAAAATATGGAGGAAGTGGTTTAGACACTGTCTCTTATGTTTTAGCAATGGAAGAAATTTCTAAGGTTGATGCTTCTGCTTCAGTGGTTATGTCTGTAAATAATTCTTTGGTATGTTGGGGTCTTGAAACTTACGGAACTGAAGAGCAAAAACAAAAGTACTTAGTGCCTCTTGCAACAGGTGAAATTATAGGAGCATTTTGTTTAAGTGAACCTGAAGCTGGTTCTGATGCAACTTCTCAAAGAACTACTGCTATTGATAAAGGAGATCATTATTTAGTAAATGGTACAAAAAACTGGATTACTAATGGAGGATCAGCAAGTGTTTATATCGTAATTGCTCAAACAGATGTTTCAAAAGGTCATAAAGGAATAAATGCTCTAATAATTGAGAAAGGAGCAGAAGGGTTTTCAATTGGAAACAAGGAAAATAAATTAGGAATTAGAGGATCTGACACACATTCTTTAATGTTTACTGATGTGAAAGTTCCTAAAGAAAATAGACTTGGTGAAGATGGTTTTGGGTTTAAATTTGCAATGAAAACGCTTTCAGGAGGAAGAATTGGAATTGCTTCACAAGCATTAGGTATTGCATCTGGAGCTTATGAGTTAGCTTTACAATATTCTAAAGAACGAAAAGCATTTGGAAAAGAAATTAGTAAGCATCAAGCAATTGCTTTCAAATTAGCAGATATGGCAACTCAAATTGAAGCTGCTCGTCATTTATGTATAAAAGCTGCCTGGGATAAAGATCAAGGAAACAATTACGACTTAAGTAGTGCCATGGCAAAATTGTATGCTGCTGAAATGGCAATGGCTGTAACGGTAGAAGCTGTTCAAATTCATGGAGGATATGGTTTTGTTAAAGAATACCATGTAGAAAGATTAATGCGTGACGCCAAAATTACCCAAATATATGAGGGTACTTCAGAAATTCAAAAAATTGTGATTTCTAGAAGTGTTCTTCAAGATTAACTTTTTTAAAAATGCCGTTAATTAATTTTAACGGCAGCTTTTTTTATAATATACTTTCAAAAGTTTATTTCTCCCCTTTTTCTATATCATTAAAAATACTTCTTGAATAATTTCAATTATTTCTTATTAATAAAATTCACATCTTTTATTAATGAATGAATGTTTATTCATATATTTGCAAAATATATTTAAATGAAATAATATGGCGCGTAAAATTGATGCAGATAAATTGGTTAGAATCAAATCAGCGACAATGAAAACTATTGTAGATTTTGGAATTGAAAAAACTACAATTGCAATGATTGCCAAAAATGCTGATGTTAGCGGAGGCTATCTTTACAGAATATATAGTGGAAAACAAGCACTAATTGATGAACTATATTTTGACAAGGTATCTTCTCTAAACAGCGAATTAGAATTTCTAATTGAATTAAACTCAAATAGTATATCTGGCATACTGCAAGCATTCATACAAAACAGACTCATTTATGCATTAAATGAACCAATAGCCTCAAAATTTTTCTATCAATTGCTTCATAATGACAATTTTGTTTTACCAAATCAATTAAAAGAACGCAGCATTGAAATCATAAAAAACATAAAGAAAATTGGGTTAAATACAGGAGAGATTTCTCCAAACACAAGTTTATTACAAATTCATTACCACATTTTGGTTTACGTTGTGAACTTTATTCATTTAAAAAAAATAAACTTATTTGGTATAGAAGAACCTACAACCAATGATGTTTCCTACTTAACAAACAACATTTTAAATATTTTAAAAATTGAACAATAAATGATTTTAAAGAATTATAAGCTAGATTTACAATCAAAAATTAAAAGGATTTCATTCCTATTTTTTCTTGTATTTATATCTGGTAATGCACAGGAACTTTCATTAGAAAAAGCACATGAACTTATGCTTTTAAAGAATGGAAATTTAAATGCCTCTCAACACGAAGTTAACTCCAAAAAAGAAGAGCAAAAGGCTGTAAAAGGTTTACGTTACCCTTCCCTAAGCGTTTCTGGAACTTACGCACACTTAGAAAAAGACATTAAGGTTGATTTAAATGAACAACGCCAAATGGTAAGCGGATTATTAAGTGTTCCTGATCCTTCACTTTTAGGTGATTGGAATTTTACAGTATTAGAACAAAACTTAGGCATGGCTTCTGCAGATATTGAATGGCCCGTTTTTGCAGGAGGAAAAATAAATGCTGCCAATAAAGCTGCTCAAACAAACTATGAACTGTCCGAAACCCTTCATAAAATCAAAGAAAACTCATTAAGTATTCAATTAATAGATTACTATTTCAAATTAAAACTAGCGCAAGAAGCAGAAATGCTTCGCGAAAAAGTTCTTGAAACAATTGAACTACATAGTGCTCATGCTACAAAACTGTTCGAAAACGGAATAATCCCCGAAGTTGAGACTTTAAATGCTAAAGTTGCTCTTTCTAATGCAAATAGGGAATTATTAGCAGCTAAAAAGGATGTTTCTTTAGCTACAACAGCAATTAAAAACCTCATTGGAGGAAAAGAATTTAGTACAACTTCAACTAATTTTATTAAGCCAACATTTCAATCTACTTTAATTGAATTTCAAAACGAAATGATTAAAGAAAATGAACAACTAAAATACTTAGAAAAGAATAAAGAACTTGCTAAAATTGGTGTAAAAATTGAAACAAGCGAGTACTTTCCAAAAGTTGCATTGTTTGGTAAACATACCTTATGGAAAGACAACCTTTCTTTAGTTGATGTTAAATGGTTAGTTGGTGTGGGAGCAAAATGGAATTTATTTAATGGTTTTGAGAGGGAACATAAAATTAAAGCTGCCAAACATAAAGTAGAACAAGTTCAACAACTCGAAAAACAGGCAAAACTAAATCTATTAACTTATACTGAAAAACTTTACAATGAATTAGACAAACAGCGTGATCAATACAATAGTTTAAATACTGATGTTACATTGGCTGAAAAGTTAAAATATATGAGAACCAGAGCTTTTGAAGAAGGCACAGGCACTTCACTTGAAGTTATTGATGCTACTTTAAAATTAACACAAATAAAATTATTCAAAATAAAAGCACTGTATAATTACAGTAAAACCTACGGAGAATTAATGGTTAGCCTAAACAAAACAGATAATTTCTTGAACAAAATTTAATATTAAAATGAAAAATTCAAATTATATAAAATCAATTGTTAGCATTCTAGTTATAGCAATTTTAGTACTATCAGGAATTTGGTTATTAACTAAACCTAAGACCGTTATTTTACAAGGAAGAATTGAAGCTAAAGAAATATTCCTATCTGCAAAAATTCCATCTCGTTTAAAAACTATGGAAGTTAAAGAAGGTGAAAGTGTACTAAAAGGACAATTACTTGCAACCTTAGAAAGTCCTGAGATTGATGCAAAAGAAAAGCAAGCTTTAGCAGCAAAAGATGCAGCTAATTCACAAAAAAATAAAGCATCTAATGGAGCCAGAGTTGAACAAATAAATGCTGCAAAAAGTATATATGAAAAAGCTTCAGCCGCTGCTCATGTAATGGACAAAACATATCAAAGAATAGAAAACTTATTTAAAGACGGAGTTGTTTCAGAACAAAAAAGAGATGAATTATTTGCAAAAAAAGAGGTTTCTTTAAAAGATAAGGAGGCTGCTTATAGTCAATACCAAATGGCACTTAGTGGAGCAAGAAAAGAAGACATTCAGGCGGCAAATGCTTTGGTAAAACAAGCAGAAGGTGTTTTAATTGAATTGGATAGTTATAAAAAAGAAAAAAATATTATTGCTCCACTTAATACTGAAGTATTAAATTTTTTACCAGAAGAAGGAGAATTAATACCTGCTGGTTATCCAGTAGTTCATCTAGTTGATCTATCCAATTCTTATGCTATAATTAATGTGAAAGAAACAATGCTTTATAATTTTAAGAAAAATTCAGAATTTATTGCAACTGTTCCTGCTTTACAAAACAAAGAGATAACATTCAAAATTTATTATGTTGCAGCACTTGGTAATTATGCTACTTGGAATGCCACAAAATCAACTGGTGAATTCGATATTCGCACTTTTGAAATTAAAGCACAGCCAATTGAAAAAGAGAATGAATTACGTCCTGGAATGAGTCTGTTAATTGATTATTCACAATTCAAAAATTAAAATGAAAGCTTTTTGGCATTTAGCAAAACGTGAAATTGGATTATTACTAGCTAATAAAACCATGATCCTATTTGCAATTATTTTACCTTTTGTTTCAATTGTATTTTTTAGCACATTGCTCAGCGTTGGTGTAGTACGCGATTTACCCATTGCTGTTGTTGATATGGATCAATCTTCAATTTCAAGAAATTTAATTAGTCAATTAAATACGACTCCCGAATTAAATGTTACGGTCACTCCTACTTCTCCAATAGATGGAGAACGATTAATAAAGGAAGGAATTGTTTATGGTTTAGTAATCATTCCACATAATTTTAGCAATGATTTAAGACAAGGAAAACAAACAACGGTTGTTAATCAATATAATGGCAGTATACTTTTAGCTGGAGGCTTAGAGAATAAAGCTTTTAAGAGAGTGGTTGGAACCTTATCTGCAGGAATAAATATACAGAAACAAATAAAGCAGGGTGTAAATTTACACCAAGCAAAAGTTAACTTTCAATCTGTTGGCGCTAGTAACCACGTGCTATCAAATCCTTATACGAATTATTCCTATTATCTAAATACTGGTTTTATAACCATGTTTTTTCAATTATTTGTGATTTTAACAACTATTTACTGCTTTGGATCAGATTTAAAATATAATAAAGGAGAACAACTCTATAGAATTAGCAATGGAAATTTAATAACTATTTTAACAGGTAAAACACTTCCCTATACTTTATGGTTTTTGTTTGTTGGTTTAGTAATGTATTTTAGTATGTTTATACTTCAGGATTTTCCATTGTATGGCAACAAACTCTCAATTTTAATAGCGCTAGTATTACTTATTATAGCTAACCAATCCTTTGCAATATTATTTATTGCAATTAGCAAAAGTTTAAGAGAAGCTTTAACAATTGGATCTGGATTTACCGCTATAAGTTTATCGTTTTCAGGTATAACATTCCCAATTTTTGGAATGCCATTATTAATGCAATGGATGAGTCAAATTTTTCCATTTACACACTATTTTGATATTCTGTTAGATCAAACACAAAGAGGTTTTCCTGTCTATTATTCATTAAATTCAATTGGGATTTTACTACTTCTATGCATAGTACCAATTTTATTTGGATGGTTTAAATTGAAAAAATTATTTCTAAAAGGAGAATTTCTTCATCGAATTTAAAAAATGAAAAAACTAATAAAAAAATATCATAAGAATAGAGTTTCATTCTGGAACACTGTTTCGACTGAATGGGATTCTATTAAATCTGATAAAGCCGTTACTAGCACATTCCTTTCTATCTCAATCATTTTACTATTTGTTTATACCTACGTGTATTCGAACGAAGTTGTTCATGAAGTTCCGGTTGCTATAGTAAACCAGGATGCAACCAAAACAAGTAGAGATTTCATTGAAATGATAAATACTTCTGATGGAATTAAAACCATAACAAAATATTCCGATATTCAAGAAGCTAAACATGCCTATTATTCAAAGAAAATACAAGGAATCGTAATCATCCCTAAAAATTTTGAAAAAGACTTAAGAAGTGGTAAACAAACTACAATTTCTACTTTTTCTGATGCTTCCAATATGGTTTTTTACAAAAAGGTATTAGGAGATATAACAATTGCAACGGGATATTTTAATGCAGGGATTTCCATCAAAAAAGAATTGTCAAAAGGAATTACATTTAATAAAGCCTCTGAAAATTATTCTCCCATAAACACAATATCAAGGAGTTTATTCAACACTTCATCTGGGTATGGAACGTACATGATACCCATGCTAACAGCATTAATAATTCAATTGGTGCTTTTAATGGGAATAGGTATTTTAAACGGTTCTAGGCAAGAAGACAAAACTATAAGGTTAAATTTCCCAAGACTATTACATTTTGGAGGTACCATTCCAGTATTATTAGGTAAAGCTTTTTTATACTCAGTAATTTTCGCAATTATTTTACCAATACAAATTGGAATCGTCTATTTTATTTTTGACATTCCAGTTAGATCATCTTTAGGTTTAGTTCTAATATTCCTAATTCCCTATTTGTTTTCCGTAGTTTTTATTGGAATTGCTTTAAGCACCTTATTTAAAAAGAGAGAGGATTCTCTAATTTTTCTTGTACTTATCTCAATTCCTTCCCTAATGCTAAGTGGACTCTCTTTTCCGAAGGAAGGTTTTTCCAACTTTTATCAAATAGTATCAAATTTTATTCCATCTACTCATGGAATTAATGGTTTTGTAAAACTTACTCAAATGAATGCTTCTTTTCCTGAAATAATAAAGGAATGGATTAATTTATGGATATTAACTTTTGTCTATTTTATTATAGCAACAATTACCTTAAAAATACGAGCACTTAAAGAATTGAGTCAACTTCCGAAACAAAATTGACTGTTTTAGTCCAAAATACCCCTAAAAAAACCTCATTTAAAAATGAGGTTTTTTGATCTATAAATTATACTCTATACAAATCTGGTTTCCAATTCTTAATAGCTTTTTTTATATCATCTTCAGAAAGA
>Ga0193964_1000895_pt1 | contig 13980 bp, 12 predicted proteins | sample FB_7_MG_FD_140323 | JGI IMG/M metagenome (GOLD analysis project Ga0193964, IMG submission 140323) | Microbial mat bacterial communities from the Broadkill River, Lewes, Delaware, United States - FB_7_MG | ecosystem: Environmental > Aquatic > Freshwater > River > Microbial mats | place: USA... | reverse complement strand
CAGCCATTCTATTATTTGAATCATTAAATCCTAATTCAAATAAATTCCTAAGTTTTTTTTCGTCTTTTTCTAATCTAGACACCTCTGGTTTTCTACTAGGTGAAATTATAAATGCTTTACCTGATTGTTCTAATTTCTTTAATTGATCTAATTGATAATTATATTTTTCATGTCTTTTTTCCATTGCTTCTATTATTTTTGGATATCTTGGATACTTTAATTTTAATAAACTCATAAACTTTTGTTTAGATTTTCTATAGCCTTCTTCTCTAGTTAAAATAACCACAACTTTTTCGTATCCATCTTTTATAGCTTTTTCAAATGGAATTGGATCAATAATACCCCCATCTAATAGTTTTTTATTGTCAATTTCAACCATTGTAGAAAGTAATGGTAATGATGATGTTGCTCTAAATCCTTTATTAACATCTGAAATTTCATTTTTATCTATATAAACAGTTTCCCCAGAATCACAATCAAAGCAAGTCATATAAAATTTAGTTCTAGAATTCAAAAAAGTAACATAATCAAATGGTATTAATCTCTTTGGAATTTCATTATATACAAAATTCGCACCAAAAACATTCCCAGTTTTAATCATATTTCTAAAACTAAAATATCTTTTATCTGAAACTAATCCTATCGTAACTTTTTCATTTCTTCCTCTTTGATTTGCAACATATGATGCTCCCAAACAAGCTCCCATAGAAACTCCGATAACATATTCAAACCTTAGTTTATTCTCCATAAAACAATCTAAAACCCCTGCAGTGTAAACTCCTCTAAGCCCACCACCCTCTAATATTAATGCTGCTTTTTTCATTTACTCGCCTTTCCTTTTAATATAACGAATTCTTTATTACTTAAATCATCATACTTAAATATTTTTTGTCCTTTATATGAGTAAAAATAATTAACAATCTTTATATCTTTATTGCATGAAAAGAAATGCCAAATCATTAATAGACTAAATGTTACAGAATAATCTGGAAATAATTTTATTCCTAAATATATTATAGAAAAAATAATTATTAACGGTGACAATTCAACAAAATAGAAAGATTTTTTATCCATAATAAACTTATCTGCAGTTGTATATAAGTTTCTATTTTTAAAATCTATATGAATCTTTATTTCCTTAGCTCCAACTATCTTATAAGCAAGCCAATGAATACCTTCATGTAAAAACATCATTATTATAATGCCAATTATAGTAAATAAAATAGATAAAAGTGCTTTTTCAATAAATCCACCCGCAATATAAAACCCCAAAAAAGCTCCTCCAAATAGAGTTACTCCTAATACGGCCACTCTATATAAAGAGCTTAATGGCGTTTTAATATTTAACTGCTCTTTTAAAATACGCTTACTATCACTATATTTAAATCTGAGTATTTCTTTACATTTATTTTTCTTTATAAAATTTTCTATATCCATACAATCCCCCTATTTTTGTAGTTTTAATATATTATTTATAAATTTTTTTTCGCTATTCGGAATACTAGCAATTCTTTTTTCCCATTGTTTATTTTCTTTATCTAAATCAATTTTTTTATTAAGAATATATATATTGTAAAAAATTTCTACTGATAATCTTTTCCATTTAAAATCCATATTTTTATATCTTGAATAAGCTTTCAAAATATATTTTTTTAGCAAAATTTCCTCATTAAAAATATATGCCCACTTTGCCATCGAACTCAAAATTACAGCTTCAGCCCTTAGTAAACCTAAAATTTCTGCAATTGTATGTGCTCTTGTAAAATATGTTATTGCTTCTTCTTTTTCTCCTCTATCCAGTGCAATCAATCCTAAATAATAAAGTGCCCCTGCCTTATTCCCTCTATATATTTTTTCATTCTTTTCAAAATCTTTAAGAGCATCATTAATATAAAGAATTGCCTTATTATATTCTCCTTTTTGAAATAATAAATATCCTCTTATTCGTTTCCAAACAGGTTTATACTTACTAACTTCTTTACTATCAATAAATTTCTCTCCTATATCTAAGAATTTCTCAAGTGTTTCTAAATCCTCTCTATCAATTGCCTGATATATAATTGTCTTAATTACTTCAAATTTCATTACAATAGTTCCATACTCATCATAACAACATTGCATATTTTTATATGCTGAAAAATCGTTTAATAAATCCATGTCTAATTTATTTTTTAAATAATGAAATCTCTCAACACTTTCTTGATATTTAGCAAATGGAATATTCTCTTTTTCAGCTTTTAGAAAATAGTTTTCAATTTTCTTTTTTTGTTTTAATAACTGTTCTAAAGTACATGGTTTAATTCTATATGTTTTAGGCGAATCAAGTATTGGAAAAAGCTCTCTTTGATAAGTAAAAACTTTTTCAAATAAAAATATTTCATCTTCAATTAGTAAACATAAATCATTTAATTTTTCTGTATGATAAATTGCATATAATAAGTAATCAGTATTAAAACTATCTTTATATTTTTGCCTATAAAATTGTCTTATTCTTTTATTTAAAAAATCATTTTTACTTTTAGACATGTCCTCTAATAAAGCTATTCTTTCTGACTCATGTGTAAATATAAAAGTCGGTTCTCCTTCTTTATCTAATTCTTTTAGCCAGTGAGTTTCAACTAAAGTTTGTAGTATATTCATTATTTCATCTAATTTCATATCACTTAATTGCAGTATCCAACTAGCTTTAAATGGTCTATAAAACATACAAAGCCATGTTATAATTTTTTGAGTTTCCAATGGAAGTAATAGTTTCTTTTCTCTAGCTAATGCCTTTAAATTTGGAGTTGTTTCCGTAAGTATTCCATGCTGATTTAAATATCTTGCATATTCTAACCCTTTCATTGGATTTCCCTCAGATAATTCAAATATTCTATTTTTATCCTTCTCTATAATATTCATATTTTGCTTATCAATTAAATTATATAACATTTCTTTTGTAAAAGTAGCTAATACTATCTCTTCAATTTTATCTACCAATTCATTTTGAATTTTGTAATGCTGCATCTCAAATATATTTTCTTTAGATACTGATAAAATAAAGATATAATTATCTTCATTTTTGGTATGCATAAGCTGTCCTAATACTCTTTTACTTTCATAGTCAAGTTCCTCAAAATCATCAATAAAAATACTAATTTTGCTATTCTCCGCTAATTTTTTAAAACCATCTATCAATTTATTCTCTACCATAGTATGGTCATTAAAATAAGATTCCTCAACATATGGTTTTTGTAAAGTATCTAAAAAAATATTACGAATACACTTTTCAAACTTATTGTATTCATTATCAGATTTATTTCCCCATTTTTCTAATAATTTTTGGAATAATAATTCGACTCCACGATATGGCAAATGTTTTTCACTTTTTAATGCTTTAAACAATACAGAAAAATTATCTGTTTTACTGCTAATTTCATTTAAAATATATGATTTTCCAAAACCTTTTTCTCCTAAAATTAGTATGTGCTTGTCTACACCAAATTCATTAAATTTTTTTATTCTATCATAAATATCCTGAACCAAATCTATTCTTTCTGTTTTATAAATATCTGCAATGTTATCAACCAAAAATCTATTTTTTAATGCCTCAAAACTTATTTCTGGTGTGATTTCTAACTCATCTTTAAGCATAACAACATAACTATTGTATAGTTGTTTAGCTTTTTCTAATTTCCCTTGTTTTAAATATATTTCAATAAGTCCATTGTATGCATCTTCTTGAAAAGAATTAATATTAATAATTGTATTAAATATTATAATCTTATTTGAATCACTGTTTTCATAAGTTTTATTCCAAAGTTCATTAATTATCTTTTTTTCAATATAAACTGATTTTTGCTCAAAATAATCTTCTAACATCAATAATCTATTTAATTTTAATCCTATAAAAAAGCCAGTTATTTCAATCTCATTACTTAATAACATTTCTATATCTTTCCAAAAAACTATTTTTTCATTTATTTTAACCTCCGATGTTGGTGTTTTAGAAAAAATAGATCTTCCAAATATTTTCTTCAAAGAATAAAGAGCATTCCTAAGATTTTTCTTTGCCTTCTCTTCTTCTAACTCTGGCCAAAAATAATTTATTATTATCTCTCTTCTAGATTCCTTTTCTAAAAATAAATAATAAAATAAATATTCTAATTTTTTATATGGAAATCTTACTAACTTACCATTCATATATACTTTTGGATAATTAACAAATGAAATTTCAATCATATCATACCTCATATAAATAATTAAATGTTCTAAGAATCTATTAAAAATCAATATATGTCTTTATTTTATCATATATTTTATTTATTTTTTAGATACTTTTTTCAAAGCACATTATTAGTATTCTTTATTGAATATAAATCACTATTACTATTTTCAATCCCATTTATTTATCTTTTATAATATAATGTAGAAAATAGATAAAGGAGGATTCTATGTTAATAGATTTACATATGCATTCTAAAGAGGGCTCTCCCGATAGCGTCCTTCCAATAAAAGATATGGTTATAAAGGCAAAAAAAATAGGTCTAGATGCAATCTGCATAACTGATCATGATAATATAGACGTTTTTGATTATGCAAAAAAAATTGGACATAATATGAATTTTAATATACTAGTAGGTTCTGAAATTTTAACTTATGAAGGAGATATTCTAGTATATGGAGTTCGGGATCTTCCAAAGAAAAAACTGCATGCTTGGGAACTTACAGAATATGTGAGCAAACGTGGCGGTGCAACAATTGCAGCTCATCCATTTAGGCATAATAATCGTGGCTTAGGTGAACTACTACATAATATGCCTTATCTTGATGGCGTTGAAGTATTTAATGGTAGTACAAAAGCTCCTCAAAATTTATATGCTTATGCTGTTGCAATTGAAAAGGGTTATGCACTGTCAGGTGCTAGTGACTGTCATAGTATTGATAAAATGGGTACATATTGCACATATGTTAAAGATTCAATTTTTAATGAAGCTCAGTTAGTTAACTCAATAAAATCGAAACAAACACTCCCCTGTGTTCTTGAAAATGGTATTTATAGACCATTAAAAGCATATGGACAATATGGCATTGCAATTTAAAAACTCCCATTTAGGGAGTTTTTCTTTTACTTAATAATTTATTTGGATATAATATGTTATTATATCTATTAATAATATTATTAAAAAGGAGTAAATTTATGCAATATATTTTTGGTCATAAAAATCCAGATACTGATAGTATATGTTCAGCTCTAGCTTTAAGCTACTATTACAACAATAAAAATATTTATTCTAAACCCTTTAGATTAGGTCCTATTCAACCAGAAACAAAATTTGTTTTAGATTATATTAATATCTCTCCGCCTAATTTATTAGAAAATGTATTTATCCAAATATCAGACCTTCCTTATAATACTCCTTCTGCACTTAATTCATCATCTTCACTTGTTGAAACATATAAGCAAATGGAGACAGAAGGAATAAGAACTATTGCAATTGTCGATGACAATAATAAAATACTTGGATTAGTAACTATGAAAGATATTGCGATGCATCTTATGCATGGTGATTTTTATGAAATGCATAGTACTATGGAAAATATTAAAAATAATTTAGACGGAATCATTCATTGTAATTATAATGAAGAAATAAAAGGTGCCATTCCCATTATCGCGTCTCATTCTGAATTGATGGAAAAAGGAATCAAATTATCCCCAGATTCAATTGTTATTCTTAGCGATGTTTATGCCATGGTTGAAAAAACCCTAGACTCAAAGATAAAATTATTAGTAGTTTGTGGAGTTAATTCATTGCCTATAGAAATAATTAATAAAGCAAAAGCAAAAAAAATTAATTTAATGACTACTTCAAAGGACATTTACAGAGTATCTAAAATAATTACTAGATCTAATTCAATATCTACTATAATGAGAACCAATAATATTTTATCCATCTGTGAAGATGAATATCTAAATGAAATAAAAGATATGTTTGAAAATGAAAGATATAATTATTTCCCTGTAGTTGATAAAAACAATAGATATCTTGGTTTATTAAACAGAGCCCATTTGTTGTCACCTACAAGAAAAAAAGTTGTTCTAGTTGATCACAATGAATTAAACCAAAGCGCTCTTGGAATAGAAGAAGCTGAGATTATTGAAATAATAGATCATCATAAATTAGGTGGACTAATAACTCACTTACCTATGTCATTTTTAAATAAACCTTTAGGTAGTACTTGTTCGTTAATCTATGAGAAATGCATTCAAGAAAACATTAATATTTCTAAAGAAATAGCCATTTTACTTCTTGCCGGAATTATTTCTGATACTCTATGTCTTCAATCACCAACAACTACAGATTATGACCGAGAAATTGTTATCGCGCTTGCTAAAAAAACAAATGTAAATTATCGAGAATTTGCAACACAAATGTTTGAAGAAGGTGATAATAGCATGCATTTAACTCTTGAACAGTTAATCAAAAAGGATTATAAAGAGTTTAATATCGAGGGCGAACGAGTTGGAATATCACAGCTTTTTACATTATCTTGTAAAAGATTTAAACAGGAAAAAGAATCTTTAGAAAAAGAACTATTAAAAAGAATGAATGATAAAAATCTATCTTTAATTCTCTTTGTTGTAACAGATATATTAAATAATGGATCCTATATATATTTTAAAAGCACCAACCCAAGTATCCTTAGACAAGCATTTTCTTTGAAAAACACTCCAGCTCAAGGCTTTTTTGTGGAAAATTTACTTTCTAGAAAAAAACAAATATTACCTGCCCTTGCTTCATCTTTTATTAAATATTAAAAAAAGTTGTCTAACATATAATATATGTTTAGACAACTTTCTATTTTTTACTCTTCAATATGATATATTCTTTTAATCAAATCTTGAATTTGAGCATCATTTTTCTCATAGTAACTTAAACTTATATCAAAACTTTTCGTTTCTGCCTTTCCTGGTAAAGTATAAAAATTAACATTATCCATTTCAATACTTGTAGCATCTACACCATATGAAAGCATTTCTGTTAACGTAATATCAGTTTTCAAATATTTAAATGCTTTTTCAACAACTTGTGGAAGTTTTAAACTTAAAGACTTTTTAATTACCCTATTAACAAAATCTTGTTGTGCCTTTATTCTTCCTAAATCTCCATCTGGATAACCACTTGTTATATTTCCATTTTCATCTTCATTTCCATGCCTATATCTCAAATATCCAATTGCCGTTTTCCCATCTAACAATTGATTTCCTTCCGGAATATCTACAAAAAGTTCACTTCCCTTTGTGGTATCTTTATATTCCATGTGAAATGGTACATTTACTTGTATGCCACCTAAAACGTCAACTATTTCTTCAACTGCTCTATAATCCAATCTAATGTAATTGTGTATTGGCATGCCTCCTAAAATTTCTTCAGAAGCATTTATTGCTCCAACAACTCCTTGTCTTCCAAATACTGAATTAAATTTTCTATCAACAGCTCTTTCAAAACCTTCTTGATAATAATAAGTATCCCTTGGAATAGAAATAAAATTAACTTCTCTAGTATTTCTATTAAAGTTTGCTACAAAAACAGTATCACTTCTTTGTCCTTCCATCCCAAGTATAATAACATTAACTATATTCTCATCGCTGTATGCTTTTTGTAATGGAGTTAGATTATCTTCTACTACTATATTATCTTCGCCTCCATTATTGTTAAAAACACCATCTTCTTTTGGAATGCTTGGGTCGCTTCTATCTGCCAATGGATCATAAATCATATTAAAACTGTATAAAGCAACTGCAGCTGCTAACCCTAAAAGAATAAGTGCTATGAAAAATACCTTCATAAAACCTTTCATCTATATCTTCCTCTCTAATGAATTTACCATATCATTATAGCATATTTATATTTCAAGGTTTTTTTAAGAATACATTACAAAATTATTAAATAATCATTTGGGAGATTTTTCAATTTCATATAAATCTAATAATTTTTCCGAAATAAATTTTTGGGCATCTTTTACTCCCTCATTATAATATTTCACTCCAAAAACTTCCAAACAAAAATCTAAGATATTAGAAGTCGCAATTTCACCCATTTCAAGTTCAAATTCTTCTTCAAAAAAAGTAGCAATACTTCTTTTAAGATATCTTTTTTCTTCAAATTCTAATTTAAATAACTCCTTTTTTTTAGCCATATTTACTCCTATTTATTTATTTTAAAGGCTTGTTCTAAATCAGCAATTAAATCTTCTGAATTCTCAAGTCCAATTGAAAGTCTAACTAACCCTGGATGAATTTTTGCTTTCTCCAACTGTTCTTTACTAAGCTCTTTTTCTAAGCTTATTATAGGAGCATACGCCAAGCTTTCATACCCTCCCCAACTTACACCAATTTTAAAAAACTTTAATTTATTTAGAAATAATTTCACCTCTTTTGCATTCATATTTAAGGTTATACTTAATAATCCACTAAATCCTTTTAAATATTTTTTAGCTAACCCACTTTGATTATATGATGATGAAATAGGTGAACATATTTCAACTACTTGTTCTTTCGTTTCAAGATATTCTACTATTTTTTTTGCTGATGCTTGATGCTGCTTCATTCTAACAGGTAGAGTTCTTAGTCCCCTTAAAATAAGCCATGCTTCAAATGGAGAAATTTTACCTCCAATAAAATTATGTTCATTTGAAAATACCGATTCTATTCTCTCCTTTGATGAAATCAATACTCCAGCTACAACATCGCTATGCCCTGAAATATATTTACTAACAGAATGAGCCACTATATCTATTCCATAATCAATTGGATTTTGAAATAGTGGCGTTGCCCATGTATTATCTATCATTGTAACTATATTGTGTTTTTTAGCTATTTTTGCAATTTCCCTTAAATCTTGCATATAAAAAACTCCACTTGATGGAGATTCTAAATAGATTAATTTCGTTTCTTTTTTTATTGCTTTTTCAAAATCTTCTATTTGTTTTCCTTCAACGAAGGTTGATTTAATATTATATTTTTCACCTAAGTATTTTGTAATAAAGTTGTTTGTAGGTCCATACACACTTTGAACACAAATAATATGATCTCCAGAATTAACTGTATTCATTATTCCCGCTGTAATAGCCGCCATACCAGATGTAAATAATTTTGCTTTTTCTCCATTCTCTAATGCCGCTAATTTTTCTTCTACAATTTTAACTGTAGGATTGTTCCCCCTAGTATATATATAGCTTTCCTGAAAATTACTAAAAGCCTCATCAATTGCTTCTGCAGTTTCAAATGTAAATAGCGAATTTTGATAAATTGGAGGTACCACGGCTCCCTTATAATCCGAACGATTTTCTCCTAAATGAGCTATTAAAGTTTCTTTATTCATTAAATATTCTCCTCTACAATTCTATTGCAATCAGCAATAATTTCTTTATCTGTGTAAATATCTTTTTCATCTATACTCTTAGTTGAAAATTCAGAAATTATCGCTCCATCCTCTCCCGCTTGAAACCAATGTCTTGTATTAGGCATTATTGTATATTGATCACCGGGTTTTAATACTATTTCATGAAAAACAGTAAACGTATGTTCCTTTCCAATTGGTAATTTAGCATGGATATTTAATGTTGGAATGCCTTCTACATAAAGATACACGATTCCCCTTCTACATCTAAAAGTTTCCTCTTTCCCTAATTTCCCATTAATTTCTGGATGTCTATGTTCAGGACAAGTTTGCCTTCTAAATAGAACTAATTCTTTTGCACAACACCTTTCAGTATTAATATATTCAACTAATTGAAGTCCAATCAATTCTAAATTATCTAAACCATATTCTACAACTTGAATTCTATTTTTTTCATCTTTATTTAAGATAAAACCAGCTTCCTCTAAAAAAATAATTGTTTTTTTACAAGCTGCTTTGTATTCGATAATACTTAACATCATAAACCCCCTATAAATTTATTGAATTTGTTCACATAATTCAAATGCTCTATCTAACTTTTTCTTACACTCTTCACTACTAATTGGTATATTACTAATTATAATATGTTCGCAAAAATATTCCATTGCTTCATAAAGATTATACTCTAAAACACCATTTATAATACTTTTAAATAGTGCCTTTGCAAATGCATCGCTAGTTACAATGTATGCAATCATATCTTTATCACTTATATCTACGTTGTATTGTTTAAATAATAACTCTATACCAAAGAAAAAAGAATTTTTAACTCTAATTATATTATCTTTATCATATTCACTATAATTAACAAAATTATAATAAACTTCTCTTGTCGCTCTATTAAGAGCAACATTCTTGAAAATCATAATATAATTCACAAGAATTTCAACTAAAATATCATCTTCACTTTTCCTTAATTCTAAAACTTTTTCTTTTATAAGCTCGACCTTAATATCAAACATAGTTCTAGCTATATTTTCTTTATTATCAAAATAATAATAAATTGATGAATGGACTATTCCCGATTCTTTTGCAATATCTTTAATATTTGTTTTTTCATATCCTTTTTCTTCAAATAACTTATATGCTGCATCTAGAATTTTCTTTTTAGTTTCAATACTTTTTTTATATGCCATACCGCTCTCCTTTTTTACACGTGTCAAAATTTTATTGACAATTCAAATTTCAGTAGTATAATTAAATTATCAAATTAGACGCGTGTCAATTTTATACTTATCTTAATTTATTTTACCATACTCTTGCTTGACAAGTAACTACTTACATATATTTGTACTTTAAAAATAAATGCTATAAATTATTTTAATATATAATATTTATTGTGTTTTTTACTTAATTTCATATTTATAACTTCAAAATAATCCACAGATTATATTGCTATAATAAAATTATTTTTCTCGCTTTAAAGCTTTATATATATTTTTTTACCCATGGTTTTTATAAATGCGCATAAAACAATTTAATAAGGAGATGCTCTATGATTAATAATAGTTTTATAGAAGAAGTTATTAATTTAAAACAACTTGAATTAACAGAACTTTCAGAAAAAATCTGGGAATATTCAGAATTGAGTTTTTATGAACAAAAATCATCCACTCTTTTAAAAGAATACCTTAAAAAAGAAGGTTTTATTATTGAAGACTCTATTTCTTTACTGCCAACTGCATTTATTGCATCTTTTGGTAATAAAGGACCTACTATTGCGTTATTAGGCGAATATGATGCACTTCCTAATTTAAGTCAAGAAGCTTCATTATCAATGGAAAAACCGCTGATTTCTGGTTCTTCTGGACATGGTTGTGGCCATAATTTACTAGGTGTAGGTTCTCTAGCTGCTGCACTTACAGTCAAAAAATATTTGGAAGTTAACAATATAGAAGGAACTATCAAATATTTTGGCTGTCCAGCTGAAGAAATTGGTTCTGGTAAAACCTTTATGGTCCGTGATGGTTTTTTTAAAGATGTTGACATTGCCCTTTCCTGGCATCCAAGTGATATGAATTGCGTTCTTAACATTCCTACATTAGCTAATTTAAGTGTATTTTTTAAATTCACAGGTCAAAAATCACATGCAGGAATTTCTCCACACCTTGGCCGTAGTGCGTTAGATGCAGTAGAATTAATGAATATAGGTGCAAATTATTTAAGAGAACATGTCACTAATGATGTTAAATTTCATTATGCTTATATTGATACTGGCGGAACTGCACCTAATGTTGTTCAAAGTGATGCAAAAATTTTATACTATATAAGAGCTAAAGATGTAAATAAATCTATAGAAATATTTAATAGATTATCTAAAATTGCAAACGGTGCTGCATTAATGACTGAAACAAATTGTGAAATTATAAAAGATAAAGGATTAAGTAATTACATTCCTAATCAAACTATAGGTAAATTACTTAACGATTCATTTATAAAATTTGGCGCTCCAAAATTCGATGATTTAGATATTAATTTAGCAAAAAAATTTAGGTCTAGCTTTAGCAAAGCAGCCATTGATTCTTCCTTATCTCAAGCAAAACTATTCCAAGGCGAAGATATTAAAGATCTTTTAGTAAATAAACCCTTATCTACTTTAGTTGGACCATTTAAATATATCAATAGTATTTTACCTGGTTCTACTGATGTTGGAGATGTTAGCCAAGTTGTTCCTACAGGACAAATAATAGTCGCATCAACTGCTATAGGTACAATACCACATACATGGCAATTCACAGCTCAATCTTCTTCATCTATAGGTTTTAAAGGAATGCTCCAAGCAGGAAAAATCCTTGCTGATACTTCAATAATATTGTTTAATAATCCAAAATATATTAAACTAGCAAAGGATGAATTAAATAAAAAAACAAATGGACAATATATTTGCCCAATTAATTTAGAAACCTTACCACTAAAAAATATTAAAAAGGGGGATTAATATGTCATTTTTTGATATAGCTAATAGTAAATTTTTATTTATTCTTGTCTCTATAGGAATATTATATATTCTTTTTCAAAGTTTTCTTTTCCTAAAAATAAGTTTAAAAAGAGCTAATGAAATTAATATATCCAAAAAAACAATATCAAATATTATCAAATCATCTATAGTATTTACAATTGCTCCATCAATTGCAATAGTTCTAGGTTTAGCAGCACTTGCACCAAGCCTGGGTATTCCTTGGCCTTGGCTTAGATTATCAGTAATCGGAAGTGTTAGTTATGAATTAATGGCAGCTAATATGGCATCTAGCGCATTAGGCTATAATACTCTTGCAGAAGCAACTTTATCTAGTTCAAACTCATTAGGAGTTATTATGTTGGCAATGAGTACTGGAGTTGCTGGTGGAATGATTATGGATATATTTTTTATTAAAAAAGTTAATACAACAGCTATTAAATTTAAAGAAAAACGCGGAGATTTTGGTATAGTTGCATTAAGTGTACTGTTTTTTGCCGTATTAGCAGTATTTATAGTACCTATATTTGGAGATGGAACTATTGCAGTCTTAACATTTTTATCAAGTATGATTGTAGCTTTAATTCAAGGCATTATAATAAAAAAATATAATGCAAATTGGCTTAAAAGTTTTGTTTTAGCATTTAGTCTAATTCTCGGAATGTGTTCGTCTATTATTTGGACAAATATTTTTCTTTAATTAACTATATATTATACTCTATTTTTAAATACTAAATATTATCCTAGGAGGTAAATTATGAAATCATTTGATTCATATCAAAATAAAATTCATAGAGTTGGCCGTATTAGTTTTTCAATTGCACTTTTTTGGATGTTTCTAATTCCAATTCTAGTATGTGCAAAATTTGATATTTTCCCGTCATTGAAAACTTATTTAAATGCATCCTTAAGCTTATTTCTAATCTTAACACCTATTGCATTATCTGAAATAATAAGTTTTGTTCCACTTTTAGGTTCTGGAGCTTCATATCTTGCATTTGAAACTGGGAATGTATCTAACTTAAAGCTACCATGCGCAATGAATGCTTTGAAAATAGCCAATATTGAACCTGGTAGTGAAGAAGCAGAAGTTTTATCAACTATTTCTGTCGCTGTTTCTTCAATTGTTACTACAATAATAATACTAATTGGGGTTTTGCTATTGGTCCCTCTTGCTTCTGTATTTTCAAATCAATATATAAATATTGCTACTTCTAATATTATGCCAGCATTATTTGGTGCAATGTTTTTATCTTTTGTTGGAACGAGTAATGGCCCTGTAAAAGGCAATTGGAAAGCAATTATTATTCCTTTTATCTTAGTCGCAGTAATTCATTATTTAATTTATCCAATCAAAGGATTTGAAGGTATAGTAATTTTATTAATGATTCCAGTAACCATATTAGGCGCAAAATTTTTACACAAAAAAGGTTTTATTAAAGTAATAAAAAAATAATTATTAAATACAAAAAAACAACAGCTAGGTATTTATATTTCCCTAATTGTTGTTTTTTAGCATCAATTTTTCTTTTAAAATTATTATTTAACCACTAAATTATAAATTCTTCCAGGAACATATAT
>Ga0193964_1000894_pt1 | contig 13985 bp, 8 predicted proteins | sample FB_7_MG_FD_140323 | JGI IMG/M metagenome (GOLD analysis project Ga0193964, IMG submission 140323) | Microbial mat bacterial communities from the Broadkill River, Lewes, Delaware, United States - FB_7_MG | ecosystem: Environmental > Aquatic > Freshwater > River > Microbial mats | place: USA... | reverse complement strand
GTACGGCTGTCTCGTTGCACTTTGCGTCGCCGGAACGCATTTAATCGATGTGATGCAACCTCGATTCACTTTTGTTTCACAGTGCGTCATGTGCAGCACATTTCTGTTTCCAAACAGTGCAGTCGGTGCTGGCTTTGATATCTTCTATGGTGTGCTTTTAATGATAGGCGTGGCAGTTGTGACTATTTGGCCTCTGTTTTGGCTCTCGATCATCTATTGTTGTCACGATGAATCTCAACATCGAGACGCAGAAGAGTGCAGACAATGGGTCAAGAAAAATTTGCTGTACATTCTGTTTGGCATTCCTGCGAGCGTGGTTCTGCTCCATCTATTCGGAAACTTGCACTATCAATTCTACTGCGCAGTCGGCGTCATCGATTCGCTTTTTGAAAAAGACAGCCCGTCAGCTTGCTCTTTTATGTACAATGGCTACACACTCTTTGCCGGATTGGCTGGAGCAATTTTGACACTGTTATTTGCGATCTTTGCGATGGCTCTCTGCTCCCCTGGCATATGTTTGGTTCACCAACGCCTATCACAAAAACCAAAAGTCGCCACCGGTCTTCCGATCGCATCAGATACGTGATTAAAGGTTCTTTTTTACAGTTTTTCATTCTTAATGATGTATTTTGCCAATCTCCCTGTTGTGGCCGTCAACAAATCATCATTGATCGGTATACCATTGCGCCTGGCCACGTTGCAGAGTACCTCTTTTGCTTTGTACTGCTTGTGTTCGCTGAGAACTGCAATCGCCACAAAGAGCGCCTCTGACGCCGACACGAGTTCGGCATCGACAATTGTCGTGCGCAAGCAAATGTCAATGTTCTGAGCGACAAGCGGGTCGGCAATGTCAGTTGTGTCGCAAGGAGCCGCCGCACGCATAGCTGCGTCGACAAAGTGCGCGCTCGTGGGAATGTTGAATTGCCCGCCGAGCCGTTTCGCAACAATGCGCTGCGCTTCGGCAATATTGACAGTGTTCAACGGAATTGCCGGAGAGAACATGTGAACGATTCGCGATGCAGTGACTGTGCTCGTCCGGCTAGAGTCGATAAAATTGACCGCAATCAACAGACACGCAACTAGTGTCGTCGTGCAGCGCAGGCTGTCGAGTTGCACAAACGTCTCCTTGGACACCATGTTATCAGCGACTTGGAGGAACATTGAAACGGTCAGAAGCGCAACTTTTGGGTGCAATTCGAATCGACAGCAGAGCGTTTCGATCAACGGCTTGTACTTTTTGTACTTTTGCAGGGCATCTTGGTCGGCAAGCGATACGCCCTGTGCGCCGCGCAGCATGCGTGCATAGTCACGCACAAGAATCTCGACGGCCGTTGAGTCGCTGTGAACCACCTTTGCTCGCACACTTGGCTGTGTGTCTGCAGTGGCAGCGGGCACGCTGGACGCCCCAACGTCCCGCCCTGCTTGATCAACGAGGGTTGTTTCCGTCGATGGCGTTTTACGATCGGTGGCGCGTGCACGTTTGCGCTTGCGCGTAACGACATCTTCTTTGTCCACTGCCACTGCCCAGTTGACGAAATTACGCACTGTCTTTGAGCGCTTGAGTGCGGCGACTGGCTCTTTGCACCCGTCGCTTTCGGTATCACTTGCGGCACTGCTCTCAGTGCCATCGTCGTCTTGAACAGCAACATTGATGTTCTCTGCGTTATCGCCGCAGCACGTTGTCTCAGATGTTGTGCCGACTTTTGCATTCTCTTTTGTGGCGGCCGTTGCGGTAAACCGCGCAAGCAGTGCTGTCGCCGACGGTCGGTTGCGCGGATCAAACTGCAGGCAAGCTTTGATATCCTGTGACTTTCTTGGATCGAGCCCATAGTGTTGGACCAGCGAGTCGACAGTCTCGGTTGTTGACCACGCGACACTTTCTCCATCGGGCGTTGCCAGACACGCGCGAACAGACTCGACGTAGCCGCGGTTAAAATCGGCGACATTGAACATGGTTCTCCAGTCGCTTGTCGCATCCTGGTGCACACCGTACGACCGAAAAATAAAGAACAGTTGCTCTCGCTGTTCAAATTGTGCATCTCGCGACACCATGGTCGTGTTCAGCGAGGGGAATCGCAGTCGCATCGATCGCACTTGTCTCTCGATCGGCGTAGATGGTTTGTTTCCGTGAATGTAGATCATGAGACAACCTATAGCCCAAATGTCTGTAGCGTATTGTAAAGCAAGACAAGGTTCGTTATCAGCGAGGTTCACGTCTGCGTTTCGCAACGGGTCGATGGAGGTTTCTGCCAATGCCGCGGGCTCTGCAATGTCGCCAAAGTCAAGTTTCTCAGTGCAAGAAAGCTGCGATCTCTTTCGTGGCAAGTTGGCGACAAAGGGTGTAGTACGCAGTGACACTTTTCTGTCTACTGTGCTCTCAGACACGAATTTTGGTAAGTCGATGTGCCTGGCAGGCGCTCCGCTATTGGGAAAGATTGATGGGCGCGTTGTCGCCAGCATTGTGTCTTCGCTCTGCAAAACGACGTGGGGCGCCTGATCGAAAAAGTTGTACGCCTCTGGCGGTCGATAAAAGTCTGTGTTGAGAACCTGCGGACTGCCGCGCGCGCTGTAGACAACTGAAAACGAAATTCCAAAGTCTGTCAGGCGGACGGTGCGATCGGGCATCACGAGCACATTTGCCGGCTTGATGTCTCCGTGAACAAATCCATTGCCATGCATAAAGGCCAACGCACGAAGAATTCCGATGCACGCGGCATTTCGAAACGCCGGCGCAGAGAATTCGTCAAAATGGTCGTTGCGAAAATCGTCGAGCGCACCGACGGCCAAGTCGAGTTGCACTGCGATCGGAACAGTTTCGGTACCCGTACATGTATCAAAATGTACCGCTTGTAGTCTCACAATGTCATCGCAGTGTCGATCAGCCGCAAGGGACAATACGTGCAGTTCAGCAAGTTCTTGGGGCGAGAATGGCCGATCGTTGACAGAGAGTGCGTCCTTCTTATCTAGGTTCTGCGTCTCTTTAGCGCCCGTATTTGCGTCTATGCATACGTGCGTTTGCGAGAAATGAGTCGGTCGCAAAGCCATATGGAATCACCGCCCTCGCTGGGTGATCGACGCTGATCGACGCTAATCGAGAAACCGCGACACAAACAACTGTGCCGCAAATGCATTTTTGCTTTCTCGCTGGCAATTTGGCAGCGTGCAATGTGCAACTCACAGAGTTGATCAACGAGAAACGCATCGACAACCTTGATCGCGAATCTCGAATCTCGATCGGCGTACACGGCACCATAAGTGCCAGAGCCAATCTTTTGCTTTTCTGTTGTGTCGTTTGACAGGTCTTTGCGCTGTGTAAATATCAATGATGTCGTTCCAGTCATCGTTGATGTTGATCTGCTTGTTCGAACGAACACGCAGAGTGCGTGTGGTCTGAACGAACCGATCGGCGGTGACGCTATTTGAACGAAAAAAGGTCACCAACTCTGCATCGCGCTCAACATTGACTTGATATGAGCGAATGTGTTGGCGATCACGATGGTCGATTTTGCAAAGCCGGTCGTCACTGTGATACTGCTCTAATCAAACCACAAGAGTCGGAAGACGGTAGCTTTGTCGTCAAAATGCTGAGAACGCGCAAGGGTTGCACGAAGAAAAAAGTATTCACGTTTCCAAACGCGAAAATCGCCGACGTTGTTGCCGCGCTCGGATTGTGTGGGATGTCCAGACCACTTCAATCTGGGTCGTGTGAAATCCTCCCAACATGTGAAACAACTTTTTGCCGATCAGTGGAGACTTTTGAACAACTCGGCATCGTACCTGGCGATAAGCATGTGTTTAAACCCGTCATCGTGAGATACTCCTATTGGGAGGACAAATCCAAGTTTGAGGTTGAAAATACCACCAACAAAAAGCGGTGTCTGCTACCAATGTGTATGCTCGACAACATCAACAGTTGGCTGCACTCGAATAACTTTTACGCAGAACAATCGAACCAAAAAATTGTAACGGCAGAGTACTATAGATGGCAAAGTCCCCACGATCCTTTTGAATCCTCTGATTCCTCTTCAAATAGTGAATAAACAGACTATCAGCCATTTAAAGATCCACCGATGTCACTAAAAACATATAAACTCGTCAAGGAATCTTTCGAAGCGTCGACTTGCACTGGCTTTTTTCCAGTCGGTCGGTTGATTAGCTGGTCGATTGATCAGTCAGAGTGACGGATTGGGCACCAACAAAAGCCGAGATCGACCAGATCAAAATGACCAAAAAAAACAAACGCATCATTTTTTAGTGTGTTGCAAGACAAGAGCAAACATCTTTGGAAAAAAAAGATGAGTCTTACACCCGAAGAGTGGCGAGTGACCGCCTGGACGTTTTTCGTCTTGCGCGGCTACGATGCCAGCACTGACTCGTGCATCCCCGATGTCGATCTTACCAACCCAGCCGACGCTGCCACGGTCGCGTCGCTGTTTGATCCGATTATTAATCTCGAACCCGAGATCGTTTCGCAGGCGCTCAACGGCATTTGCGATATTGTCACGTTTCTCAACTTTTCGCTCGATCTCTACCACCCGACGCGTGACCAGCTGGTTGCCAAGCTGATCGAAGACATTAAGGCGAGCATGGCGACGCTCGGCTACCCACTTATTGCCAACGACCTCACACAGGTTGTGCAGCCGGCTCGCGTTTTGCGCACAGTTGATGGCGAACAAAAAGCACTGCCGATGAACGTAGGGTTTTTTGCCAACTACAACGACGTCAAACTGTCGGCAGATGGCACGATGATGGCCGCGGCTGGCTCTGGCACGCGCACGCGACCAAATACGGGTCTGCGCGACAGCAATCTGACTCGCTTTGTGTGCAAAGACTCTTTGGTTAATGAAGGCCTAACAGAAGAGTCACACGCCGGCGTGAACATCTATGTGCGCAGAATCTGTCACGCACAAGGTACATGTACCCAAAAATCGAATGCTCCTGATTGGATGCTTGTTCAGTCGCTGCTCGAAGAGGTCACCATCACAAAGCTTCACGTGACACCCGATGGTTCACAAATTCTGGCATACGATGGACAGAACAATGTGCTCTATGTGTTGCGCTCCAACGGTTGCGCGCGCAACACAACCGCGACCTACGCAGTCGTGCAGACAGTGCATCTCGACGCAAACAACGCCGGCGATACTTACGCTCTCTGTCACAGTATGAGCGCAAGTCTCGATCACAGTGTGATTGCCATCAGTGCCACCAATCTTACAAAGAACTTTGTTGCCGTTTACACGCTGAGCAATGGCGCTGCTTGTGAGCAGACTAACGGCTCTTACAAGCCGATGCGATTCACAACCAATCAGGGCTACGCAATTGTGCAAACGATCTTGGACAACCGCATTCGCCCGCAGAATGTTATTGTGTCGCGCGATGGAACAACGATGGTTCTAGAATACGGCACTGGCATTGCGCAGAACTTTGTCGAGTTGGAGAATCGCTGCACCGGGTTCCTTGGAATGTGGATTTACCACTGGCAACCCGACGCCGCTGCAGTTATTGCCGGCTCTTGCCAGTTTGTGCGCCGACAGACAATTGAGTACGACGCCGCGCCTGACATCTACAATGGTGAACAATACACAGAATGTGTTGTCCCACACACGCAACACCTATTTTTTTCCGGCGCCAATGACGATCGAATTATTCGTATCGCAGTGCGCGGTCACATGGACCAAGAGTTGCCACTGTACCCGACGCTTGCCGGTGCCACGACTGATGAATTTATTTCGTGCACGACCGCCACAAATGCCGAAACCGAGATTCTCCACGTTTTCGATCGTTCCGCGATCAAAATAGACTTGTGCGGCAACGCTGTCGAAAGTTGCACCGACGGAATTGTTGATATTGGGGCAACAACTGTTACAAGAGGCGAGTTTGCCGAGTTTGTGTCCAAACCGTACGTTGAACTCTATGGTAACCGTAGCTTTCAGAGTCTACCGGGGTGCCTGTACACACATCCCGTGAACAAACACGTATTTTGCCTGCACGACGTCTTTACGCACGACTTGCATCTCTTTGTCGAATCGGAAGTCGATAATGAATGGATCATGGAGGCAATGTCGCGCTTCAGTACGCTGGATTGGGGAAGCACAACCAATCCGTCCTCGAGCCAGGGTTGGGTTGCGTACATGACTCTCCTCGAGGATGAAGGTTGTGAGGAACAAAAAACAGTCTGTATGCCATTTGCGCGTTCTTACGATGGTCGCTTTGCGTTTCGCACACAACGATGTGGCCCCGGTCGCTACGACGGCTCAGGTGACTCTGTGCTGTTGTCTAACACAACTGGACTGCCAGGGCCCGGACCAGACTACTACACACCACGCGATGCGTTTATTATCTCCCAAGATGGTCAAGACAATCCGTTTATGGCAGGGTTTCCAATTTCCACAAACTCGGTGAATCCCAATTTAGACTTTACTGGTGCAGAAAACCCCAACGTGCCCGGCGTTCCCATTTTTCCCGATCTCCCCTACCCGCTATTGTTCAACGTGTGGCAAAAGTGGCCTGCCAACACGCCCGGCTTTCCGACGTGCCGTGAGGGATATTTTAAGATGAGCGCCATCAACCCATTTGTCAACATTGCTTGCAACACCGTCGCCGAGTTTGTTCTTACGCCAAAGTACTATGACTTTGATCCCACCAGTAACGAACCAGAGCCCAATCCAAACAGTAATCCAGAACTTGTTTTTGCACGGACTTCGGCACCGGTTTACGTTATGCTGAACATGGTTTGCTTTTCCCTGGACTGTCACGAGCGGGACTGCCGATACTTGCAGTCACAGTTCCCATCAAACTTTGTTGCCAAGCCGATTGCACCATACGAGTGTGCCAAAGCGCCATTCCAAGCACTTCCTGTTGTGAGTGAGGAGTTTGTGTACCTTTCGTGGACCGATAACTCTGACAACGAAACTGGATTCAAAGTGGAGCGTGCACCGACATTGGCCGGCGACTTGATCTTTACGGAAATTGCTTCGCTTCCACCCAATCAAACGACATACGAAGATGTTCCCGGACTTGGCGGCTTCTGCTATCGAATTGCATCATGCGCTCCGGGTGGCCTCAAGTCTTACTCTAACGTAGAGTGTGTCAAGGCACCCACATTTATCGCTGCTTTGCCCAACGGCCAAGATATTACCCTAACGTGGACAAACAACCCCGGTGGCGCAACAGCTTTCAAGGTGATGCGTGCAACCTTCACAGGTGCACCTTTGTTTCTCGCCGACTTTGCTGTGATTGCATCGCTCGATGTCTCTGTGTTGACCTACACTGACACACCTGCATTTGGTCAGTACTGCTACATAATTGGCGCATGCTTGCCCACAGAAGTTGATCCAGCCTATTCGCTGTTCAAATGCGCCGCCACCGAGTAAAAAACACACAGTAATTTCGAAACTTTGATCAACCTAAAGATTTTAACTGCTTTTGGGAGTTTTTCGTTATCAAGACATCAAATATGCGTGCAATAAATGCATTTTTGGCCAAATAAACGTGGCTAGTGAAAATGATTTTAATTCTTGTGAAAGCAAACGACATTGAAAAACAAGCGCAGCGGCACAGTGTACCGATCAGTAATAATGTCTGGTCGCAAATTGGGATCGCGTACTGTCAACACAAAGCCCTGGATATCAGGATCGTACTCGAAATCGTTTTCTGTTGTAACGAGTTCCACTTCTGTGGCGCGACAATCGGCGCTGAGATCGAGTGCAACGTTATTGCTGTTTTGTGCGGTAGTCTCGGGAAGTAGAATGTAGGTCGTTGTTCCCGGATGACGAAACCACACAGAGTGCTGCAAGCCAAGCAAAAATTGTCGCTGATTCAGGTAAAATGTGCCATTCGTGTAGCCAACAAAGTGTGTGTCAGAGATGCTCTCGTTGAACGGATAAATCTTTTGCGCCAATGGGAAGCACAGTCGTTGACAAGCGTGATCAAAAATTAGATTTGCGAACCGATGCGTCGAGTAGCAGCGCGACCCGGGGAACATGTTGACTTCCGCTTCGCTGGCATCACGATACTTCCAAACATCACCACTTTGATCCGACTGACGCCAAAAGCGCATATTAAATGCGCCTCCGATTGGTTTGCGCGGATAAGACCGACTAGAAGACGTCGTGGCCTGCTTTGGATGCGCCAAGACCACAACAAAGCAATCACCATCAATTGGGTCGGCGTACAGCGCCACGTTTGGTTTCCACACGAGCGGGTCAACCGGCTCGACAACATCATTGACGGTTGTCACCAGTGTTTCCGATGAAAAGAACGCCGGCTCTTTAGAGCAGCACTCGTTGGCGCTTGTGATCCGTTTGCTCGTCAACTGTTCTACCGAACGTCTGTCGTGTACTTGCACAGCGTACGTCGGCAACGCAGCAAAACCATTTCGCAACAGAAGAAACAAGCGATCGCAACACGCTCCGCCAAACTTGAGATCAACAAGCTGTTGACCGTTGTCGTCGATCGAAAAGTCGCTGACTTTGGTGTAAGTTCCATCTGCACAATCATAGTCGTACTGCTGAATGGTGCTGAAAAAAATGCTGCCCAACTCGGTGCTCACGTTGGCAACCATCAATGTTCTTGCGTCGTCACATAGTGCATAGACACCGCTCAATTGCGTTTCCCGACTCTCTTCGGCTTCAGGCGTGATGGTGTGTGCAAGTTTGAACAGTGCTTCTTCGGTCTTGTCCAGCCTCGACGTGCGCTTGAGACTCGTGGCCGAGCGTGTAAAAATGTCGAGTGCACCGTCGGCGAAAGACGCACCTTGGTCGATTCCGCGCTTGTGAAGAACAATGCGCGTTTGGTTCTCGTCAGCAGTAAACGAAAGCCATTCAACGTCGTCTGCGTCGTTTTCGATAGTCTGACACAACTTGTATTTTGCCACACCTGCGCGACCACACATCAGTGGGTCGCGCTCAAACCAATGTAGTTTTGCGTGCGGTAGCGGCGCTCTTTGCGGAAGAGTCGTCGGTACCACCGACACTTGGTTGATTGTGATGTCCTTGACCGACGCACTGTTTGCAGCCACACCGGTCTGGCTATACGTCCACTTGATTGTGTTGCTGCTTGTAAACACGTGGGCGGTTGTGTCGGCGACCGTTCCGACGATCGGGTTTGGCAAAACATTGTTTGTGATGGGGTCAAACAGTATCGCAGGCACATTGTCAACATAAACTGTCAGCGTATCGTCGTCGCTGGTGATGTTGTACGTGAACTGTACCAAGGTCACGTTACACAAATTGCTCAACAAAAGGCTCGATGTTTCGCCGTCGCCAACCACACCGCTCTTCAGTGAACCGTTTCCCTCGACAGTCCAGTCCGCATCGCCTTCCGTTGACCATGAAGGTGTTGTACACCACGGCTTTGACAGGGCCAAAATACCCGACCCATCGCCCGAAACGTGAACCTGAACAACCTGCAGAGGATCTTCTGCGTTGTCGGTTTTTAGCGACTGAACAAATGACCACTCTGATTGAACTTTGCCGCTGCACGTTTTGCCAACAATGTTTGCGTTTCTAGAGTAAACGTGAATACCGTTGGTGTTGTTGAGTTCACCGCCAGTGCCAACGATCTCACGTGAGCCGAGTACAAGCGTCGTTGCGTTGGCCGACATTTTGATGTCATCGGGGCCAAAGTCACCCTCGGTCCCTTGTACATCCGGCAATGGAATGAAACGAATTGGTTGCTCTTTTTTCATTGGCATGTGTCCGCTTGCGCAAGTGTCGCTTTGCACGAGCACCAAATTGGAACTTACCGCGAGCGGACTGACAATTGAATCGCAAAGTTTCTCTGACATTTTCTAGGAGATGTGTCTGCCGGTTTGAAAAAATGCGTTTTGTATGTCTATACATACGGCACAATATTTTAAACCCAAACTTTTACTGAGTAAACAGCAACTGCAAGCAAAGGATGAGCGAATCTGAACGACTGTTAAAGTTGATACAACAGACAAAGCGCACGGATGAGCAAACCGTGGCACGTGCAACGGTCCCGCAAGATCCACAGGTTGCTGATGACTCGAAAGACTATGTGCGTGCGCTCGAAAATTGGGCGCAGCGAACCAACCAGCGCGTGGAAATTCTAGTGGAGCGAAGTGCAAGCGTGCGCGACACCCAACCAAAGCGTATTGTTGCCAAGATCCAGTGCAGTGCCACGCCAAGTTGCATTTGTGCTCAAAAACTTGCTGGTGAAAGTATTGCTCAGTGCAAGCAGCGTGCTGCCCGAAACTTTTTGCAACTTTATCGCGACGCACCATTTACAGCACGTCGCTGAACGATTCGTGAATTGATTCTCTATTAAACATCTGTTTTTTTGAAAGGTCACTGCAAGGGAACAAGTAGAGCGTCCAGCCAGTCAACAACCGTGCCTGGTGCTTTTTTGTGTTTGCGTTTGAAAATCTCTTCTCCTGTATAGGTTTGGGAAAAGCGTTGGTAAAACAAGGCAAGGCATAGCGCAGCACATTTTAAACAACATCTTGATGTCGTCGAAACAAAATCTTTTGTCACCAGTTGACACCAAGGACCTCAAAGACTATGCCAAAGCCGATCCAGCAGAGCAGAAGAAAAAGGCACGTCGCGAACTTGACGCCATCTTAGAGGCGATGCGCGCATCCAGTCGCCGTCGTGCACAGCCGCTCAGCGGCGCCACGCAAAGCGAGAATGCCGCCAAAAAGTCAAAAAAGTAAACTCCACATCGCCTGTTTACTTTTTAGAACGCAATCGATTGCTTCTACGTGTGGCTGGGAACGCAGCACTTGTTGGGGCTTTTTTCTCTTTCGTAGAAGAACTGCAACGCTTCTGCTTTTTCAGAGGTGAACCTCCTGTCTCGAGCGACTTGTTTGGTTGCGATTGTACTTTTTGGTCGTCCCCAGCCGCATCAGTGTCGACAGAGTGTGCTGCTGTTGCAAAATCTACACTCGAAACGGGAACAAGATTGTGAAAGCCGTTTGCAACATCGCTCTCTGGCACAGCGGCAGCACCATCCAACGGTTTGCTCGATGAACAATTCTTCTCGTCCTGTTCTTCTTTCGAAAGCGTGCGCGGCCAGCAGACATACATTGCGTAAGTGTAGAGACACGCCACGGCATACTCGTCTGTTGTGAGAGAAATCTCAGAGGCTTGCCAGAGTGCTTCGCGCGCTGCCGTGCTCGAAAGCCAAACGTTTCCTGGTAACGGTTGTCGCGCGTCTTTGCTACTGCCTGCAGGCGCATTTCCCAACAGTTGGTCAACGGTGTGCGAAAAGCTGCAGTGAAATGACGCTTCTTTTTGCGCTGCCGAGTGCAGCACATTGGTCGGTGGCAAGAGGAACTCGGGACATTGATCGAGAGCCCCGAGCAGCGTGAAGCGGTAGCAGACACCGTGTGTTGGTAGTTGCACATGGCAGACATCAGTGCGCTGCGCGGCGACAAGCTTTTCGATTTGCGGGTCGGCAAAAGCAATGCCGCAAACAGAGTTATCGAGCAGATTCTCTTGCACCGCGCGATCTCGCAGGTTGGCATAGTGCGCACACCACTCGAGTACGCGCCGCCGGCACGGGTGAGATAGTAGCAAAAGTGTGGGGGACTCGGTCGCAGCTGTGTGCGACATACGCTCAACCACTTTCCAAAATCCAGAGGCCGATGCGACACTTTCGTATGCATAGTGCAGTGCAAATTGGCACGACACAATGTCTGTTTGTGAGAAAAAGTGGCTCGAAAGAGCACCGTCGGCAGAGTGCTCCAGTTGCTCAACGTCAAATGCGTTGGCATTGATAAACAATGCCCGCTCAAATAACTCGCGGTCAGACCGCGACAACGAGTCGTAGCGGTGGCGAGCGCGAGCCACCTCTTGTTCGCTAATATCGATCAGGGCATAGCACAGCTTTTGGCCGTGCAGACGCGCACTGTGACACCACTTTTGCAGATCACCCGCTTTGCCACCACACAAATCAACAACCGTCAGCACTCCTTCCCTGTTTGGTTGATCAGTCAATGGTCGAATTTGCGCCACTGCCTGTGCAATCAAAGTGCGTTTTAGACAATTATTTAGCTTTTTGAGACCAATGCATGGCGCGCTTTTGCGATCCTGTCGTGTTTCCTCGCCCCTATTATCATAGTGATGTTCCACCGACCGTTGCGTGTCGCTTATCTCTACGATCCTGCCGTCATGTTGACGCTTTGCAAAAGCAGTACTGTTGTCATTCTGCATTGTTTTTTTTAAATGGTGGTTGCTACGAGTGTTCTGCTTGTGTTGATTGTTTCTCTGTGGCTATTATCGCACGTCACCGTCCGTGCGTCAAAATTAAAAAAAATGTTGTCGGTCGGTCGCGAAAAAATTGTACGTTTGCGTGCGTGCGATCAAACACACACAAACTCAAACAACAAACAACAATGGGAAACTCTTCTTCAATTCTTGGTGGCAAAAGCGCGGCTTTCGAACATGGCACATATGTGCGTGTGAAAAAGGACATGACTGGGCTGGACCTTTCTGAAAAGCGCGGTCTGGTATCATGGAACTCTGACAAGGAAAAAACATGCGGCCAGATTGGCCTCGTGACATGCGGCGACGACGAGGGTGACACTCTGGTGCTTGTTCTGGATGACTCCAACAAAAGTGGAGTCGATCATTGGTACTACCGTCAAGAGTGGCTGGAGAGCGTGTCTGACGAAACTGTCTCTGAGCAGTTGACGGAAGAGCAAATTGCGTTGCTTGACGCAGCAGTGGCGAATGCGTTTGACACGCGCATCAAAGCTTATTCGCAAAAATATGTCGAGAAGCTGTGCCCTTCGAGTTTCGGCCCGGAAGGCACATTGGTTCGTGTGACAGACGTCGATCCGCGCGCAGATGAGGCCCGATTTGCGGAATCGCCGATTGTGTTTGACGACAAAATGGTCCATGCTCTTGGTCAGTTTGGTGTCGTTGTTTCTGGTCTCAAGACAAACAACGGGGGTGCCACACTTGTCGCTATGCCCTTTCCCGTCGGCAACGTGATGGTCTTTGATGATGCAAACCTGTTGGTGGCGAGTGGCTATTCTCCGCTGACAGAAAACGAAAAAAGTCGACTCGATGTGATGAAAGATTGGGTGGTCCAAGCTGTGACAGAAACACCAAAGCCCCAACCATGCGCCACAGAGAACGACGACGAGCGTCCGTCGTCGCTCATTGAACTTTTGGAGCGTGTCAACGGCCGTGTTGAGCGTTTGCGTGAAAACATCGTTCAAGATGGATCTGGCGACGACAACGATGCTGACAGTGACGACGAGTCGCGTGTTGAACAGTCAAACATGTCGACTGCCAACCTTTTGGTTGAAAAACTGTGTGCGAGCCATCAGCGCGAGTTGGAACTGACTCGTCGTCTTGCCGTGGCCGAAATGAAAGCAAACGGCCGAGTTTAACGGGACGCGCGGTTACACATAGCAACGCACCCTTATAGAATTAAAGTAAATAAGGCATTTAAGGAAAACACACAATCCTCTAAACTTGATTGGACGTTTTTTCAGCGCGGAAATACATTTAACACGGAATGTGCAAGCGCTTTTACTTTTTCTACATTGCGCGCAGTTCCTCAAGAAACTTTTCGATGCGTTGCGCAATGCGAGACGTCGTGTTGAGAAGGGAGAAGAACAATGCGATTGTCTCAGCATCGTCTTTGTAGCGTTTTTTCGTACAAAATTGTCCAATTGAAGTCGACAGAGCAAGCAATGATGTGTGCAGGGACTTGAGCGCGAGCACACGGTCAACATTTTTGGCAACAAGAATCGCTTCTTTGGCGGCACTGTGTTGAGATTCTTGGTTCACGCCCGTCACAGCATCATCGGCGTGTTCGTCGACGAGCGGCAGCGAGGCAGATTGCTCAATTCCAGGAGCAGACAGCGCGGCGTCTTTGTAGGAAAGCGCTTGACGCTCAGTTTTGCTTGTTTGCCCGTCAACGGCAGTGGGGATCGTGAGCGGCAGACGCTTTCCGTAGCGCATCGGTAGTGTATCAATGCACAGATTGTCCTGCTGCATGGCAGAGGT
>Ga0193964_1000891_pt1 | contig 14019 bp, 32 predicted proteins | sample FB_7_MG_FD_140323 | JGI IMG/M metagenome (GOLD analysis project Ga0193964, IMG submission 140323) | Microbial mat bacterial communities from the Broadkill River, Lewes, Delaware, United States - FB_7_MG | ecosystem: Environmental > Aquatic > Freshwater > River > Microbial mats | place: USA... | reverse complement strand
TTTAGCTACTATTCAGTTATTTAATCTGTTATTTTATCATTTGTGTTTTCTATTTGTCGGCTACTATTCTTACAAGTAGCCGTTACAATCAAACACAATCCCAATACTCTTTAGCATTCTCCATCCTCTTACTATTTATAGCGGCCCAATTCTGCTTTTTGTATTCAGCCGCTTTAGATACATCAGGCTCCCGAAATTCGATCTGAGACAAAGCGTGTTCAAATTCAGCAATAAACCTCTTTCTCTTCGCGTATTTTTTATTTTCATCAGCTGGTTTCATTGGTTTATGACCTTTGGCTCTATCTTTCTCCCTCTTCTCCGCCTTGGTGCATTCCTTGCACTTGCTTACCCATACTGTACGCGTTTTTGTCTTACCCTTTACTTCGTATGAATAATAGTACTTCTTATTTAATGGAAGAGTTTTCTGACATTTTCCGGTGCATTTCTTCTCTTTAAAAGTTATTTTCATCTCAGTTGATTAGAATATTATAAAGTTATCTCAATATGGTAGTTATGGTTCATTAATGTTCAACTAAACACTCTATTTGCTTTAAGTCTATGGTTTCTATTACTACCCTATTTTTGCATTTTGCAAACCCTTTTATTTTCTGCGCTAATCTAATACTAGTTATCTGGTCGGAGTTATATTTAACATTCCAATCAGTCACTTTATCGGCAGTTATTTTGTTTCCGCTTTTCATGTAAATTGTCAAATTCATAATAATAACGCACCCTAACAACAAACATAAACAAGCTGGGTGTTGCATTTGTGTATGCTTTCGGGTTACTACAGTCCCGCCTGTTCATGTTCAAACCGTTAAAGTTCAAATTTACAAAAATCACCATTAAGAATTAATATAAATAGAGCCTGGCAAACATTCCCTCTTAATTTGCCAGGTCTCCGTCCGTCCGTTGACGGTTATTCGCTCCATTGTTCTGCAATTGCTTTTGCAATTCCAGTATAGGTTTTACTCCTTAATTCATCTCTATTTGTAGACGGCGGCAAATAATGCAATCTTTGAGCTTCTTTTTTTGGTAATGACTGCCATACATGCTTTACATTATCGGATGGTTCTAACTTTGGCAATCCAACAACCCATAAACAAGTAGCTTTGCTTTCAGGATGACCATATTCATATGGTTGTATTATTTGCGTATATGGCTCTGTAATTATCTCTTTTGCATATTTGTGCATGATAGGATTTTCAACATACCCCTTCCCTGTCTCTTTAACTGCTGCAAGCATTTTATTAAAAAACTCAGCACCTTCAATCATCTTTTGATATCTATCCCAATTCATGTAAATTTGATATCTTTCGCTCCAATCGAAGCCTAGTGTTGGTTTTTTTCTTGCCAACCATCCAACTCCGCTATTTGTCAAATATTTACAAACAGGGTGAGCTCCCATAAAATCATATCCTTTCAAGTTATCTAACGCATCACCTTTTATATGCCATTCAGGATGACCACCAGAACAGTCTTTTAAATCACAACTATAAGCTTCGTGACCTAACTTTCTAAATTCTTTCGTTACTGCCTGGCTTTCTTCACAAGCTACTAATACTTTCATCTTATTCCTCCTATTTTAAAATGATTTATCGTTTTCGAATCCTAAATTTACCTTTGACTTTATATCTGGCTGTACTAATTTCAAATCCTTAGCGTAAGTTTCTTTCTTACCTCCGTATTTCAGGAATAACTCTTTTAATCTTATTTTTTTAAAATGGGACATCTGATAATGGTTTTTGGTTTAAAAAATCGTTTTCAAGTTCTTTTGCTGGTTTTTCGTAGAATGATTGCCTTTCAAATTCTGCAGGATCTTCTATTTGCTTTTGGGCTCCGTTAGATTCTATTTCTTTTCTTCTTATTTCTTTTAGTGGGCAATTGCCTTGCGTGTCATAAAATCCAAAAAAGTCATCAACATTACGCATGTTTAATTTTACTGGAAAATTTAAAGGCGTTGGTGATCCACCCGTTTCAGTTTCTTTAATCTTCCTAACATGAATCTGCATTATGCTTTTAGATGTTTCGTCCTGGGTAAGTCTATGAAACGTTAAAAAATCATCTGCTCTATTCGCAAACTTACCACCGCCTTCAGTGTCTGCAGAATTAGGAGGCACAGGATAACCATCTTTATCTAATTTTCTTAAAGCTTCGGTTACAGCATGCGTATTAATCACAGTTGAACACATGTATTTTTTTGCAAATATTCTAAAAGCTGTTGTAGCCTTATAGTGGAACTCGTGAGACTTGCCCGACATAGGAACATCAAGAGAGTTGTAAGGGTCTATTAAAAGCCCCTTAAATGGCCTTAAATTCATTAATCGCTCGCACTTGTCTATTATACTTTCATAATCTTCTACATTTTCAGATTTAATGATGGTGAAATTATCATACGCCCATTTTTTCCCCTCTCTTAATTCTATTGCATTGAATTTATTATAATCCTTTCCATATCTAAACTCCATGAAACGGCGTCTAATAGCGGCCTCTCTATTCTCAGAACTAAATACAATCCACTTCCACCCATGTAAAAGATTATTAAGAACCATCAAGTACCATAGAATAGTTGATTTACCAACATTCATGTGTCCATTGTTTATTATTAAATTACCTTCCTTCCATACGAAATGTTTATCTAACAATTCAAATCCAGTAGATAAGCCAGTAGATAAATTCCCATTGTAAAAATCAACTAGATATCCATTCTCATCTATCTCCTTTGAAATAAAATCGTAATCATCTTTCTTTTCGAGCTCTTCTTTTTTGGCTTTTATTAAGTCGGATCTATCACCATACCCGAGCTCATATAATTTTCTCCCTGCTTCTTTGAAATCACCATTACATTCAAGAACTGAAAAGATAGCTGCAGGGGGATAACCTTTCTCAGCTTCGAAAGCAGTTGATGTTGACCAGCTTTTAAACATTGACATCTTAGTGTTATAAGATCCTGATGTCTTAGCTGCAGAGTTGCCAGGTCTTTTTAGATATATCCTATCACCTCTTTCAAATACTGTAGTCCATCCATGAGATAAAAGAAGATCCAATCCGTTCCCCCGCTGATCAAAATCATCCCAAGGCTTTAGTCCATTATCGGCCCATTCAATAGCCTTTTTAGGTGGCTCATAAACTTCTGTATTAATTTCGTTAAGAGCTCGGGCCGAACACATCAAAACTTCTCTTTCCCTCTCTGTGAGATCAGGTATTAAACTTAAATCGCCTTGGAGTAATTCATATCCTTCTGATGGATAAACAGCAATATAACCACCCTCGCCCCTTGTCTCAATTAATACCTTTACTTTTTCACCTGTTATAGATTCATCTTTATTTGCTGGCCTTGAAGCTAGTTTTTTATTTCCTTCAATTGTTTTGCATCTGAAAATAAAATGATATCCATTGGATACTGTTTTTTGAACTACAAGCTTTGAAAGTAAATTTTTATCGTTGAAATGAATGAACCTCTTGTACGTCTCGAATAACTTACCGGATAAATCATACTTGCAATCTATGTCAATAACTTCTACGCCTCCTGAGATGCCTCCGCATATTAAACCAATCTTTTCGAATTTAGCTCCAAAATCATTGAACATTGTTTTCTGATACATCCCCCAGCTATGGACATTAGGGCTCTTGTCTTTCTTCAATGGAATTACATTCACACCATAAGAGATATATTTTCTTGCTACATCTACCATTTTGCGGAAATTTGAAATAGGTGGTTTTCTTCCCTTTGAGATCTTTCAGCTGCAGGAATAGCTTTTATAAGCTCCGTTAATTCGTCTTTCTGTTCTGCAGTCAATGAATGATAATTATCAAAGTATTCGTTGATGTCTTTTTGCTCCACTGATTCATCTTCGTTTTTCCATCTCTTTTGAGTTAGATATTTGGCAGGGTATGGTAAATATTTCTTATCACTTACAGAAGTTTTAAAAGCTGGCAAAGTATCTATTATTTTTTTACGATCTAAATCTGTTAAAGATTTCCATTTTTTTTGACATGCCTCTTTATCTCCTACTTTCTTTCCGTATAAATTCCAAAAAACTTTAAAATCTACGTTAATATATTTTTCTTCTTCTTGTTCTTCTTCTTGTTCTTCTTGCGATCGAGTATCCATACTCTTTACATACTCTATCAATACAGTATCTTTAACGTCTGCAAACTCCTTATTTATACAAGATTGCACTTTTGGGGATGTACTTGAATTGTATTTTAGCCAATTACCTAAAGCCAACTCATTTGTTTTGTCATTATATCTGATTTTTCCAACTTTTATAAAGTATTTAATAAGTATAGATACTCTATCTATAGTGTATCCAATATCGAATGAGATTTGTTTTTTTGTTATCTCATAAACTCCACATTGTTTAGTCCTTTCATTTGTTAATAGATATAAATAGAAAAGTTTTTTATCCTTATCTAATTCGCTAAAAAAACTATCTCCCCATATTGAAGTGTGTACTTTTCTGAAAATTGCCATTTAAAATCCCTCCTCGCTTAACATGTATGTAGATTTATTAGTAAATTCCAGCCCAGATAATGAATAATTATATGTATAAAAAGTTAAACCTAACTCCTCAAAATATTCTCCAGTACTTGACGTATTTATGTCTCCAAGATATACTAAATCTGATTCCTCAACTTTACTTCCTATTAATACTAATTTAAAACATACATTAAATGCAAAATTTCTTTTTTGTAAATATCTCTGTATCCCTCTGGCATACCTTGTAGCTTGTAAAAAAGCTGATAATCCTATTTTATCCCTTTTAAGCTCGTAAACAGTTATAAATAGATTACACTTATATTTCTTAGTTCTCTCATAATATGAAAAATCCAAAACTCTCTCTACAGATATTAAATCTGCGATTCCATAATTGCCTATTCTAACCTGTCTTAATAATTTACCATTTATTTCCAATCCCCTTTCTTCTAATTCCTTACGATCAGCTGTGTAAATGATTTCTTCCAAATCTTTTTCTAAAAAATCCATAATTCCTACGGTTTAAATATTTAACTTATTGGAGCCAAAAAATCCTAATCAAGTAGGATTAAACGGCCTCCTGTAACTTCTATTACCTTCACTCTACCAGTATTCATCATTTTTGTAACTGCTGCCGGAGTAATTTTTTTCAGATCGGCATAAGCTTTAGGCGTTATCAATTTAGTTCTATCTATCTTTAATGCTTCCATGTGTACAAATGTAGTTAATATATTTTACCTATCCAAGCCCCCACCACTTTTTTATGGTAGGGGTGGAGGGTTATTTTAATATTTTTTACCGTGCATTTTTTCACGTGTTTTATTGTAGGCTAATTTTTTATTTATATGCCATTCAAGATCTATTTGTTTTCTTCCGCACATGTCAAGTATCCTTATTACCGTATCTGCTAATTCATCTTCAAATGTATCCTTCACAAAGATTTCAAAATGGTCTATGCAGTAATTTGGTGAAGTGTTATCTGGATCATGTAAATCTTCTTTTAAATCTTCGTCAGCATGGCAATATTTGTCTTTTCTATCAGCTTCCAAAGCCTCAGAAAGCTCACTAACGCAAAGCATTAACAATGTTCCTGTTTCACGTTCTTCATCCCAAAAGCCTTTTTCTTTGGCGTTCTGGTGGATTTTATTTGCTGCATCATTCAATCCTTTTAAAATTGTTTCTTCTTTCTTCATATCTTTAATTGTTAAATTATTTTTCACCTTTCAACACTTCACTAATCTTCTTTTCGATATCCTCAAAATCTTTGAAGAACCCAAGTTGATTTTCTTTAGTTGTGATTAATGGATTAACTACTTTGTGGATCTTCGCCAGGTCTTTCCCGGTGATATTTAATAGCCTTTTTAGGTCAAAAATATCAAGCCCGAACTCTTTTAGATAGTCGCGCATTTCCTCAAAGTAATGCGCCTGTAATTGGTTTAATAGGAATATTAAGGATAGGTGTTTATTAGTGTGAGTTTGGTCGTATCCTTTATCGGTGTATTTCTTTAGTTGTTGTTCTGTCATCTCTTTATTATTTACCCCGCCCCAATTAGAGGCGGGAATGGTTAGTTATTTATTCGCTAATTCAGCTAGTTTAGATTTTAATTCTTCGTATTTAGCCTGCCATGCTTCACATTCTTTCATCCAGTCATTTTGACTTACTGGGTCTTTCTTCACCAACTCATTACCATCCCAATAATAACCTTTTTCACGCTCTGCGGCTTCTAGTTTGGCTGCTTCTTCTGGGGTAGCTTTTCTTAATTTGAAAATATCAATATCATGATGGCCATAAGGTCTAGTATTAAATTTACCTTCACGATTTATTTTTGAATAGCATTCATTTTCTATTCCAATCATAGGAGGATTCTTCATTCTTATAATTAATGGAAAATCACAGGTCCATATCTCCCCAGCTTTAGGCCCAACACCAATCAACTCTTTGAACCTATCCCAGTCGCGGGGGAGTTGTAATGCTTCTCCATATGCCTGTTCGCCATCAAAATACTCCATGGTTTTAATATTATTATCGCTAATACTAAAACTTAATTTATCACAAGGGCCGTTACTCCATCTGTCATTATCGAGCCACTTAAACCCATTCTTTTTAGCCAGCTTAATAGCTGCTTTTCTATCTGTTTTAGGGCAGTTATTCAAATCTATTGCAAAATTCTTTTCCATTATTTAATATTTAAAGCCTGCTTCAAATCATTTATCTGCTTCTCGTACATAATTACATTTTCAGTTTCGTAATCATAGGCCCATGCTAATAAGGCTTCAATACGTTTAAGCTCCTTAGTTAGATATTCTTTGCTAACCTCGTAGTGGCACGAATCCCCTTCTCCCAAGTATTGAATATCGCTTACTAATGGTATCCATTTAGAGCCATTATCTACTAATTTCTGAAGGTGTTCAATTGCGTAATTCATCTCATTAATTTTAAAAATTCGTTAAACTTATTATTATAATCTGATTCTAATCCTCTTCTAGTCTCAACAGTTGATAATGCATGTATTACTGATGCGTGTCCAACTCCTAGTATTCTTCCTGCCAACGAAAGAGATAGATTTTCTTCTGTGCAAAACCAATAGCAAATAAAATGCCTTGCCATTACCACATCATGCAACCTACTTCCTGAAAATAATTGATCAGTCTTGACTTGCATTAACTCGCACGCTTTTTTTATCGGGTTCATCTTCTATTGTATTAACTGTTATTAAATAACCACACTCTTTACATGTGGCTTTGTCTTTCTTTCTCCATATGCAGTTATCTATACATGCGTGGAGACTGCAATGGTATTGTTTCATAGCTTTTGTTTGTCGTGAATATTTTTACCTGTGAATTCTATTTCAAATGATTCTACATTTTCAATTGAATACCATTCGTTCATGCCATCATTCCATTGCCTAACTTTATTATCATTTGCTATAAAAACGAAAGCGCCATTACTAAATCCAATTATATATTTTTCTGGTTCTTTTTTCCATTCTACATTACCACACCAATCTGAATCACTAACAGTTAATGATAGAACTTCGTCACCTTCATAAATTTCATTACCGTTTTTATCCTTTAATCCGGTGAATTGGCATACTGTTTTTGGATATACTAAATTAAAATCACCTGAACACCCAACTAATTCAGTGCCTTTATAATCTACAGGATCGCATACTAATGCAAACTGATTAACTATCCTTGTAGAGCATGAATTTTTTAGTAAATCTCCTTCGATCCACTCGCCATTATCGACTCTTTTTGCTTTGAATTTTATTTCTCTCATCTCGTTTCGTTTTTATATGTTATTACCAATTAGATCGAATAATTTCTTCAATTTCATCCAAATCATTTTCAAATACATCTAGGAAGCAAACACCTTTATGTTTTATTTCTTCAATTTCAAATGACTCATTGCACCCGGCATACATAGCCTCTGGTCCTCTTTCTGGTTTTTCCTCTGGCTGATGATCGTATTCGATGTCCAGGTTTACGCCTTTGTAATTAATGCTGATTTTGCTCATCTCGTTTCGTTTTAAAGTTTGAACAAATGTAATTCGGTTATTTTTATTTTGCAAGTGTTTTGTGATTTATTTGCAATTTATTTGTTAATCGTTTGATTATTCAAAATTGTTAATTATATTTGTACCAACATTAAAATTTAGCACATGAAAAAAATGAGATTGAAAGAAGTAGAAAAACAGCCTTTGCCTGATTCTAATTACAACTTTGCTAATATGATTGTGGGTGTTACTTATGAGGTGCCTGTAAATGGCGATGCATTAAAGAAACGTAAATCACTAAGCGTTACTAAAACAAGATACGTTAAAAAAGCTAATGAATTAGGATATGATATTGACTTCCAAGTTTGGCGAGTTTCGCGGAAGGTATTTATTAGGAGATTAAAATAACCTTTAAATAAAAAGAGATGACACAAGAAAACAGTGTATTCAATACTCTAAATGCCATAAACGTAAATGATAAAACCGAGAAAAAAAGCGGTCTTACTTATTTATCATGGGCGTGGGCATGGGCTGAGGTTAAGAAAGCCTATCCAGATGCATCATTTTTAATTGATCATTATGATGGTAAGCCTTATTTATTTGATGAGAATTTAGGTTATATAATATCAACTAAGGTGACAATATTAGGCGAAACCCTTCCAATGCATTTACCTGTTATGGATGGTGCAAATAAAGCTATGAAATCATATGCCTATACTTATATGGTTAAAGATTGGAACCAATCAAAACAGCAAGGCAAAAATGTGTTTAAAGATAAAACATGTGAAGCTGCAACCATGTTCGATATTAATAAAACTATTATGCGGTGCCTGGTTAAAAATCTAGCCATGTTTGGACTTGGTCTTTATATTTATGCTGGCGAAGATTTACCAGAAGAAGAAAAGCCTGAGCCTGTAACTATTGAAGACGCATTAGTAGAGGTTAAGAATGTAAATACGGAAGAAGATCGGAAAACTATTTGGAACAAATACCCGCAGTTTAAAAACACGCCATCATTTAAGGATGCTATAATTGCTAAAGCTAACGAATTAAAAAAGTAAAACTATGGAAAGCGCATTAAGTACATTGACAAATTTACCTACTACAAGAAGTCAGATAGCTGACTATGTTGAATTAGTTAAAAATGATATTCTGAGCGGATATGTGAAGCCGGAACTGGCCGCGATAATGCTTAAGTCATTTGAAGAAATAGTAAAATCATTACGCTCTGACAATGAAATAAAGGATCATATACAGGATGCCTGCGATTTGCATTGCGAGAAATCATTTGAGTACGGAGATACTAAATTCACTAAATCAGAAAGACCAACATATAACTTTAAGGAATGCGAAAGCGGTAGATGGTTGGAAGCTAGTCAGGCATTAATGAAAGCTAAAAGTGATTTAAAAGCTGTTGAGGATTGGTTAAGAACATTAAATGAGCCAACTCCTGACACATTAACAGGCGAAATTGTTAACCCTCCAACTGTATCAAAAACATCGGTAGTATCTATCCAGCTAAGAAAATAATTTTAACCATCCCCCTGCATTATATGTGCAGGGGTAAAATAAACCAAATGGACTTAATAAAGATAACCGATAAAATGCAGCAACTAATAAACGATCTAGGTAGCTTACGGATGAGTTTGCGGGTGTTTGCAAAGAAGAAAGCAGAAGGTATAGCTGAATACGAAAAGAACGTTGCTAAGACTATTATTTGCCTTAAAAATGGTATTGAATACGAATTAGATGGCAATAAGGTTTCTAATCCACCAACTACAACAGCCGAAAAGATAGCCAGGGGGATTTGCTGGCAGGATAAATTAAAAGCTGAAGAATCGGAAGCTATGTATAAAAGTTTAATCATCAATATTGAGACTATCAAGGCACAGCTTAACGGGTATCAGACTATATTAAGGTATTTAGATAGCAATTAAATGAACTACTACAGAAAATCAAACGGTGACAGGATATCAAAATCTGAAATTGATTCTAAAGTTAGAAAAGCTAAGGCTGAAAAACTGGAAGAACAAAGAGAGGAACTTGGGTATAATTTTTATTTCTAAATAGTTTTAATAAGTAGTTTGTATTTAAAAAGTATTTACTATATTTGTAGTGAATATAAAAAAGCAAATTATGAAAGTAGGTGGATGTACTGTAGGAACTGAATTAGATTTTGATATTATGGCTGATACTGGTATGAGAAAGCTAACTGAAAAACAAGCCATTGATTTAATCAAGAAAGCAGGACTTAAGTTTAGAAGATATAAGGTTTATAAATCTGATAAAAAACCAGCTTGTATTAAGCCAATTGGTAACAAGAAAGATGTTTATGATTTTTTAGAGGAATGTCTCGATAATAGAATATTCATATTTAATGAAGGTATAAAAATCAAGTGATGAATTTAGACACATTTAAAAATCAAGCTTCGTCAACTGACAGTATAATAGAAAAACTATACTTAGAAGATGAAATTAGTGATCACGCTTATGATTTATTAAAAGGAATTGGACTTAGTTTTATTGAGTGTATTGAATATTTAATTAAAAAAAATGAAAACTAAAAAAGTAACAATCAGCCTTACTCCTGAACAACAGGATAAGGCTAAAAAAGATAGTATTAAAATATTCGGGAAAGAAAATTTAAGCGGATATATTCAATTTCTTATTCAAAACAATAAGTTATGAAAGAACAATGGAAAGATATTGTAGGATATGAAGGGCTTTATGAAGTATCAAATTTAGGCAGAATAAAAAGTAAGCGAATTACTAATGATAGCTCTATTTTTAACTGTCGTATACTTAAAGGATATTTGAGTCCTTCTGGGTATATATTTGTTACACTATATAGAAATTCAATTAAAAAAAATAAAAAACCACACAGATTAGTTGGTGAACATTTTTTAGATAATCCTGAAAATAAGCCTTGTATCAACCATATTGATGGCATAAAAATTAATAATGAAGTATCAAATTTGGAATGGTGTACATTTTCTGAAAACACGCTTCATGCATACAGAATAGGATTGATGTCTAGAAAAGCAGAGAAGAATAATATGTATGGTATATTTGGTTCAGATAATCACTCATCAATTCCTGTTATTCAACTTGATTTTAACAATAATATAATTAAACATCATGAATGTATAAGAGCAGCTGAAAGAGATACAGGTGTATCTAATCAAAATATATCAAAAGTATGTAAAGGTAAAAGGCCAACTGCAGGAGGCTTTATTTGGAAATACTATAATATGTAGATAGTTGCCAAAAAAACGGAAGAGCAGAAAAAGCTTATGACAAAAATAATATTCTAATTCTATGCAGAAATGATCACCAATCCTTAGACGGGCTGGATTTAAAATTTAAACACTAATCTGTCACATATATCTACTATAATTGTGACAAATAAAACAAAGTTATGAATAATATTGAAAAGGCATTAATAGACGATATATCACTTGATATTTACTTAACAGACGTAACTATAAAAGAATTTAGACAAGATGTTAAAGAATTAATATCAGAGAAGGTAGATAAGAAAATAATAGAAAAGGCCATAAAACAATTACAAGAAATAATTTAACAATTAAAACTATTGATATGAAATGGATAAATGTAAATGATGAATTGCCTGAGCCTATGCAATTTGTTTTAACATATAGGCCGCTAGCTAAAGGATCAGGCGATGTTACATGCCAAAAGTTTATAAGTAAAATCCATGGCTTCGATAGATGGCACAATGTCACCCATTGGATGCCAAAACCAAAAGAACCAAATGACTAACCTCCACCAATTCATTAAAACAAAAACAGACAAACGCAAGGCTGATAATGTTTGGCCTTGTGGGTGTCATCTTGCAGAGATTAGAACTGAATTTATTAATGATGGTTATAATGATGAACAGTTGATGGAGGATTTGGAAGGTGTGGAATGTTTTGATAGTGTTCATGGGAAATTTTATTATTTATAGATATGAAAGGAATAAATAAAATACACAATTTGAATTTTTTGGATAACGATCTGCCGGATAAGTGCGCCCAACTTATTATAGCAGATCCGCCATACTATAAGGTTAAAGGTGATTTTGATTTTATTTGGAAAACATTTGATGACTATTTAAAAGATGTTGAAATATGGGCTATTGAATGTAAAAGAATACTTTCAGATAATGGCACCTTATTTTGGTATGGTTCAGCAAAAAATATTGCCTATGCTCAAATTATATTTGATAAGCATTTTAATCTAATAAATAACCTTGTTTGGAATAAGGGATCATTTATGGGATTAGAAGAAAGTGAAGGATTAAGAAGTTTTGCACCATGCACTGAAAGAATTTTGATGTATGGAAGTAAAGCGCAAGATTTAACAGGATTGCAGACAATAGAGAAAGAATATATTGCACCAAGAAATCCTTTTGCAATAGAATTAAAACGTGCAAGAATTAAAAAAGGTGTAAGTATTAATCAAGTTGCTGAATATGGGAAGTTTTACGGTAATGTTAACCATGGGGGATCAGTTACAAATTGGGAAAGGGGATATAATGTACCATTAAAAGAACAATGGGAAATTCTTTGTGAAAATTTGCCTATTAAACGCAAGGAGTATGAAGAACTACGCAAGGAGTATGAAGAACTACGCAGACAATTCAACAACCAATTCAATCTTCAGGAAGTATTAAATTTTAAAAATGAAGGTACAAAAACTGGTTCCAAGTATGATCATGATACAGTAAAACCGGAAACATTAACAAGGGCATTGATAAAAACATGTAGTAGAAAAGGTGATTTAGTTGTTGTCCCTTTTTCTGGCTCTGGAACAGAGTGTGCTATGTGTAAAAAAGAAGGCCGTAACTTCTGGGGATGTGATATAGAACAGAAATACGTTGACATGGGAAATAAAAGATGTAATATTATTCAACCTAGTTTATTTTGACACCCGGCGAAACCATAACTACCAATTCAGGCGAAGAGCTTCGTATTATCAAGGTTAATGAACTTGATTTGGTTTGTGTTAATGAGGATAAAGAAGTTAAATTAGTTTTAAAGAGTGATGTAGTATTTATTCAGAGAATTTTATTTTAATAAATAGTTTGTATTTAAAAAGTATTTACTATATTTGTACTGTTATCAAAATGATAACAACGGTACCCGCCGGTCAGGGTTTATTCTTTTGCTATGTTTACTTTCTCTTTTCTTTCTCACTCGGTTTACTCTATCAAAGAGATGTTTACTGTTGATGGTTATAATCAGACAATTGACATCACTGTCGTAGAACTTGATAAATCATTAATAGATTCTGGTTTAGCTGTTAAAAGGAATAGATATGTAATTCTTGTTGATGGAGAAATGACTCTTCGTGACAAGAATTGGTGCCAATATTCTAAGGATAATAATGAAGGTGATTATATTAGAATTGGCTTTACTTTTGGAGAAGCAAAAGAAAGGGCTATGGATATTGTATCTATGGTTGAGAGACATGATAAACTGAGACAAAAAGAAGATAAGTCTCTAGAGAAAGGGAATAATATGTGGATTAACGCCAGAAAAGAAAGAAAAGAAATAGAAGCTAATTTTAAAAAGAATTATCAACTAAATTTATAATCCATGAAAACTAAAAAAGTAACAATCAGCCTTACTCCTGAACAACAGGAGAAGGCTAAAAAAGATAGTATTAAGGTTTTCGGAAAAGAGAATCTATCTGGATATATACAATATTTGATTCAAAGCGCAAAGATATGAATTAATAAATAAAAATGGATTCAAAGGACATTATTCTAGTAAAGATAGAAGCATTTCACGAAGAATTGATAAATCAGTGTAATAAAGCCGGGATAAGCGGAAATATTCAAACCGTTTTTCAGTTCGGTGATGAGGACGTTTTCCCGCATATGAATAACTCTAAATTTTTAAAGTATGGGATACGGATACAGCAAGAGGAGCGTTGATAATAATCATAGCAAAATAAGGGATGATTTGCGTAAGGTATTAGGTAAAAACGCCGTAATCGACACTCACGCACTACCTAAATTCGTTGACTTAGTTG
>Ga0193964_1000890_pt1 | contig 14021 bp, 14 predicted proteins | sample FB_7_MG_FD_140323 | JGI IMG/M metagenome (GOLD analysis project Ga0193964, IMG submission 140323) | Microbial mat bacterial communities from the Broadkill River, Lewes, Delaware, United States - FB_7_MG | ecosystem: Environmental > Aquatic > Freshwater > River > Microbial mats | place: USA... | reverse complement strand
TTTGATATTACTACTGCTTTTCCACCTTCCATTACAGATACACATGAATTTGTTGTTCCTAAATCAATTCCTATTACTTTACCCATTATTATTTCCTCCTTATTATTTTGAAACTTTCACCATGCTTGCTCTAAGTACTTTTTCTTTAAGTTGATATCCTTTTTGAAAAACCTCTGTTACAATATCAGGATCTACATTTTCTTTTTCTTCATGCATTACAGCTAAATGAACATTAGGATTAAATTCTTTATTTAATGATTCAATTTCTTTTAAGCCATTTGAATCCAAAACTTTAATCAATTCTTGCTGTATCATCAATACACCTTTGTAAAATGGATGTTCTTCTTCTCCCTCATAACTATCTAATGCTCTATCAAAATTGTCTAATATAGGCAATATTTGTGACATAATCTTTTCATTTGCAAATACACTTAATTCTTGTTTTTCTTTTTCGGTTCTTTTTCTATAATTTGCATATTCAGCCATAACTCTATTAAGTTTTTCATTTGCCTCTAAAACTTCATTTTTAGCCGAATCTTTTTTACATTCTTCTTCTTTACATTCTTCTTTAGTTATAATTTCATCTGTCGCTACTTCTTCAAATTCATTTTCTTCTAATTTTTCGTCCTTTTCTAATTTTTCACAATTAACTTCAGACTTTGTTTTTTCACTTGATTCATCAATTACTTCTTTATTTTGATTATCCATTTTGTCCTCCTATATATCATTCTCTTCAAACCATTTACTTATTTCATAAGCAATTGATTTTATTAGAGGTATTACTCTTGAATATTGTAATCTTGTTGGTCCTATAATTCCTATTTTTCCCAAATTATATTTGCCCATATGATATGATGCTGTTATCACGCTACAATTTTTCATTTCTTCTATACAATTTTCACTGCCAATTTTAATTACCAAGCCACTATCTTGATCTCTTAAGAGTAAAGATCTTAGATTTTCTCTATCATCTAAAAATTCTAAAACACTTTTAATTTTTTCTATATCTTCATTCCCTTGATTGTCAATTAAATGACTTAAACCATTGTAAATTAATTTCGAGTCATTTTTCTTTGAAATTCTATCCGATATTTGAGATAAGATATATTTATCAGATGAATTTAAATTATCGGGCAATACTTGTATATCTTCAACTATTTCTCTGAATGTTTTATTTTTCAGTTTAGAGGATAAGAGATTAGATAAAATAATTAACTGCGATTCATCTATATCTTTATCAAATTCAATAATTGTATCGTCAACTAAACCTTTTTGATCAACAATTACTAAAAGTGCTCTTCTACTAGTAATCGGTACAAGCCTAATATGAGATAACTTAGAAGTATTAAACTTAGGCATAAGTGCAATTGAAGTATATTGTGTTAATTCAGATAATATTTTAGTTCCATTTCTAATTAATCCTTCTACTTCGTCATAATCTTTAATTACGCTATTTTTGATTGCTTCTCTTTCAGCCTGTGCTATTGCTTCAAAACTCAAAAGTTCATCTACATACAATCTTAATGCAAGCTCAGAAGGTATTCTTCCAGATGATGTGTGTGTTTTAACTAACAATCCCATCTCTTCTAAATCAGACATCTCATTTCGTATAGTTGCAGGACTTACACCTAAACTATATTGTTTTGAAATCGTTCTAGATCCAATGGGTTCACCAAAAGAAATATAGCTATGAACAATAGCTTGTAAAATTTTAAGTTTTCTTTCATCCATAAAATCACCCTTTTTATTAGCACTCACTAGTTTCGAGTGCTAATCGTTACATTTAAAATACCATTGAGATTATCATTTGTCAACTAGATTAAGAAAATTTTAATAATTTTATAAAAAAGTTTCACCAATAATATTCATATAATCAATCCCCTTAGCAGTTGAAATTAATGAATTTTCTTTTTTAACTATTAATTTTTGATTTATTAAATCTTCTATTTCTTTATTATAGGCACTAAAAATATCCATATTATATTTTCTTTTAAAGTTATTTATATCAATTCCTTTATTTAATCTAAAACCTAGCATCATATATTCTGCCATTGAATCTTTAGAAGTTAATACTTCATCTATTATTTCAGTATATGATTTATTTAACTGATTAAAGTAGTCTATTAATTTTGATTTATTATATGTTCTCTTATTATCATAAAAACTATGTGCAGCTACTCCAAAACCTATATATGGACCAAGCTCCCAATATTTTAAATTATGTTTTGATTCATATCCAATTTTACTGAAATTAGATATTTCATATTGATAAATATCTATTTTAGATAATCTTTCAATGATTTTATAATACATTTTTCTATTTTCATAATCTTCTGGAACTATTTTTTCAATATTCATTTTTCCAAAAGGTGTATTTTCCATTATAGTTAAACTATAGTAAGAAATATGATTTAAATTTTCAATAGATGAGATATAATCTAATTCTTTATTTACATCATTAATATTTTGATTTGGTAATCCAAACATCATATCAATGCTAATATTGTCAAACCCACTTTTATTAACCCATTTCAAACTATTTCTTACATCTTCAACATTATGTTGTCTTCCTAACTCTTTCAATTTCAAATTATCAAAACTCTGTACTCCCATACTAATTCTATTAACTAAACATTTTTTATATCCAACTAATTTTTCTAAATTTAAAGTATTAGGATTACACTCCACTGTTATTTCAACATTTTCACTAACCTTATAAAACAAAAAAAGATGATTAATTATTTTATTCATCTCCTGTACTGATAATAAAGAAGGTGTTCCTCCTCCAAAATAAATAGTGTCTACCATATAATCTTTAAATTGATTTTTCCTATATTCAATTTCTTTTAATAAATATTCTATATAATTTTCTACATCTAATTTATTATAACTATATGATATAAAATCACAATATAGACATTTTTTAATACAAAAAGGTATATGAATATATACTCCAATGTTTTTCATGCTATCCACTTCCTTATAAATACATACTAAAAAGAAGTTGTAAAGATATATACCCTTACAACTCTAATTTCTTATTTATCAAACTTTAAAACCGATAAAAATGCTTCTTGAGGTACATTTACAGAACCAACTTGTCTCATTCTTTTTTTACCTTCTTTTTGCTTTTGAAGTAGTTTTTTCTTTCTAGAAATATCTCCTCCATAACATTTTGCTAAAACATCTTTCCTCATTGCTTTAATAGTTTCTCTTGCAATAATTTTATTTCCAATAGCAGCTTGAAGAGGAACTACAAATTGATGTCTTGGAATAATTCCTCCTAGTTTTTCAACAATATATTTCCCTCTTTCATAAGATTTTTCTTCATGTACTATTATTGAAAAAGCATCTATTAATGTTTTATTTATAAGAATATCTAATTTAACTAATTTTGAACTTTGATATTCTTTTAATTCATAATCTAATGACCCATATCCCTTTGTTTTAGACTTTAAAGCATCAAAAAAATCATATATAACTTCATTAAGAGGCATATTATAATGAAGCACAACTCTAGTTTCTTCAAGATATTCCATATCTAAAAATACTGCTCTTCTAGATTGACATAATTCCATTACTGCACCAACAAAACTTGTTGGGACCATGATATTAGCCTTTACAATAGGTTCTTTTATTTCGGCTATTTCAGTAACATCTGGCAAATCACTTGGATTATGAAGCGTGATTTCTTCACCAGAAACCATTGTTATTTTATATATTACGCTAGGTGCAGTTGTAACAATATCTAAGTCAAATTCTCTCTCAAGTCTTTCTTGAATTATTTCAAGATGCAAAAGTCCTAAAAATCCACATCTAAAACCAAATCCCAATGCAACCGAAGTTTCTGCTTCAAATGCAAACGAAGCATCATTAATTTGAAGTTTTTCTAATGCATCACGAACATTATTATAATCTTCTCCTTCTGCCGGATATATTCCACAATATACCATTGAAATAGCTTCTTTATAACCTGGCATAGCTTCTTCTGTCGGATTATTTTTATGAGTAATTGTATCTCCAACTCTTGCATCCTTTAAATTTTTAATACTTGCAGTTACATATCCAACATCTCCTGCTTTTAATGAATCTGCACTTTTTAAACTAGGAATAAAATGACCAACTTCAATAACCTCATATACGCTTTTAGAAGCCATCATTTGAATAGTATCGCCTTTTTTTATTGAACCATCAAACACTCTAATATCTGCGACAACGCCTCTATAATTGTCATAATACGAGTCATATATCAATGCTTTAAGAGGACTTTCTAAAGAGCCTTTTGCAGGTGGAATTTTTTTTACTATGGCCTCTAATACCTGATCTATATTTTTACCTTCTTTAGCAGATATAAGTGGAATATCTGAACAATCCAAGCCTAAAATATCTTCAATTTCTTGTATAACTTCATCACATCTAGCAGCCGGCAAATCAATTTTATTTATTACTGGAATTATTTCTATTTCTTGTTCCATTGCTAAATATACATTTGCTAACGTTTGAGCTTCTATACCTTGAGCCGCATCAACAACTAAAATAGCACCCTCACAAGCAGCTAAACTTCTAGACACTTCATAACTAAAATCCACATGTCCCGGAGTATCAATTAAATTTAATATATATTCATTCCCATCTTTAGCTTGATATTCAAGTCTTACATTGTTTAATTTTATTGTAATTCCACGTTCTCTTTCTAAGTCCATACTATCAAGGATTTGAGCTTTCATTTCTCTTTTAGTTAAAAGCCCAGTATTTTCAATTAATCTATCTGCTAGTGTAGACTTTCCATGATCGATATGAGCAATTATTGAAAAATTTCTTATTTTATCTAATGAATGTTTCATATTTTCTCCTCTCACAATTTATTTTAACTTTAAAATCACTTTTCCTATAATATTTTTTTTCTCTATTGAACCAAAATTTCTACTATCTTTAACATTTTCCAATTTTCTATTATCACTAAGCATAAAGTATCTATTTGTTTCAACTTTATAATAAAATTCTTCGTTAGGCATTTTGCCAAATATTAAATTAGTATCATCATTAATACCATTGATTAAAAGTGCCCCTTTATCTATTTCTACAATATCATTTTGGACTGCCACTATACGTTTTAAATAGAATTCATCTGACTTATCAGGCGCTTTAAAAACTACAATATCATTCTTTTTAAATTTACAAATATTACTTTTTAATAATAATAACTTTTGTCCTTCTTGAAATGTAGGTGTCATAGATATATTATCTACATGAACATGCATTGTACCAAAAATGTAAAATGCAAAAAAAATAAGCAATCCGATAAACAACAAATTCGAAAAGCCTCTAAATATGCTTTTATTACGCACATTAAACACCCCTTTAACTGAATTAATTATACACTAGGATTGGCTTAAAATCAAAATAAATATTGCATATAAGCATAATACATGGTAAAATACTATTTGTCAGTTATGTAAATAAGGAGGTGTAATCGTGGCAAATATTAAATCAGCAGAAAAACGCATTAAAGTTATCGCTGCAAAAACTGCGGTAAATAGAAATAGAAAATCTCAAATTAAAACTGCAATTCGTAGATTCGAAACAGCTTTAGTAGATGGTAATATGGAAAATGCAGAAAAAGAATTACAATTTGTTGAACAAAAACTTGATCGCGCTGCAGCTAAAAATACGATACATAAAAATGCAGCAGCTAGAACAGTGAGTCGTTTACGTAGTAGATTAAATCAAGCTAAAAATGCTTAAAAAAAAAGCCAGAATTGTTTCTGGTTTTTTCTTTTTATAAACTTCTTTTTATACACCTTCATAATTATACTATTATTAAGTCCAATGCTGTATCAATATCTAATCTTCCAGTTTTAATCCTATAATCTAAATCTAAAATGTATTTTTGCTTCTTCGCAATATTATTATAAGGAACATTTTTAACCAATTGAATCCCATTTGAAACGTTATAGTAATTATATTTTTCGCCACTATTATACTCACTTAAAATATTCATTATTTCTTTAGGTGTTTTATTTAAATTTGAAAATCTTTTTAAATGAAATAAGAGTCTATATTTTTTAATTAGCATAGCGTATATTTGTCTCTTAGATATGTTTTTCTTCTCTAGAACACTTAAATATTTATATGCTTGAGTAGGCTTTTTTAAAATTGTAGCATCAATCATTTTAAATATATTACTTTCAGTAGGTTCATCAAAATATAAATCAATTATTTGACCTGTTATTTGATTTTTATAACAACTTAACTTAATTAGCTGATTTTCAATTGTGTATAATGATATATCATCATATTTATCTAAATAATGACTTCTATTTATAATATGTTCAATAAATCTCTGCTCCATCTTTATATTACATTTATTAAAATAATTTTTTATCCAAGCTCTATATGAAAGTAAATCTAATTTACCAATAACCTCTACTTTATTTTTTTTCTTAAATATCTTATATAATTTTTTCCTTTTATCTAATTTTCCATTTTCATAAAATATTAGTGCTGTACTCTTTACATCTTCTTTAAGATAATTCTCTAATTTTTTTATTTCATCTTCAGAATTAAATACTTTCATAGCATTATCTACAACTATTATTTTCTTTTCATCCATTAATGGATATGTTTGTGCTTGATCAATAATTTGATCAATTGTTGTTTTTTTACCATTATATCTAATAAAATTAAATGAACAAAAATTTGGATTCAATTGTTTTTTTAATTCTACTAAGGATGATTCTAAAAGATATAACTCCTCTATTTCCAATAAACATACTCCAAAATTTAAATCTATATTTTTTAATAAATAATTAGAATAACTCATTATTATCACCTTTTCTATCTTTTTTTATTATAAAATACCATAATGCTAAAATAACAAGCATATATGTAATTAAATAAGGTTCCTTTATTTTTTCAATATAATACTTGTAATGATCCTTATCTGAAATTTTAAAAATTTTAATACCGCAATCCATTCTAATTGAAATTTCGCCATCGATATCAGTTCTTAATATTTTATATTGCTTTTTTTCTAATCTTTCAATTACTTCATCAGAAGGATGACCATAATTGTTTTTACCAACAGATATAATTGCATATTTACATTTTATTTTATTTAAAAAATCATTTGATGTACTATGTTTGCTTCCATGATGTCCAACTTTTAATATGTCAATATCAATATTATCAGAAAATAATTCATTTTCTGATAAACCAATATCTCCAGTAAATAATATCTTATTATTATTTATATTTAATATTTGAACTAATGTTTCTTCATTTCCAACATTACCATCAATATAATCTTTAGGCCAAACCGCTTTAATATTAGCTCGTTTATCAAAAGTATGTTTTATTCCTTTTTTCATACTATATATTTTACCATCATATAGTGGTATAAATTCTTTTAAATTTTTATAAGGTGGTTTTTCAGCTGTAATTATATTATAAACATTATAATCATTAATTAAATATTCCAAATTTCCAATATGATCTATATCATAATGACTTATATAGACATTGTGAATTTTGACTATATCATGTGTTTTCATAAAATTATAAATATATTTGTTATAATGATTTTTTGCCAAAAATTTATTTCCTCCAGTATCAATAAAAAAATTATTATTATATAATTCTACAAAAGCAGAATCACCTTGTGCTACATCAATAAAGCTCACCCAAATTTGAGTAGTAGGAATAAATATAATAAAAACATAAGATAAAAAAACAAAACATAATCTTCTAAATAAAATTCTTCTTTCACTTAATTGATAATATATTAATATAAAAAAATATAGTACTATCTGAATAATATACGGCTTTGTACAATTTATTTTAAATTCATTAATATATAATGAAACTTTTAATAGCTCATATAGTGAATAGTATATAAAGTCTAATAAAATATAAAAGTAAATAAATATATTAGGTAATATTAAATATAAAGGCCAAATAATTAAAATCAGAAAAATAATAGGAATAAATAATGGCACAAATACTATATTAGCTACTATATTTAGAAAATTTACATATCCAAAATATAACATTTGTATAGGAATTAAAAATATCTGCGCTGAAATAGTCATACTTATAATAGATTTAACTTTTGAATTTTTTATATTAAATAAATTATATATAGATTTATAGAATAACGCTATGCCCAAAACAGCAGAAAAAGATAATTGAAATGATAAATCAAATATAATCATTGGATTTAAACATATAAATATACATGCAGTTGCAAAAATACAATTTATAAAATTATATTTTCTTAAAAATATTTTTGAACATACATAAATTATATAAAAAACTACAGCTCTAACAGCACTTATTGGAAAAGAAATTAACATTAAATAAAAATATAAAATTAATATTATTAGCAAGTTTTCAATTAAATTGCTACTTATAAATTTATTAAGTATAATTTTTAGTCCTTTAATTAATATTCCAATATGGAGCCCTGAAATTGCTAGCAAATGTGCCATCCCTAAATCTTTAAATATTTTATTACTATCTAAATCAATTGATTTATTAACTAAAATTTTAGATGCAAAGGCTTTTATATTTAATGGTAATTCTTCTATTCGTTTATACGTCAAATTTAATGTTTTTTCTCTAATTCCATTTCTTTGATTTAAAACTTTGATATTTTTACAATCAATAAATCCAATAATATTCAAATTGCTTTTTTCCCTATAAATATTTCTTCCCCTAAATGTTCTTTTTTTATCATACTTATTAACATTGCCAGTTATAGAAATTATCATATTTTCTTTTATACTAAAATCATTTGTTCTAACTTCAATATAATATGATGGAGAAAATAGACTAGGTGAATTTATTTTTACTAAGCATTTATTATAATCATACCTAGTTGTTTCTTCAACTATTCCAACAAAAGAATTTTGTTTGCTATAATACTCAATATTCTTATTGTGTTCATGCATTATTAAAAAAAACCTACATAGTATAATTAGCCACAGCAAAACAAAGTATTTACTTTTACTTGTTTTTATTGTTTCATATAACAAGAATAAAATACTAACCCCTGCTAAAAAATAAATTTTAAAATAAATTAATACAATTGTGACTAAACATAAAACAAAATAGTATATTGCTGGATATTTGTATTTCATAATGTCACCCCTTTAATGGTAACATATTTTTAATAAATTTAAAAAGGCACTAAGAATTTCTTAGCGCCCATAAATAAACATCCTATTGCTCTATAATTGTTCCACTTTCACCCTTTAATGCTTGTTTTGCTTTTTGAAGTGAAGCTACAATCGCTTTTCTACCCTTTTTAGATTCAGCAAATTTAATAGCCGCTTTAACTTTTGGTAACATACTTCCTGGTGCAAAATGGCCCTCTTCAATATATTTATATGCCTCAGTAACAGTTATGTGATCTAAATCCTGTTGATTTTCTTTTCCAAAATTGATTGATATTCTATCTACTGCAGTTAAAATAACAAGCATTTCTACATCTAAATCTTCAGCTAATTTTTCAGAAGCTAAATCTTTATCGATTACTGCAGGAACTCCTTGAAGTTCTTTTCCATTTTCAATTACTGGAATTCCACCACCGCCAACAGTTATAACAATATTTTCAGCTTCTACTAATGATTTAACTGAATCAATTTCAACTATTTTTAATGGTTGTGGAGATGCAACAACTCTTCTATATCCTCTGCCAGAATCTTCAACCATAACGTAGCCTTTTTCATTAACTAATTTATCTGATTCATCTTTTGAATAAAATGGTCCAATTGGTTTAGTAGGATTTTTAAAACCTGGATCATTATGATCTACAACCACTTGTGTAACTAAAGAAACAACAGGTCTATTAATACCACGTTTTCTTAATTCAACTCCAAGTGCTTGCTGAATATGATATCCAATCATTCCTTGACTCATCGAACCACAAACATCAAAAGGCATTCCAGGAGTAACATGATCCGCTGTTTCATTTTGAATTACAATTCTACCAACTTGTGGACCATTTCCATGAGCTATAACAACTTCATAACCTTCTTCAATCAAATCAGCTATATAACAGCTAGTTTCCTTTATTACTTCTAATTGCGCATCTGCTGTAGCTGGTTTGCCCGCTGCTTGTAGGGCATTTCCACCTAATGCTATTACAACTTTTTTCATTCTTAACCTCCTAAATTTATAATAAGAATAAAAGTCGATGCCTCTCAATTAAGATAGCCATCGACTTAAAATTTCAAATCGTTAAATAATTATTCACCTAATGTAGCAACCATAACAGCTTTTATAGTATGCACTCTATTTTCAGCTTCATCAAAAACTACAGAATGTGGACCTTCAAATACTTCATTAGATACTTCCATTGCGTCTAAATCATACTTTTCATTAATTTCTCTACCAATAATTGTTTTTGTATCATGGAATGCTGGTAAACAATGCATGAAAATAAAATCATCAGCTGCCATATCAACCATTGCTTGATTAACTTGATATGGTCTTAATAAATTAATTCTTTCTTTCCATACTTCTTCTGGCTCACCCATAGAAACCCATACATCAGTATAAATTACATCTACGCCTTCGATTCCTTGTTTAATATTATCAGTTATCATAATGCTTCCGCCAGATTCTTCGGCTAAAGCTTTAGCTTCATCTATTAATTCTTTTTCAGTATATAATTCTTGTGGAGATACAATTCTAAAATCCATTCCCATTTTAGCTGCACCAATCATTAAAGAATTTGCCATATTATTTCTTCCATCACCAACATATGCAAACTTAATTCCTTTTAAATGACCTTTATGCTCTAAAATTGTTAAGAAATCTGCTAAAATTTGAGTTGGATGGAATTCATTTGTTAATCCATTCCATACTGGCACACCTGCATATTCAGCTAATTCTTCAACTATTTCTTGTCCAAATCCACGATATTCAATACCATCATACATTCTTCCTAAAACTCTAGCAGTATCAGCCATTGATTCTTTTTTACCAATTTGGCTTCCTGTAGGGCCTAAATAAGTTACATGTGCTCCTTGATCATATGCAGCTGTTTCAAACGCACATCTAGTTCTTGTAGAAGCTTTTTCAAAAATAAGAGCAATATTCTTATTTTGAAGACACTTTCTTTCAGTTCCAGCATACTTCGCCTTTTTTAAATCCATAGAAAGATCAAGTAAAAATTTAATTTCCTTTGGAGTAAAATCCTTAATCTTTAAAAAATGTCTGTTTCTTAAATTAAATGCCATTTTAATACCTCCTAAAATTTCTCTTATATTTTTTTATATTTTTTCTCTATACAAAGGCATACTCATACATCTTGGGCCGCCTCTTCCCCTTGATAATTCAGAACTAGGAATAATATGTGTTTTTATACCGTGTTTATCTAACAATTCATTAGTAACATAATTTCTAGAATAAACAATAACTTCGCCAGGTGCTACAGCTAAAGTATTTGAACCATCATTCCACTGTTCTCTTGCTGAATCTATATAGTCTCCTCCAGCACATCTAATTAAATCAATTTTATCAACATCTAAGTGCATTGCTAAAATTTCCTCAAGTTTACCCGTTTCTTTAACAATTCTTAAATTTTCATTATCTCCTCTATGAATAGCATATACATTTAGAGGACCTTCTATTCCTGGATGAATAGTAAATTTATCATAATCAACCATTGTAAATACAGTATCTAAATGCATAAATGCTCTAGATTTTGGTATATCAAATGCTAATATAGTGTCAAATGATGAATTTGTTTTAAATATATTTTTTGCTAACGTTTCAACAGCATGAGCTTTAGTTCTTTGAGAAATCCCTATAGCCAAAACTTTTGGACTAAGCACTAATTGATCTCCACCCTCAATTGAAACATTTTCAAGTCTTTCATACCAAAATGGTATATCCATTTTTTTGAAATCTTTATGATGATTAAAAATATAACTTGCAAAAATAGTTTCTCTATTTCTAGTAATTGTATGCATATGATTTAAAGAAATTCCATTACCTATAGTAGAAAATGGATCTCTTGTAAAATACAGATTAGGCATTGGATCTGTAATAAATGGATAATTTGAATCCACAATATTTTGAAGTGATTCTGCTCTATATTCTTTTATTTCAGATTTTCTTAAACCAGACATCATTTTTAATATTAAATCTTTATTACTTAGTTTACTAAAATAATCTGAAATAGCATTAATCAATCCATCACCATAAATATTTGATTCTTTCAAAAATTGTACTATAAGTTTATTTCTTACATTACTATCTTCAATTGATTCAGCTGCCAAATCTTCTAAATAATAAACCTCTGCCCCGGTCTTTCTTAATGTATCCGCAAAAGCATCATGTTCTTCTTGAGCAATTTTTAAATAAGGAATATCGTCAAATAATAATCTTTCTAGTATGTCGGGCATTAAATTTTCTAACTCCTGTCCCGGCCGGTGTAACAAAACACTTTTTAATTTACCAATCTCTGAATATACATTTAAATTCCTCATAATTCCCTCCTATGTATTAGCCCCTTTACAATTATATTGTACAGGGGAGTTTATTTTTCGTCAATATTTTTTTGTTTATTTATTTATGCAATGTATATTTATTCATAAATATACACACTAATCCCTCCATTTTTTATATCTTGTATGTCTTGATTTTCTAATGTTATTTTCTATTATTTCCCTATCTTTATCTCTGTTGATTTTTTTTTGCTTTCTTCCATAAATATTCATAATATAGATTAAAAGCAATATTCCTGCAATAATTTTTAAATAACCTTTAAAAATATATATATCATTCATTTAGTAATTCTCTTTTAAAAATAGCTGTCATCTGTCTTGCATTGGCACCATTTTGAATAGATATTAACTCCCACCTATCATTGCCTAAATTATTAAATTCTTCTTCATGCTTTTTAGTAAGTCCTTTTGCAGTAACTCCATAAAATCTTATTGGCACAAATTTATATTCATATTTCATTTTGTCACTTCTTTCATAATTATTCTTCTTATATATTTTATCATAAAAAGCATTAAAATCTTAGTATTTTTATAATTTAAAAATGCTAAAATATTTTTTATATAATATTAGTAGGTAATTATATTTTTTTCTTTTAGAGAAATATATATTGTGTTAAAATAAGTAAGGAGGTATGTGATGAATAAAAAAAGATATATTACATTTACATTGTTTACATTGTGCCTATTGCTCTTATGTTCTTGTACAAAAAAGGATCCAATTAAAACCGAATTTTTTAATTATATTAATGTCGACTTAGAAGAAATAAAAACTAATGAAATTGAATCTATTAATTTATTTGATTCAATTGTTTCTCAAGATGATTATTCATATAAGGAATTATTGGCTTCGTTAGATGAAACTATCATTCCAAAGTATTCAAAATTTTTATCTGATTTAGAAAACTTTGAATTTGAAACCGATGAAATAGAAAATTTAAACAACATCTATATAGAAGGTGCTAAACTTCAGCTTAAAGCTTTCGAATCATTAAAAACAGGTATCGAAGAAAGAGAACAACAAAGTTTAGATTTAGCATTAGATTATATTGAAAAATCAAAAGTTTTTATGGATAGTTTTCAAGAACAAGCAATAAAATTAGCTACAGATCACGATATTAAATACAAATAAAAAAATCAATAATTATCGCAATTATAAAAAAGCGTTATATTAGTATGAAATTTGCTAATATAACGCTTTTTTATATAAAATTCTATTTTAAAATCATAGCTTTTTTAATATCCTCTTGCCTATTACATTAGTATCTTAAAATCTAGGAAAATTATAACTTAAGGAGTATACATTTTAATTTACATAAAATATATACTCCTACTAATTTAGCACAACTATTTTTTTGTGATAATTGTTTTTAAATAATTTGTCTTACCATATTTATTTTCAACTACTACTATTACTTCATTTTCGCCCTCTTCTAAATGAACTACACATCTCCAAATACCTTTATTATCTACAGCTATTTCTTTCCCATTAATTTCCATTAATAT
>Ga0193964_1000888_pt1 | contig 14027 bp, 13 predicted proteins | sample FB_7_MG_FD_140323 | JGI IMG/M metagenome (GOLD analysis project Ga0193964, IMG submission 140323) | Microbial mat bacterial communities from the Broadkill River, Lewes, Delaware, United States - FB_7_MG | ecosystem: Environmental > Aquatic > Freshwater > River > Microbial mats | place: USA... | reverse complement strand
GCAGTATTTTTAGGTGTAATTGTTGCTTTAATTTTAGAGCCAATTCCCGCTGCTTTAATTGGGCTAACTGGTGTCGCTTTTTCAGCAACTTTTGGACTTGTAGGTGAAACAGCAAAGGCTAGCAGAGATTGGGCACTGAGTGGCTTCTCAAATGGTGTTATTTGGTTGATATTTGCAGCATTTATGTTTGCACTTGGTTATAAAAAATCGGGCTTGGGTAAAAGAATTGCTTTACTGCTTGTAAAACTTCTAGGTAAAACTACCTTAGGGCTTGGATACGCAGTTGCATTTGCTGATGGTATTTTAGCACCTTTTATGCCATCAAATACCGCAAGAAGTGCAGGGACAATTTTCCCAATCGCAATAAATATACCACAAATGTTTAATTCAACTCCTGACAATGAGCCAAGAAAAATTGGTTCTTATATCTCTTGGGTTGCAATTGCTGCTACTTGTGTTACTAGTTCTATGTTTTTAACTGCTCTTGCTCCAAATTTGTTAGCTGTGTCTTTAGTAGAAAAAAGTACGGGGATAATAATTGAATGGGGGCAATGGTTTAATACTTTAGCTATTATTATGGTACCACTATTTTTAATAGTACCTTTTTTAGCATATATAGTATATCCACCAGAACAAAAACATTCACTAGAAGCTCCAAAATGGGCCGCAAAAGAGTTGGAGTTAATGGGGCCTATTACAAGAAAAGAATTACTAATGCTTGGGCTTGGAATATTAGCTTTGGCTATGTGGATATTTGGCAAGACAATTGGTGTAAATGGTACAACAGCTGCAATTGCGGTATTATCTCTTTTGGTATTGACTAATGTAATTTCTTGGGAAGATGTAATAACAAATAAAGGTGCTATCAATGTTTTTATTTGGTTTGCAACTTTAGTAGCAATGGCAAGTGGTCTTAAAAAAGTAGGATTTTTAAAATGGGCAGCTGGTTTAATCTCTGGTGGATTAGTAGGACTTGATCCTGTTACAATTGTTATAACTCTTGTAGTACTATTCTTTATATTTCATTACTTCTTTGCAAGAGTTACTGCACATACAGTTGCTTTACTTCCATTATTTTTAGGCGTTGCAAGTAATCTTTTACCTGGAAATATGATAGAACCTTTAGCTTTACTATTAGTAGGTTCACTTGGATTAATGGGAATTATTACACCATATGCAACAGGACCTTCTCCTATTTGGTATGGGGCAGGATATATTACACAAGCTGTTTGGTGGAGACTAGGAGCTATATTTGGTGTGGTTTACTTGTCTGCTTTAGTACTCTTAGGATATATGATTCTATAAATATAAAAAGATATCGTTTTACGATATCTTTTTTATTTTATTCTTATTTAAAATATCTATAATACCTTATGCGAAAAATACTATTACTTTTTATTATACTTACTAACTTTATCTTTGCAAACTCTTCAATACTTATTGTAAATTCATATCATAAAGGTTATGAATGGAGTGACAGCATTATTAAAGGGATAGAAGAAACTTTTTATTCCCATTCAAATATTGATATGAATATTTTATATATGGATTCAAAAAGAATAACATCCCAAGAATATTACAATAAATTAAAGCAGTTATATACGATACAACTAAAAAATAGAAAATATGACTTGGTTATCAGCGTTGATAGATTTGCTTATGATTTTGTCTTAGAAAATTATAATCAATTTTTTACTGATGAAAGAATATTAGCAGTTGGAATTGAAAATTATAATGAAAATAATACAAAAAAATATGACTTAGAAAATAAGGTCTCTGCATTGTTGGAAAAAAGAGATTTGAAAGCAAATGTAAGATTAATAGAGCAGATGATGCCTACAATAAAAAAACTATATATTATTAATGATAAAAGCATTAATGCAACTCATACTGAACCTTTGATTAAAAAATTGATGGATGATTTTGATGAAAAGTATCAATTAATATATTTACGGGAAGATAATTTGTCTCAATTGGTAAATAGGTTCTCAAAATTTGAAGAAAATAGTGCTATATTATTCGTTCGATTTTATAAAAATAGTAATGGAAATTTAAATAAAAATCAAGATATTGCTCATTTTATCAAAGGTTCTAAGGTTCCTATATTTATTACTGATTCAATATTTAATAAAAAAGGAGCTTTAGGTGGAAAAATAGTTGATCTTTATAAATTTGGTCAAACTTCTGGCCAGATGGCTCTTGATTTATTAGAGGATCAGACTAGTACTATTGTAATATCAAAAGATTTGTATTATGTTTTTGATTCTTTAAAACTAGATCAGTTCTTTTTGTCTGTGATTAATTTACCCATGCCATATACAATTGTAAATAAAAGTTTGACATTTTTTGATGAATATAGAGGTTTTATTGATTTTGTTTTTATGATTTCTCCAATTTTGCTTATTTTGATTATTGGTTTGGCTCATAATATTTATTTAAGAAAATATGCTGAAAAGAAATTGAATGATAAGATAGAAAAAGAAAAAAAACTAGAAAAAGAGAGAGAAAAAAGTAGACAATTTATAATGCAACAATCAAAACTTGCAGAAATAGGTGAAATATTTTCCTCAATTGCACATCAATGGAAATCTCCATTAGTAGAGATAACAACAATCGCTCAAGAAAGTTTTTATAGTTCAAATAGCACTTTAAGCGAAAATGAGTCGTATGTAAAAGATATTATGACTCAAGTAGACTATATGAATGATACTATAAATGATTTTCAAGATTTTATAGTCCCATCAAATAAAAAGAAGATTTTTGATGTAAAAGAAGCTATTAGCTCTATATTGGATATTGTAAATCACAATATGAAATATAACTATATCAAAATAAATATGGAAGTTGAATCAAAAACAAATCTTCATATATCTGGTTTTAGAAATGAATTTATGCAATCTGTTTTAAATATAATAAATAATGCAAAAGATCAATTACAAGTAAATAATTTAAAAAATAGATATATAGATATTTATTTTTATAATGTAAATAAATATTTGGTGGTGAAAATTAATGATAATGCTGGTGGAATTAAAATGAAAGATATTGATAATATTTTTCAACCATATTTTTCAACAAAAACAGAGGGACATGGTATAGGACTTTATATGGCTAAAATGATTATTGAGGATAAGATGCATGGTAAATTAAGTGTAGATAATATAAAAGATGGTGCATCGTTTACTATTAAATTGGAGAATGTAGAATGAAAATTTTAGTACTTGAAGATAACGAACGTTTATTAAATTTAATAAAAATTGAGTTAGAAAAAGAAAATTATAAAGTGGATGTATTTACAGATGGGGATGATGCTTTAAATGCATTGGAAAATGGGTATTGTTGTTTTATATTAGATATAAATGTTCCTAATATTGATGGTATATCTTTACTTGAAATGTTAAGGGTAAATCATGAAAAAACTCCTGCAATTATAATTAGTTCAAATCATGATTTTGAGAAAATTCAGAAATCTTATGAGTTAGGTTGTGATGATTATATAAAAAAACCTTTTTTTATACTAGAACTTATTCAAAAAGTAAAAAAGTTATGTACAATACAAAAAAAATTCCTACAATTTGATGAAGAATATAAGTATGATTTTATTAACCATATTTTATATAATAATGATAAAGAGATAGAATTAACAAAAAAAGAGATTTTGTTTCTAGAGTTATTTTCAAAAAATATACATCACATAGCTACTTATGAAGAGATTGAAGAGTATGTTTGGGAAGGTGAAGAGACAAATTTAACTAATATAAGAGCAGTTATAAAAAGATTAAGAAAAAAAATACCTAGTGAATCGGTAACTATTGTCAAAGGTATGGGGTATTCTTTAAACAAAGATATAAAGTTTAGTTAAAATCTCCAAGCAACTATACGGCTTATTTTTTGACCTTGTTGCATATCTATAGTTTTAACCTCTTTTATATTTTCACTTTTTAGTATTTTATATATTTCATCTAAATTTTCTTTTTTTGATACTAAAGTAGTAAACCAATTACAATTTTTTTTGAAATTTGTACTTTGTGTTATCATTTTTCTTATAAATTCTAGTTCTCCCCCATCACACCATAACTCATTGTGTTGTCCTCCAAAGTTTAAAGAAATCTTTTTATTTTTACCTTTTGAAAGATTTGTTATTTTTCTTTTTGTTCCCTCTTTTGCTTCTTTTTTTGACCTATGAAATGGTGGATTGCATAGTGTAAAATCAAAATAATCGTCTTCTTTGATAATACCATTAAAAATATCATCTTTATTTTTTTGTTTTCGTATAATAATATTTTTTTTGAGATGTTCATTTGAGCTTATAATATTATCCGCACTATTTAGTGAAATATCATCATATTCGCTTCCTACAAATTGCCAACCATATATACTATTTCCTAAAAGTGAATAGATGCAGTTCGCTCCTATACCAATATCTAAACCTTTTATTTCTGAACCCTTTGGAATAATATCATTTTGTGTTAATAAATCAGCAATATAGTGTATATAATCAGCTCTTCCTGGAATTGGTGGGCATAGATAATTTTTAGGTATACTCCAACTTTTAATATTATAAAAGTGGTAAAGTAGGGCTTTGTTTAGTGTTAATACTGCTTGAGAATCAGAGAAGTTTATTGATAAATCATTATATTTATTTAATTTTACATATTGCTTTAGGTCTGGAAAACTTTTTATTAATTCTTCGAAGTTATATCTATTGTTATGTAGGTTTCTTGGGTGTAATGTTTTTGTATCTTTTTTTCTTATCATTTCGTATTGTATCTAAATTTTTAGTAAATTTTATGTACAATTAAAAATGAAATTTTTTTTACTTTTATTTATATCACTTAACATTTTATACGCTTCTACATTAAATTTATCCATCTCTTCAAACCCTAGTAGAATTAACCCTATTTTAGCAAATGACACAGCAAGTAGCGAAATTGCAGATTGGATTTTTAATGGGCTTTTTAAATATGATAAAGATGGAAATGTAGTTGGAGATTTGGCATTAAGCCATCAGTTTTTGGATGAATTAACTTTAGTAATAAAATTAAAAAGAGATGTCAAATGGCACGATGGTAAAATATTTACTGCTAATGATGTTGTATTTACTTATGAAACTATTATAAACCCTAAAATATATACCTCTATTACTTCTTTATTTCTTAAAGTTGATTCTGTAATAGCAGTAGATGAATATACATTGAAAATAAAATATAAAGAACCATATTTTAAGGCTTTGGAGATTTGGATGATGGGAATTTTACCTTCACATCTCTTAAAAGATTCAAAAGATTTAATGACTGACGAATTTAATAAGAAGCCAATAGGTACTGGTCCTTATACTTTAAAAGAGTTAAAAATATCTCAAGATGTAGTTTTAAACGTAAATAAAAACTACTTTGGAAAAGTTCCAAAAATTGAAAAAATTCACTATAAGTTTGTGCCAGACCCAACAACTTCTTTTTATATGCTAAAACAAGGGCAGTTGGATCTTGGAGGATTAACTCCAATACAAGTTGATAGACAATTAGGAGATAAGTTTAAAAGTGACTTTACTATATATGAAAGAGAAGCAAGAAGCTATACTTATATAGGATTTAATCTGAAACATGAAAAATTTAAAGATAAAAGGGTACGGCAAGCTATAAATTTAGCTATAGATAAAAAAGAGCTTGTCGATATTTTATACTTTGGTCATGGAAAAGTTTGTAATGGTCCTTTTTTACCTGGAACATTTGCATATGATGAAAATATAAAAACTAGTAAACAAAATATAAAAAAATCCAAAGAGATATTGAAAAGTTTGGGATATGATGAAAATAATAAATTTACTTTTCAAATAATTACAAATACAAATAACTCTGCACGCGTAAATACAGCACAAATATTGCAGTACCAATTAGCAAAAGTGGGAATTGATATGAAAATAAGAGTGATGGAGTGGCAAGCATTTTTAAATACTGTAGTGCACCCTAGAAACTTTGAAGCCTTAATATTAGGCTGGGCATTACCTTTGATGCCATCAACTCGTTCTGTTTGGCATAGTAGTAGTGATAAAACGGGTGGATTTAATTTTACGGGTTATAAGAATAGTAGTGTTGATAAATTAGTAGAAAAAAGTGAAATAACTATTGATAAAAAAGTGTTAGGGCAAATATATAAAGATATGTCCAAAATGATTATTGCTGATTTACCTTATATATTTTTATATATTCCAAATAGTATAACAGCAGTTAATAAAGATATAAAAAATGTATCGCAAGCCCTTATTGGACTTACTCATAATCAAGAAGAGTGGATAAAGGGTAATTAATACCCATCCGTAAATTTTTTCTTTTTATGCTTGTCTTTTTTATATCTATTATTATTTTTTAATTTTGCTAAGAGATTTGATTGTTTTAATACGAGAGCTTTTTCTTTTTCAAAATCTTTTGAATGATCATCAAGTGTATCTAGTATTGTTTGGGCTACACCTTTAAGTGCTATTGGATATTCACTATATAGTTCAATAGTTGGTGCTTTTTTAAGCTCTTCGTAGCTTTTTAGTGTAGCTTTTTTATAAAGTTCTAAATCAAAATTATCATATTTTAAAAGAGTTATAGCTTTTGTTATAAATTTTTCTAAAACTCTTATATATCTTAATCTTATTGTTTTTTCGTTTATTTCGTAAGTCATTATTATTTATGTTCTATAATCTGCATTAATTTTAACATAGTCATAACCTAAGTCACAACCCCACGCTGTAAATGAGCTACTACCAATACCTAAATCACATGTTATTTTAAAACTATTTTCTTCTAAAACTTTTGCAGCTTTTTCTTCTATCTCTTTTGTAAAAAGAATCTCTCCACAGTTGTAAACTAATATATTTCCAAAAGTAATTTTAAGAGTTGCTTCATCACAAGATGCTCCACTTGCTCCAATAGTAGAAGCAATTCTACCCCAGTTTGGATCTTCTCCAAAAAGTGCTGTTTTTACTAGTAAAGAATCTGATAATGCTTTTGATATAGTTTGTGCTTCTTCATCGTTTAATGCACCATTTACTTCAAAGGCAACAGCTTTTTTAGCACCCTCTCCATCTGCTACCATTAACATAGCCATATCATGCATAACTAATCGAAGAACCTCTTTAAAAGCTTCTTTATCATAAGCATTTGATTTTTTATTCGCTAGTAACATAACTGTATCATTTGTTGATGTGTCACCATCTACACTAATTGCATTAAAAGTAGTAGTTGCATTATTTTCGAGTAGTTCTTTCATATCTTCTTGTGGAATTGCCGCATCTGTACAAATAAAACATAACATTGTTGCAAGGTTTGGATTTATCATCCCTGCACCTTTTGCAATTGCACCTATTCTAAATGTACTTTTATCTTCTAGTTTTACTTCATAAAAACAACTTTTAGGATAACTATCTGTTGTCATAATAGCTTCAGATAATTCTTTACCATTTTTATTTTCAAGATTAAATTCTAATGCTTTTTTTACTATTTTTTCTTTTGGAATAGGGACACCAATTACACCTGTACTACTCATAATTGGATTTTTAATTTGTGGAAATGTTTGATTGAGTTGACTAAAAATCTCATCAATATCTTCAATCCCTTTTGCTCCTGTCATAGCATTTGCATTTTTTGAATTAATCAATACAAAGTTTGTTTGAAAATCTTGTTGATATTTTAAATAATGTCTTAAAGGTGCCGCTTTAAAATTGTTTTTAGTAAATATAGTTTCTACTTCACATAAAGTATCACTATAAATAAATCCAATATCTAATGCATTGTTTGGTTTTAAGTTTGCACTTACACCATCACAAAAAAATCCATCTATATCGCTTATTGTTCCTTTTAATGGAAATATACTAAACATATGAATTCTCCTTTAATGTAGTTATGTTTTTTGGTGCTTTTGTTTCGTTTAACAATCTTTTTGCTTTTGAAATACCTTGTTGGTTACCAATTACTAGTAACTTGCACCCTTTTGATACTTTCGTATCGCCCTTTGGTGTTTGAATAAAACTCCCATCAATTTCTGTAATACCTATGATACTTACTTTTAAAATATCTCTTAAGTGAAGATCTTTTATCTCTTTATCTAAAACCCAACTATCATCATTGATATATAATTCTTCCATATCAATAGGAGTATCTTTTTTATATAAGAACTCTTCAAGTACATTTTCCATATCTGGACGAATTGCCATGGCACTAACTCTTTTTGCCATTAATTCAGGAGGGGCAACTACTTTGTTTGCACCAAGTTTTTTAAGTCTTTCCATATCTTTTTGTGACTCAGCATTACAGATAATTAAAAAAGGCTTATTTCTTCCTAACTCTTTTTCATATAGTCTAACAGAAGCTATAATAGTAATACTATCTGAAATATTTTTAGATAATGATATAACCCCTTTTGCACTTGAAAGATGAGATTTTAGAAATGCCTTTTCTGTATATGTTTCCTCTTTTACATAGTATGGGTAACCGTGCTTTGTTGCAATCTCTTCTAAATTTTCAGCAGGGTCTACAACAACAAAAGGGACATGACTTTGTCTAAATTGTTCTGCTAATTGAATAGTATATTCATTGTGATTGAAAATTACAAAATGATTTCGTAATCGTGCTATTTTATATAACATATCTCTTTCCTTATAAAGATCTAAAAATCTTCCTGTTACTAAAACTTGAATTAGTGCAGTTATTGATAGTGTAAATATCAAAAATCCAAAGATAATCAGTGTGATTGTAAATAATCTACCTGCTTGAGAAATTTCATTTACTTCTCCAAAACCTACCGTTGTAAATGTAATACCTGTTTGATATATAGCATCCAAAATTGGAAAATCATCAATTATCATATAACCAAGTGTTCCACCCATCATGATAAATTGTAATAGTATTAGAGGTAATCGAAAGTGTTTAAGTTGAGAGTAAATCTCTTTGTCTAGATCAAACTGTGGTTTAGAAGTATTATACTCCCACCCCAAAGCTCGTTTGATGTTTCTTATGCGTTTCATAAAAAAAACATCTTTAGTGTTGTCTTACGAATTCTTTTTAAGAGTTCTAAGTTCTTTAGCTGAAATTTTAATTTTTCTTGTTGTACCATCTTCTAATGATATTCTAACTGTTCTTAAATTTGGTAAAAATTTTCTTTTTGTTCTGTTTTTCGCGTGACTTACGTTATTTCCAGACATTGGTCCTTTACCAGAAAGCATACATCTTCTTGCCATTTTATTTCCTTGAGTGTAAAATTATTTGGAATGTTATCTAAAAGCTACTTAATCTATTCTTCAATTTGAATGTTTATCAGTAAAACTTCGTTGATTTTGATCATCATAAGTATTTATATCAAAATATTTATGTGGTCTCTGATTTGTTTTTGGTTCTAAACTTCCAAAACCACTGCTAAGTTGTCCTGGACCTTCATTAAAAAAAACACCAAAAATAGTAAGAGCAAATAAAAGCATCCCCGTTATATAACCAATAATTTGTGGTTTTACTATAATATAAAATTTGTCATCTAAAAAAGAGACAAATCTAAAGCGTAAGCTATAGATTAATATTATAATAACAAATAGTGCCATAAATACTTCATTACTAATCATTCTTTATCCTTCTTTAGATTCTAAATATTCCTCATATGTACCATCAAAATCTACAATGCTTCCATCTTCTTGAATCTCTATAATTCTATTTGCAAATACGTCTAAAAGCTCTCTATCGTGAGATACACAAACAACATTACCATCATATGATAACAAACCTTCTCCAAGAGCAATAATAGCTTCTAAATCAAGATGATTTGTAGGCTCATCTAAAAGTAAAAAGTTTCTTTTTTCTAACATAATTTTACTTAGCATCATTCTGTGTTTTTCACCACCAGAACAGTTTACTACAGATTTCTCTTGCTCTTGACCATTAAATAACATTCTCCCAAGACAATTTCTAATTTCACTTATATCTGCTTGTCTATCAAAATCTCTTAACCAATCATATAGTGTAATATCACCTTTGATTAAATCTGTTGTGTTTTGTGGGAAATAACTAACTTGTGCTGTTGCACCCCATTTAACTTCACCTGAGTCTGGTTTTAAGCTTTCCATTAGGATTTCGCACAAAGTTGTTTTACCTGCACCATTTGGTCCAATTAGAGCGATTTTGTCTTTTTTCTCCATCATGATATTGATATCTTTAAGTACAACTTCTCCATCATAAGATTTTGAAATATTTTTAAGTTCTAATATCTCTTTACTGATTGGTTTTTCTTGTTTAAATACGATAGATGGATCACGTCTTGAACTAACTGAAATCGCTTCAATATCAAGCTTGTCAAGTTGTTTTTGTCTAGATGTTGCTTGTTTAGCTTTAGACGCATTTGCACTAAATCTTCTAACGAATGCTTCTAGTTCATCTTTCTCTTTTAATTTTTTATCTCTATCTACTTGTGCTTGCTTTGCAATAACTGTTGAAGCTATATACCAATCATCATAAGTACCTGTAAATTCTCTAATCTTTTTAAAATCTACATCAAGAATATTTGTACAAACAGCATTTAAGAAGTGTCTATCATGTGAGATAACTACCATAGTTCCTTCATGGTGTTGTAGTTGGTTTTCAAGCCATGCAATTGTTGCAATATCAAGGTTATTTGTTGGCTCATCTAGAAATAATACATCTGGTTTTGGATAAAGAACTTGAGCAAGTAAAACTTTGAATTTATCACCACCAGTAATTGTACTCATAAGTTCTGAGTGTGTACTTGCAGGGAATCCAAGAGATTCAAGAATTTTAGTGATTTTTACATCATATTCATAAGTTGGATCTTCTTCACAACAAATAATTTCTAACTCACCAAGTCTCTCACCAACTTCGTCTGTATATTCTTCCATATACAGTTTTTCTTTCTCTTTGATAGCATCAAATAATCTTTTATTTCCAACTAAAACAGCATCAGCAAGAGTATAGTCTTCGTATGCAAATTGATTTTGACTTAAAACTCCAACTTTTTTACCTGTTTGAACTTGTACTTCACCCTCTGTGATCTCTTCTGTTCCACTTAGCATATTTAAAAATGTAGTTTTACCAGCACCGTTTGCACCAATAAGACCATATCTTTTATTTACATCAAATGAGATATTTATATCTTGAAATAGTACTCTAGCACCAAACGCTTTTTTTAAATTTACAATTTTTACCATTATTTATTAACCTTTTAATTTATAGTATTTTTGTCATTATACCTAATTTTATCTTTAATAAATAGTTTCTTTAATTTTTACTAATTTTTGGATATTGCATCGTTACACAATGAAGTGAACCGTGCTGTTTTATTAATGTTGTACAATCTATTCCTATGATATCTTTTTTTGGAAATAGTTGTTTAAATATAGCTAAACATTTTTTATCATTTTTGTCATTGTATGTTGGAACAAGAATTGCACCATTTATAAATAAAAAGTTTGCATATGTTGCTGGTAGTCTTTCTTTTTCAAAGTACTTTGCTTCTATCCACGGTAAAGCTATGAGTTTAAATTTATTTCCATCAATATTTGTGAAACTTTTGAGTTCCTCTTCCATCTGTTTGAGTTCATTGTAGTGTTCATCATTTTTGTCATCACAAGATTGATAAACTATTGTATCTTTATTTACAAATCTTGCTAGTGTATCTATATGTGAGTCTGTGTCATCTCCAATTAGTGTACCATTTTGCAACCACAAAACTTTTTGTATACCTAGATGATTTTTTATCTCTTTTTCAATTGTTGATTTCATCAAGTGAGGATTTCTATTTTTTTCTAAAAGACATTTTGATGTAGTTAATAATACTCCCTCTGCATTTGTATCTATTGCTCCACCCTCTAGTACAAAAGGTATTGATTTGTGAGAGTAAGATTTTAATAAACCCTTTAGTTTTAGGTGTTTTGTGATTTGATTGTCTAATTTGTAAGGAAACTTTTTTCCCCATGCATTAAATTTAAAGTCAAGGATGGTAAGTTTATCATTTGTTTTGACTGTAATTCCCCCAAAATCTCTTGACCATGTATCATCACTATTGATTTTAACAAAAATCAAATTTCTTTTGTTTTGAAACAGCGATTTTACTTTTGTTACTTCATTTGCAACTATAAGAACTTTTTGATATTTTTGTATAGTTTTTGCGATATTTACAAAAGTACTTAATGCTTCATCTAAGTACTCATTCCAGTCTGTATTTTTATGAGGGAACACGAGTTGTATAAACTCTTGTGCTTCCCATTCTGCTATAAATCTTGTGATTTTAAAGTCCTTTTACTTTTGATTGTTTTTTTTATTACCTTTTAAAACATTTACACTTTTTGCTTTTGTTTCTTCTTCTTTTTGTTTTTGACGCTCTACAATTTTTCTTTGTCTATAGTACTCTTCACTATTTAGTCTATTTTGCATACTTTTTCTTTTTGCTTCAGCAATTTTCTTTTTTTCGTAGATAGTAAGTTTTCTTGTTCTTTGAGGAGCCGCTTTACTGATATACTCTGTATTGTTTAAGTTAGTCACTATTGAAAATAGTTCATGAGGAGATTTTAGTTTATAAAGATATGTTTCTTTTTTTTCTTTGTCCGTAAACTCAATATTAAAATCATCTTCTATAGCAATGATAGCACCAATTCTTTTAAATCGTATCTCTATGTTATCACTAAAAGTATATATTCGTCCAGTTGTACTTTGATAGTATGTTTTAGTTGCATCAGGTTTATCTATTTTATTTAAATCATAAAATTTTTTATAACATATTTTTTTAAAATTTGTATCGTAGCATTGGTTAAATGAAGAGCCTGCAAATAAAGCTGTTATTGATATTGTTAAAAGTAAAAATAATTTGCTCATATTTTATACACCTCTTTTATTGTTCCATACTCTTATATGTAATCTATCTGAGTATTTGAAACCTTTTTCAAGTGCTAATTCTATCACAGACAGACTGTTGTTGTCAATTAACAAAGATGTATCACCTAAGGGCATAAGATATACTTCACAATTAGGAATTTTATCTAAAATATTGTCTATTTCTTTGGATGCTAATTCTAAAAATTCTTTTTCTATTACAAATTTTAAATACGAATCTGTAGTATTATTGATAATGTTTGTAAGTGTTTTTGTATTGATTCTTTTGCTTATTGGTTCTCCACTATTACTAAGCTTTACACTCATAGAAAACATAATAGCTTTTTGCCAATATTGTGTTAGTTCGATATCTAAAGATCCATTTGTTTCAATTGTGATTTTGTAATCATTGTCTACATAGTATTTTATAAAGTTTTGAAACTCAATATCATTCCAATATAAAAGTGGTTCACCACCTGTTATGACTATATCTACTTTGTAGTTTGGCATGATTTTATCTAATTCATTTATTAAGTCTTGTGAAGTTTTATACTTTTTCCACTCATCTCTAAATGCAATATCAGAAGCATAAAAACTATCACAAGAACATTTTTTAATACCACTTGGTGTTTCATACTCCACTTCAAAACCAGCACACTGCATATTGCACTTGCCAAATCTTACAAAAATAGAAGGTGTTCCTACTTTTTTTCCCTCACCTTGGATAGTTGGACCAAATATTTCGTTTATTTCTAGCATTGTGTTATCTCTTTTTTTAATATATCTATTTTAGGATTGTTTTTGTCTATTATTTCCAATTTGTTTATTACCTCATTGAAGAATCTTTTTGATAAAGATGGATTGTTTAATTTTTTGTATAAGAAAGCTAAGTTTTCTTCGACACTTAATATTCTTGATAATTCATTTGTTTTAATAGCTAGATTTAAAGCGTCTTGAAAAGACTTTAATGCCTCTTCATATTTATTGTCATTTACTAAAATTTCACCATAAAGTTCTGCAAGATAAGAATTGTGCGATATATCATCTGAATTTTTATTTGACTCTATAGCTTTATTATAATATTTATAAGCATTTTCTAAATTCCCTAAATAATTATAATTATTTGAATACTTAGCATATATATTATGGAAATTATAATTTGTAATAAATTTACCT
>Ga0193964_1000885_pt1 | contig 14045 bp, 13 predicted proteins | sample FB_7_MG_FD_140323 | JGI IMG/M metagenome (GOLD analysis project Ga0193964, IMG submission 140323) | Microbial mat bacterial communities from the Broadkill River, Lewes, Delaware, United States - FB_7_MG | ecosystem: Environmental > Aquatic > Freshwater > River > Microbial mats | place: USA... | reverse complement strand
ATTGTGATGATCGAAAATGTGCATAAGCATATAGAGAGGACGCCGTTAACCGATCAAAACCGTTGGCAGGTGATCGCACGAGCTTCAGCTGAGGTTGGGCCTGCGCTCTTTTTTAGTTTGATGATTATTACAATGAGCTTCCTGCCTGTCTTTACCCTTGAGGCGCAAGAGGGGCGTATGTTTTCGCCTTTAGCCTATACCAAAACTTATGCGATGGCTGCGGCGGCAGGGTTGGCGGTAACTCTTGTGCCTGTACTCATGGGTTACTGTATTCGGGGTAAGGTATTACCTGAACATAAAAATCCAATTAATCGGTTTTTATTAGCATTATATCTACCTGTTATTCGGTGCGTGTTGAGTTGGCCAAAAGCAACGGTAATGGGGGCGTTGCTTATAACCGTACTAGGTTTTTGGCCGCTTGATAAAATCGGGAGTGAATTCATTCCGCCTTTGGACGAAGGTGATTTGATGTACATGCCAACGACCTATCCTGGTATATCGATAGGTAAAGCGCGCGAGCTGTTACAGCAAACGGATAAATTGATCCGTTCGGTCCCAGAGGTCGAGAGGGTTTTTGGTAAAATAGGCCGTGCAGAAACGGCTACAGATCCAGCGCCGCTTACAATGATTGAAACCTTTATTACCTTAAAGCCTAAAGATCAGTGGCGAGAGGGCATGACAACTAAAAAGCTTACCAAAGAGTTAGATAATTTAGTGAAATTTCCAGGGTTAACAAATGCGTGGGTTATGCCGATTAAAACGCGTATCGATATGCTAGCGACGGGGATTAAAACCCCTGTAGGTTTAAAGGTAGCGGGGCCTGAATTAGGTGTTATTCAACAGATAGGCCAACAGCTTGAAGCGGTCCTTATCAATGTGGAAGGGACGGCTTCAGTCTATTCAGAACGTGTTGCCGGTGGTCGGTATATTAATATCGATATCCAAAGAGAAAAGGCGGCGCGCTATGGTTTAAATATTGCGGATATACAAACGGTTGTAATGAGTGCAATTGGCGGGATGAATGTATCTCAAACGATTGAAGGTTTAGAACGTTACCCGATTAATGTTCGTTACTCTCAGGAATATCGAGACTCTGTAGAACGGTTGCACCAGCTGCCGCTAGTGACACCGATGGGAGCAAGGATCGCCTTAGCTGATGTGGCATCAATCACAATTGATGACGGGCCTCCTGGTATTAAGAGTGAAAATGCGCGCCCGAATGGCTGGACCTTTGTCGACATAGAGGGAAAGGATCTGGGCTCATATGTTAAAGATGCGCAGAAAGCCGTTGCTGATAATGTCATATTGCCTGCCGGTTATTCCATTAATTGGTCGGGGCAGTACGAGTATTTAATTCGGGCAAAAGAGCGTTTAAGTTATGTCATACCATTAACCATCGGCATTATTATTGTTCTGCTATATCTCTGCTTTAGGCGGGTTGCAGAGGTTGCGTTGATTATGGGAACGCTACCTTTAGCTTTAATTGGTGGGATATGGATGCTGTATCTTAATCAGTTTAATTTCTCCGTTGCTGTGGGCGTCGGCTTTATTGCGTTAGCGGGAGTTGCTGTTGAGATAGGGGTGATCATGTTGGTTTACTTGAACCAGTCTTATCAGGCCACTTTTGATCAGAAAAAAGGCAATTTAACGCCCGATGATTTGAGAACGGCGGTAATAAATGGTGCCGGCATGCGCGTTCGCCCGGTAATGATGACAGTTGCTACTGTGATCGCTGGTTTATTACCAATTATGTATGGTGATGGGACCGGATCAGAGATTATGCAGCGAATTGCTGCACCAATGATTGGAGGAATGGTCAGTGCGGTTGTGCTTACCTTAGTCTTGCTGCCGGCTGCGTACTACTTATGGCGCTTGAAAGAGCATAAACTTTAGATTGTGAATGCCAGAAACTGCAGGGCTTAAGCAGTTTCTGGTTCTTTATTTGGTCGTTCACAGAGTCCTTCAATATGAGAAAAACTATAGCAATTCTTGCCTTTTGATTTGGCCTCTAGCATGAGCAAATCAGCTGCTTTTAATAGCTCATCTCTACTTTCATTATTATCACGCGTAATAACAATCCCAATACTTACACCAAGTTGGCAGTTGAAATTAGCTATATGAATCGGATCATTGAAACTTGATATTATTCTCTCGGCAATTTCGAGTAGTCTTTGCTGGCTTTCTGGGTTTTGAATAAGAATGACGAACTCGTCACCGCCGATTCGAGCAAGGGTGTCTGTTTTACGTAATATTTGAGATAAGCGCTTGCTGACCTGTTTCAGCACCTCATCGCCTGCTTCGTGCCCAAATCGATCATTGATCGGTTTGAAATTATCTAAATCAAGATAGAGCACTGCAAGTTGAGTCTGAGTCACCTTAGAGTGGACTAAAGCGCGTTCAAGCTGTTCCATTAGGTTTCTGCGGTTGTATAAACCCGTTAATGGGTCGTGCTCTGCCATATGCTTAACTTTGGTTTCAGCATAGCTACGTTTTAATTGTGACAATGTATATAGATAGGTACCGATGCCGGTGACTAAAGCAATGAGAATGCAGAAAACGACAAAAAGTTGCAGCCTAAGCATGCTTCCCTGAGCGACTTTATTAAGTGGTATATGCGTTATTAACGTCCATTCAGGCCATAGGAAAGGAGCTTGTTCAAACAGATATATGCGTGAAGATTGGTTTAACTGCACTTTGTGAAAAACATAATATCCATCGTTCCGAACTAAGTAGCCAGATCTGTTCGTTTTGGCTATCTGCCAAAGATCTGGTAGCTGGTCTTGTATACGAGCTTGTGGCTTGTCTTCAAACATAAATGACCAAAGCTGTTCAGGGTTATCATCATGCAACCAATAGCCTTGGTGATTAAGCATCATAATATTACCCTTACTGAGTTTTTGGGCATCTTTTAAGTGTTGAATCAGGTGGCTTGCATTAAGGTTGATAACAATTAACCCCAGCAGGTTATCGTTATTGTCTTTTACAGGGGTCGATATACGAGTGATAGGTTTGTGAGGAATTTCAACTTTCCCATGCTCTATATTTAGATCCAGCGGGGAAATATAAACTTTTCCGTGGTCTAGTTTCCCTGTTAGGGGGACGTAATAACGGTCTTTTTTGTTTTGTAATTTCTGTGGAGGGACAACTTCTACAGCATTTCCTGCTTTATTAATTCTAACCGATTCTTGGCCATTAGAATCGATGAAACGAATTTGGTCATAGCTTTGTTTTATACGAACAGAGTTTTGAAATTCCAGCTGCACCTCTTCTAAAGAGTTTCTGTGACCTTGTAGGTGCCGAATAAAATCAGGTTGAGATGCGAGTTCCAGTGTATCTAATACCGCTTCTGAAATACGATAACTGAGTGCTTTTTCGATCAGTACGAGTTGTTCGGTTTCATTTTTGATTAAGTTATTTTCATATTGCTCAGTTTGTTTTTGATAGACGATACTGAGAAATGTGAGTAGCAGAATAACACCAAAAAGATAAGACGTTGAATACCTGAGTTGTATGGTATTGAGAATGCAAGTAAATCGGTTGGCTTCAGGCTTGATCGTGTAGATATAAATAGCGGTTGTGCCAATAAACGCATAAAGGAACGCTTTAGCAATTAATAACTGGCTGTCGGATATGTTGGGTAAATAAACAATCGACTGCATGAGCATCAGTAGCAATTCGATACCAAAAGCACTTAAACCAAATTGAAGAAAGTGCCATTCTCGGGCCCTGGGGGAAGGCTTTAGAGAAGGGAAGAACTGAATCAGTATGCTAAATGTAAATAGGGAGATGAGCGCTTGAGCCGATGCGTTAGTGACGGCTTCAAACCAGAAGTATTCATCATGTAGATTTAGGTTGGTGATTAAACCCGATATGCCTGCCTCTGTTAGAAAAAAAGCAAGAAAGAGAATCGCAACGGGCATGGGTGTTTTATCTCATTTGTTATTAGTAGAAAGAAGCTAGCTTTGTTTTGCCGCTGTGTATATTGAGAAAGTGGGTAAATAGCAGTGCAAAAATTTTGGCAGCGAATTCTATCGTATTAAGGCTTAAATTCCAATTTTTGCATATATAGTGAACAGGCTTTTTTGTTTGAAAGCTTGGTTTACTACTAGTATTTATAGTCTTTTTCCTGCCTGCTTTGTTTAGACCGGTGGTTATGGTGCTTGTAAACATTTCGCTTTAGCGATCGCATCAGTGAGCAGTTCGCCAAAGCGTTTGGCCGCTGGACCTACATAATCGCCATCTGCATATATCAAGTTAAGTTGTACATGCCGTTCACTACCCATCTCCAATGGCAGGGCTTTAAGCGTACCCAGTGTCAACTCGTTATGAATCTTTAATTTAGGATACCAGGCATAGCCAAGCCCTTTAGTTGCTGCTGCGATTGATGTGTGGACATGGCTTAAGGTTAATCGTTGTTGAGCGCCTAGCCAGCCAGCGTCGATATTCCTGCTGCCGGAATCTTTGACAACCAGTTGGCGGTGCAGCTGTAAGTCTTCATAATTAATGCGTCTGCCAAGGTGGTGTAATGGGTGTGAGGGGGCTGCTACAGCTTGAAAGGTTATTTTAAGAAGCGGGTTGCCCAAGAACCCTGGTGGGATTCTTCCTCCAATAACGAGATCAGCCTCTTTACGCAGTAGGGCTTCATCTGTACCACTTAGAACGGTTTCAAGAAGCTCTATCCGGGTGAGTGGATGCTCAGTGGTAAAATGTTCAACTACTTCGAGCATCAACCATTCTGGAAACAGTGTATCCATCGCTACTCTTATTACGGGCTCCCAGCCTTCTGCATATTGCGCTGCTTGCTCCTCCATCTGTCTGGCCGTTTGTAATAAGTTTTCTGCTCTTTGGTACATTATTTTGCCGATTGGCGTAAGCACCGCCCGTCTTCCTTCGATAGTGAACACCCTAATATTTAGACTGCTTTCTAGTTTTTGAATGGCGTAACTCATGGAGGATTGGCTCTTATTCATCGCTTCGGCAGCGCCAGCATAGCCATCGTTATCGACGATAGCTGTTAAGGTTTGCCATTGCTCTAATGTGACGTTTGTCATCGAACCTCGCCTCTATAATGATATTTATCGAATATTGTAGAGATATTATATATCAGTTTTTTAGATTTATTAGCGTAGTATTTTGCTATTAATCATCAGTTTTGTGGGTGTGATAATGATCTCATCGGATGTAGATCATCCTCTTTATGACAGAATTTATAGGTAAATATTATGACTACGCTTTTACATGTTAAATCCAGCATCTTTGGTGAAGATGGAAAATCGGCTCAGTTAGCGGCCGCGTTTATAGCACAGTGGAAAGTTGCGAACCCAGATGGAGAGGTTGTTGAGCGCGATCTGATTAACGAACCTGTGCCGCATTTAGATGGCGTGCGTGTCATGGCACTGATGACGGCGGAGGAAGAGCGCACAGTAGAGCAGCAGATGATTGTTGATCAATCGGATGAGCTTATTGCGGAATTGGTGAATGCTGATCAAATTATTATGGGGGTTCCGATGTACAATTTTGCGGTGCCATCCCAGATGAAAGCATACTTTGATCTGCTAGCGAGAGCTGGCGTGACTTTCCGTTATACCGAGAATGGCCCGGTTGGGTTAATCGATGATAAACCTGTTTATCTATTTGCTACTCGTGGCGGTTTATATAAAGAGAGTGGTATCGATTTTCAAATCCCATTTGTGAAACAGTTCTTGAACTTTATTGGTTTAGAGCAGGTTGAAGTGATTTACGCCGAGGGCTTGAGTATGGGCGATACCGCCGAGCAGTCTTTGGCTGAAGCAACGGATCAAATTACCGCATTTAATTAACCGTAAAGGGCATTGTTATGGGCTTACTTATTGAAGGGCAGTGGAGCGATCAGTGGTACGATACTGAAAATAATAAAGGCCAGTTTATTCGATCAGAATCTAAATTTAGGAATTGGATTAGTCGAGATGGAGAGACGGGATATCGTGCAGAAAAAGATAGGTATCATCTGTATGTCTCGTTAGCTTGCCCTTGGGCACATCGTGCGCTAATCATGCGTGAACTGAAAGGTTTACAGGACTTAATCAGTGTCAGCGTTGTTAACCCTCTAATGCATGAAATGGGTTGGACTTTTGGCAATGATTTTCCAGGCGCAACAGGCGATCATTTGTACGCTAAAGAGTATTTGCACCAAATTTATACCCAGAGCGAACCTTTATGTTCTAGCCGGGTTACTGTGCCTGTTCTATGGGATAAAAAACAGAAGGTTATCGTCAATAATGAATCTTCCGATATCATCCGTATGTTCAATTCGGTTTTTGATCATTTAGACGCAACCGCGGGTGATTTTTACCCAGCTGAGCTGCAAACAGAGATTGATAGTGTCAATGAGTTTGTTTATGACTCAGTTAATAATGGCGTATACCGAGCGGGTTTTGCAACGTCACAAGAGGCATATGAGCAGGCAGTAAAAGGCGTGTTCAGCGCGTTAGAAACGCTGGAAAACCGCTTATCTCAGCAACGTTATTTGTTGGGGGATCGGTTTACTGAGGCTGACATTCGTTTGTTTACGACGTTGATCCGGTTTGACCCTGTGTATGTAACGCATTTCAAATGTGATCTAAAGCGAATAGCTGATTATCCATCATTATCAGGGTACTTAAGAGAGATTTATCAGATGGAGGGGGTATCTGGAACTGTTGATATGGCGCATATTAGACACCACTATTATCGTAGTCATACCACTATTAATCCTACGGGAGTGATATCAATAGGTCCTGAATTCGATTTAGATCGTCCGCACGGAAGGGGGGAGCTATGAATAGCCCAGAGACAGGTTCCTATAGAACAGTCGTCCGTACTATTCCTGCTGTAGATAGCCAAGACGGCGCTGGGGTTAAGTTAAAGAGAAGCTTGGGAAGAAATCCGGGCGTAAGGCTGGATCCCTTCTTGATGCTGGACGCATTCTCAACAGATAATCCTGATGATTATATTGCTGGTTTTCCAGCGCACCCTCACCGTGGCTTTGAGACCGTGACGTATATGCTGGATGGCCATATGATTCATCGTGATCATATGGGCCATGAAGGGGAACTGTTTTCTGGAGGTGTTCAATGGATGACTGCTGGAAGAGGGGTGATTCATGAAGAACGCCCACTGCCGGTAGAAGGATTGATGCGCGGATTTCAGCTATGGATTAATCTGCCTGCGGCAGAGAAGATGAAGCCCGCGGCATATCAGAATATTGCGCCTGAAAATGTTCCTGAATTTGATCTTGATAATGGCGTGATCATCAAAGTGATAGCAGGTTCAATGGCAATAGAGGGTTTACAGATGGACGGTCCCATCAGTGTTGATAGCACTCAACCTTTATATGTGGATATCCAGCTAGCACCGTTTTCGGAAATTGTGTTGCCATTGCCCAGAAACCATAATGCTTTTGTATATCTGTTTGAAGGTGAGGCTACCATCGGTCATGAGCTTTTATCGAGTAACAATGCTTATGTGCTTTCCGATGGTTCTGGCGTTGCCCTGCATACGCATGAAAAAAGCGCCAGAATGCTTTTATTGGCCGGGAAACCTTTGGGTGAGCCTGTGGCGCAGTATGGTCCGTTTGTGATGAATACAATGGAAGAGGTTGAGCAAGCCATTGACGACTATCGCAATAATCGGCTGGTTGGATAAAGGCGCTTTTTGCTAAACGTAGAGGCCTCTATCGACATTCAGAGGGTAGGGCATTGTTTGAAAAAAGCTGTGGAAGGCTGTTTGTTTTTAATAACCGTCTTCCACCGACTATTGTATAGCTGAAAAATAGCTAGATTGATTGGTGCTGATATTCGTCAGGTGGTCATCAAGGGACTTGCATACCACGTTGTACAAATTCAATATGTCCCATTCGTGTAATCCATGCCTGTACGTATGGAAATTTATCGGGATCAATATGTTGCCATTCGTAGCGCATTGCCCAAGGATAGATCGCAAAATCCGCTATCGATAGTTCATCTCCAATGACAAACGATTTATCAGCCAGTTGGTTATTGAGCACACCCCATAAACGTTGTGATTCGTCATTATAGCGTTGCTGGGCGTATGGAACTTTCTCCTTAGCAAATTTATTGAAATGATGTGCTTGGCCTAGCATTGGTCCGAAGCCACCCATTTGCCACATCAGCCACTGTAGGCAATCAAGCTTAGCAATTGGGTCGGAGGGAATGAATTCTCCGCTTTTTTCAGCTAGGTAGAGCAAAATCGCACCGCTCTCGAATAATTTAATGGTTTCGCCATTAGGACCCTCATTGTCAACAATGGCAGGGATCTTATTATTCGGACTTATATTCAGAAACGCAGGAGCAAATTGTTCATCTTCTAAAATATTAATAGGGTGAACGCGATAAGGTAGCCTTAAGGCTTCTAGCATAATAGAAATTTTTCGGCCGTTTGGTGTTCCCCAAGTATATAGATCTATCATTTAGGCTCCTTTATAACGAGGTAAAGTGCTCATAGATGTCAATTAATTCTTGCTCAGTAAATGTCACTATAATTAATTGTTGGCCTGGCTTTATTAAGTTCGGGTTGTCACCCAGGATCCCTTTTTGAAAATTATAAATGTAGGTTTTATCCACTTTGTTTTTCAAAACCTGACCTAAAAAAGAGCTCCGTTTGTCATCAAGCTTTTCGTCTGCTTCTTTCGGTATGTGAACTGAAACCGTTTTATCAAGTCCAGGAAGGGTTAACCCTGTGGTAAATGTTTTCATCAAACCATGCTGGATTATTCCCCACAGGCCTTCATCATCACCTTCATTGACAGCATGAATAAAGTAGACCTTCTGTGAAGATTGATCTGGATTGTCTAATAGTTCTTGTAATTTTATTTGGTTTTTTAGTGCAGTAGGGATCGTGGTCAGTGATGGAATATGATCATTTTTTGGCTGTTGAGGGTTTTTGATCACATTTAGATGGCTTGTAACAGCAAAGGTGTCTGTTTCAGCATTTGCGGGGCTACCAGCTGTCGTTTCAGGTGTGATGTCCGCCGTGTTGTCGCTTGTGGGATTTGGTATATGTAGAAGCTGTTCTGCGGTTACAAAATTGTCAGCTGTTTCTATGGATATGGGTTGATCTGCTTTATGCGTAAGCGCACTTATATGTTGTTGTGCATTAGGGTTGTCATTGGTGGTTTTAGGGTTGGTCGATAGGGTCGTCGTTACGGATTTTTCAGCGTTAAGAAAGAGATAACCACTGATGCAGAATGCTGCAGTTATTAGTATGAATATCAGAAGTCGCATTGGGCTTCCTCGGCAAATGATTAAGTCTGGTTTCCATAATGTAGCTTTAAGCCAAAGAAAATAAAATGTTTTGCTGAATTGCTTTGTTAGGTTTTTGACTTGTTATGAGCTATGTGAAGGGTTGAGCGACACAATTTCAGTTATTTTAATGGCGGGTGTATTTTCCCTATTTTGATTAAATACTCAATTTAGCGCCTGTGATTTCTGTCTGAACTGTAATAGTATTGATTATCATTACGTTTACAGGAAAAAGAATTGATGCAGCTAGATGTAAATTTACAACCTTACCCAAATAATAATGTGGCGCTGCTCGATTTAGTTGAGCAGCAGCGTTTCGGCGTTGAGTATCAGCCCATTGTTGATACGTTAAGTGGCGCGGTGATGGGGTACGAAGCGTTAGCCCGCTTCTTTGATGATAAAGGAAATAAAATACCACCTTTAGATATTTTCCAAGTCTTACATGAAAGCCCGCTAATGTTAGCTCAAGTTGAGTTACAACTTAAGCGCTTACAGATTCGCTTTCGCCCTGATTCATATCCCCTGTTTTTAAATTTAGATCCGCATGCTTTTGCTGTGTTCGGGAATGCGGATAAAGAGAATGCAATTGTGGAGATGCTAGCTAAGCATCAAAGTGTAGTGGTTGAGCTGATTGAGAATACGGATGTTAATGATGCTTGTATCAGTAACGATGTAGCAACATTGATGCATCAAAAGGGTTTTGGAATTGCTTTAGACGATGTGGGTGCTCCAGATACGATGGTATCACTCAATATTTTGAGTGATGTGGACTATATTAAATTTGATCGCCATTGGTTGAGTGGTTGTAGCAGCCAAAATATGGGGCAGTTGCTAAAAAGTTTGATTAGTTATGCGCAAGTCAGTGGCAAGAAAACTGTTCTCGAAGGCGTGGAATCGGCAGAGGATTTGGCATATGCCGTCAATATTGGTATTGATTATGTTCAAGGCTTTTTTTACAAAGAGTTATTTGTCCATGAGAATTGTGGATATTAAGGTGTTGCCAATTCAATTTTTATTAACGTTTTGCAAGCGTGTTGATCTGATATGACTGAGAATATTGAAGAGGTTTTAAATTTTTGGTTTGGACCGATTGATGATGGATTTACCACCAGTGACAGAGGTGGTTTGTGGTGGTTAGGCAAGTCGGAAAATGATCGTTTGATTACCGAATTGTTTGGTCATAGAGTTCATCAGGCTTTACGTGGAGAGCTTGATTTATGGGCGGAGACACCTCGCGGGCGTCTTGCCCTTATTATTTTGTTAGATCAGTTTACACGAACCATTTTTAGAGGCTCCGAAGATGCATTTTCCGGGGATAATCTCGCACTATCTTTATCTCGAGAGGGTATGGCAGCTGGTCATGATCAAGCATTAGAGTTTGTAGAAAGAACCTTTTTTTACATGCCGTTAGAGCACTCGGAGCAACTAGATATACAAGAGATATCTGTGGATTGTTTTGAGCAGATGCTTCTTGAAGTGGCTGGCGTTCATAAAATACAAGTTGAAAACTGGTTAGATTTTGCTCATCAGCATTATGATCAAATTAAACGTTTTGGTCGTTTCCCACACCGTAATGAAGTTTTAGGTCGTAGCTCGACACCGGAGGAGCTTGCGTTTTTATTGCAAACCAAGAATCGTTGGGGGCAGTAGTCAGTACTCATCAGAATAGAGTACTTTGCTTATCAGAGTCTATCCATGGGTTAAAAAAACAGCTCCCCGGGATTTTTTGCTCTAATAAGTGGACAAAGAATCGGGCAAGTTCAGGGGCTTCAGCGTTATCTGGAGTATGGAAGAAAAAGTAGGGGGTCTTACCCTCTGCTATCCAGTTTACTGTTTTGTTAATCCAAGGTTCTAGGTAGGCAATACTGCTTTGCCAGTCTTGTGCAGAAATGAACCGAACCATGGGGGAGTTTCCGGTTGTTAATGCATGAACGGGTAGTTTAGGTTTATGTTTTTTGGCTTTTAGACTAACGCTGTCATTGGCGGTATTAGCGAAGAGAGGACGTGTGTCAAAGCTGATTCGGTTAACTTTATGCTTGGATAAAATTTGATTGAGCGCTTTTTCCTCTTTTTCCTTGTTAAAAAAGCATAAATTTCTTACTTCTACCGCGTATTCAAAAGAGTGAGGTAGTGTCTTGAGAAAGTCAGAGAGTGAATCCAAATTTTGATAGCTAAAGCTTTCGGGTAATTGAATGCATAAGAGGCCCAGCTTACTTTCCAGAATAGATATCCTGTTAAGGAACTCCGTTGTTTCCGCTAGGCTATGCTGTAGTTGTCGCTCATGCGTGATGAGTTGTGGGAATTTAAAGCAAAAGTGAAAGTGATCTGCAGCCTCTTTTTTCCACTGTTTTACCGTGTCCGCTTTGGGCAAGCCATAGAAAGTACTGTTTCCTTCTACGCTACTAAAATGGCGAGAGTATGCGTTAAGAATATGTTGGTGGTGTCCTCGAGTAAGAACGGTTTCCTGCCAAGCTGAATGCTGCCATTGAGTTAGCCCAATATAGCAAGATGGTTGAGGTGGAGTAAGCAATGACATATGAATTAACTAGTTAATGTACTTTAGTGAATTTGCGTGTAGATTGTAGCCTTTAGCCCTAATTATTACTTTGTTTTATGAGAGAGTGTACATGGATTTTGCATCCTTACTGGGGATTATCTCAGGTTTAGCTTTGATAATTTCGGCCATAATTATGGGCGGAAGTGCAGACGTTTTTGTTAATGTTCCGGGCATGATGATCGTTGCTGGCGGTACAATTGCAGCAACCTTGCTGACCGTGCAATTTAAAGACGTGATAAATGCTTTTAGAGGGGCATTTATTGTTTTCACTCAAGATAAGACAAACCAGCAAGAGATGATTGATACTATGCTAGAGCTTAGTCGCATTAGTCATCGGCATGGTTTGTTGAAGGTGGGAGATGTAGAGAGCTCATCGCCGGTATTAAAGAGGGCTTGTATGTTGCTGGCGGAAGCAGCCTCAGAACAAGTGATCCGTAATACCATTCAAAATGAGATTGATTCATTGGTTGCAAGGCATCATTCTACTCAGGATGTCTTCAAAAAAATGGCAGCTTACGCCCCTGCCTTTGGAATGCTAGGCACGCTAATTGGTCTTATTCAGATGTTAAGCGAGCTAGATAACCCAGATACGATTGGCCCAGCTATGGCTGTAGCTTTACTGACAACGTTCTATGGGTCGTTACTGGCGACTATGGTCTTCTTACCCATTGCCGGTAAATTAAAGTCTCGTACATTATTAGAAGTAACCAATCTGGAAATTATTCGTGAGGGTTGTATTAGTATCCTCACGAACGACCATTATATGCATGTATATGAACAGCTTTCTTCATATATACCCGCAGCAAAACGGAAAAAAATTAAGGTCGGCAAAAAGTAGGGTGAGAAAATAATGAACTCTAAAAATATGTTGGTCGAAGAGGATGAAGGCGCAGGTTGGTTGTATACGTATGCTGATCTAATGACTTTATTACTTGTTTTCTTTGTACTGCTTTTCTCTTTATCTAGCATTGAAGCTGAGCGGTTTGAAATTGCGATGCGTTCGTTAAACCAAGCCTTTCAGGGAGAGTCGGGCGCTAATAGTATTATAGAGTTACCGCATGAAGCGCCGATTAAAACGGAAGTGCCTGTGGATATTGAAGAATCGTTGCCCGCGCAGGATATTGCAGATGCGCAAGCAGATAAGCCCAATGAGAATGAAGCTGAAGATAAAAATATAGCGATTGAAGCTGAGTGGCGTCAGCTAACGGACGAGGTTCTTCAACAGCTACAGTTATCAGTGGGTGAGGATGCAGTTGAAATTGGTGCCCCTAAGGATGGCAAGGTTGTGATCAAGGTCAGTGGTGATCTGTTGTTTCCATCGGGCTCGGCTGAATTTAATCCTGAGATGATGTCTGTACTTGATTCGATGGTATTAACCTTACAGAAAAACCCCAATATGAAACTCAGTATTGAAGGGCATACTGATAATATTCCAATTGAAACGGCACGCTTTCCTTCCAATTGGGATCTGTCTGCTATTAGGGCAACTAATGTACTTAGATACATGGTGAGAGGTGGTCTAGGTATTGAGCGGGTTTCTGCAACGGGTTATGGCGAATCTAAACCTTTGGTGTTAAACGATAGTTTAGAGAATAGAGCTCAAAATAGACGTTTGGAATTTGTATTAGAGAGGATTCCTGAATAATGAAGATTCCTGTTGAATTAGAATTATCAGAGCATGAGAATCGTCGCCAAGCGTATAGAACGCCCGTTGATGAAAAAGTAAAAATGGAGATTGATGGTAGTAGAATCGTTTTACTTGATATTTCTGAGACGGGCATCGCTTTTGAGACTGATGAAGTTATGTCAGGGATGATTGAAAATGCTTTGCTCTACTTTACGTTACGCAAAAGTTATCGTTTAAAGCCAAAGTTAAAAGTTTCGTTTTGTGCTTCAGGTCGATGTGGTGCTGAATTTGTTGGTTTATCACAACGTGCTCACTTAGCTTTGTCAGAGTTAATTGTTGATATTCAGAAGGCGCGTATTAGGCAAGCAAATGAAAACCGTTATTTAGAAGATGGCGCATAGATCGTTTTCTATCCAATTGAAAATAATGAAAAAAAGCCTTGTGGTTTTGCAAAGTCATCTGTACTATTCGCACCACATTGATGCGGGGTGGAGCAGCTTGGTAGCTCGTCGGGCTCATAACCCGAAGGTCGTTGGTTCAAATCCAGCCCCCGCTACCAAACATAGAGAAAGCCGATTTAGTT
>Ga0193964_1000883_pt1 | contig 14079 bp, 13 predicted proteins | sample FB_7_MG_FD_140323 | JGI IMG/M metagenome (GOLD analysis project Ga0193964, IMG submission 140323) | Microbial mat bacterial communities from the Broadkill River, Lewes, Delaware, United States - FB_7_MG | ecosystem: Environmental > Aquatic > Freshwater > River > Microbial mats | place: USA... | reverse complement strand
TCAAGAACTGTTATTTGTAATGGCTTTTTGAGGGATGACGAATTGTGGGATATCGAAGCTCGCATGACTGATGTTAAAACCTATGACGTCGAAAACCCTGAAAGAGGGGGGTATGTTGCAGGGGGAGAGGCGTTTCATGATATCAGTTTACGTATAACGTTGGATAAGATGCTGCTTATTCACCAAGTTGAGTCTTCTATAGATGAAGCGCCTTTTCAGATTTGTGCCCGTATTGAAATGGCTTTTAGAAAACTGGAAGGTACGCGTATCGGACCTGGTTGGCAAAAAGAGGTGAAAACGCTGCTTGGGGGCGTGGAAGGCTGTACGCATATGAATGAGCTACTACCTGTTGTAGCGACGACAGCGATACAAACGTTATGGCCTAGTAGTGCCGCAAAGGGCGAAGGCAATGTCCTTAAAGAGGGCGCTAAGTTTATGCTGAACAGTTGTCATACCTGGGGACAAAGTAGTGAGATGGTAAAGGTTTATTTGCCTGAGCATTTTATTTTTCAAGATAGTAACTCGCATGCTTCCGGGCAAAATAAGAGAGTAATATGACGAATTTAGTATTGGCAGAACAAAATGGATCTGTTTTAGAAGTTGTGCTTAATCGCCCTGAGAAAAAAAATGCGCTTACGCTTGCTATGTATCAGCAGGCGACTGATTTCCTGCGTGCGGCGACGGAAGATAAATCGATTAATGTCGTGATACTTCGTGGCGCTGGCAGTAGCTTCTCTGCGGGTAACGATATTATGGACTTTGTTGCTTCAGCCGATAACCCTGATGCGATACAGATTATCATTGATTTTTTACATACGCTTGCGAGCTTTCCTAAGCCTGTTGTTGCTGCGGTGCAAGGGAATGCGGTTGGTATAGGTACAACCATGCTCTTGCATTGTGATCTGGTGGTTGCAGGTGAGGATCTTCGTTGTCAGATGCCTTTTATTAAATTGGGTCTGGTTCCAGAAGGTGGATCTACCTTGCTTTTCCCCGCGATGTTGGGCCACAGGGTTGCTTTTGAATTAATGGTAGAGGGTGTGCCGTTCGATGCGAATAAAGCGGAAAGGTTAGGTGTTATCAATCAAATAGTTCCGAATGAAAATCTGCTGACTCAGGCTCGAAGTAGAGCGGAAATGTTATCAAAATTACCGCAAAACTCAGTTATGACGTCTAAAAAATTAATGAAAAAAGAGTACTTGCAGCAATTGCATCGTGTGATGGATGAAGAAGGGAAACTCTTTTATGAAAGTTTGTTCTCGGCAGAAGCAAAAGAAGCCTTTACTGCATTTCTGCAAGGGAAATCGAAGTAACCAGTTCTAATTTATCAGTTATTTTCTGAGTGTAGTTACTCACTACTCACTTTTCTTTATTACCTTCAAACTTATTACCGGCCATTGGCCGGTCTTTTTATATAAGCCTTTACTAAATTAGATAAATATATATAATCGCCTCTATTTAATAAGTGTTGCAATAGAAGAGGCGCCAAAGATGAAAGTTCTAATTTTAGCGATGGGTTTAATTGCTGCGTCAGCTGTTCAAGCGGAAAGTTTTAGTGTGGATATACCTAAGCTTCAAGGTGAGGCGAAACAGGTGATAATGAAGTTGGCTTCTACTTTAGGTGGTGAGCTGAAAAAGGCAAAAGAAGAGGGCGGGGCTTCAGCGGCTATTACTGTGTGTAATACCAAGGCGCAAGATTTAACATCCTTGGTGTCTGAGGCGTCTACTTGGGATATAAGCCGGACAAGTTTGAAATTGCGCAATTCCGATAATGCGCCTGATGATTGGGAGTTAGCGGTGCTTGAGCAGTTTGATAGTAAAGCTAAGCAGGGTGCTAATTTAAAGACGCTAGGTTTTTCACAAGTCTTAGTGGATAGTGAAGGCCGAAAAATATTTAGGATGATGAAAGCAATTCCTGTTAGTGATCAATGTTTAGCGTGTCATGGTACGAAGATTAAGCCAGAGCTGAAAGAGAGGCTAGAAGTGCTTTATCCCGATGATAAGGCAACAGGTTTTTCTACTGGAGAGCTGCGAGGTGCCTTCACCTTGAAGAAATATCTTTAACATGGCACGCATATTACAGCCATTTTAAGAAAACGTGATTGTATAAAATATCCAACGCTACATATATGAGCAGTAAGGCCATACATCGGTTTAAGAGGCAAAAATAGCGAGGATTGCGTATTAGTTTTCCAAGATGGGCCCCCATGAAAAGGTAAGTAGTAGGGGCTCCAAAAGCTAAGCCAGAGAGTAGTAGTGACCATATCAGAATGGCATGCCCTGATATTTGAGCTTCGGGAAATTGAATGGTCACTATCGGTAAAATGGCAATAAAAGCTTTAGGATTAAGTAATTGAGCAATGAGCCCCGCATTGAAACTTAAGTGATTATTTGTTTTTTCAGACTGCTTGGATGACCCCGCAGTAACTGGTTGCTGCTGGCTCCAAGCAACTTTATACGCTAAATAGATAATGTAGATACTTCCCATACCGCTAATCAGAATCTGATAGTTCGAACTAATGAGCCATGCCCCGGTATAACCAAATAATAGAAAGAGCAGCAACATAGCGGATGCTACTCCGAAGCTAAAGTGTAGCGTGGAACGAATTTGACCATTCAAACCTGCATTCAGGCTTAGCAAATTTGCTGGACCCGGTGTGTACATAATACCGAACGCGTACGCGAGTATTTCAACCATAGAGATCAACCTAGAAGTAGAGAGTTGTGAGTGGGTTATGAAAGCGGGTATTTCAATTAAGACTTAAGACAGTGCTGTTGGTACTGTCGAGGCGTCATACCATAGATAGGCTTGAAGCGACGATTAAAGTGGCTAAGGTCGCTAAAGCCATACTCAAATACGACATCATCAAGAGGGGTTCCTGATTCTAGGTCTTCGCGGGCGCGGTTTATGCGGCAATTCAAAATATATTGATGCGGGGTAATTCCAAATTGCTGCCGGAACATACGTAAAAAGTGATATTTAGATAGATTCGCGTGCTGACTTAATTCATCTAATGACATATCCATGAGAATATTGTCGTGTATAAAGTCGCGAGCTCGAAGTAATAAAGGGTCAGCTTTACGCCCCTTATTGCTCGTCGGGCATTCACCGTAACGTTGTGAAATACGTAATGCAATTTGATAAAGCTCACATTCTTGATGAAGCTTATTATCATTTTGGCTCTCAATTAACCTCGTAATATTCAGTATATGTTGGCGTAGTAGAGGATCATCCAACATGGTATCTGTTATCTGAAAGTCATGACTTTGCGCGATGCCTGCGCTGTGAAGCATAGGTTCTAGCTGGTCTGGGTGAACATAAAGCATTCGGTATTGCAGTTTATCGTCGGCACCGGATTGACCATCATGTACTTCACCCGGATTGAATATGATGATATTGCCGGGATGACTGCGGTGAAATTCACGACTCGCAAAGAAGTCCTGGCGACCCGCCAGAGTTACCCCAAATGAATATTCATCATGGGCATGCTTGCCGTATGAAAAGTCATTCATCTCTGCTTGTAAGACCGTCACCTGATCGAGGTGTTGGCTTTTATAAAATTGAAATTGATTATCTTGCTTCATTTATATTCACCGCGTTACGCATTGTAAGCCGTATGTAGACTTAAATGTAATATAGAGCGCAGCAAAAAATATTACTTGGATAAAATTGCGCACTTTAAGCGTTAGTGTTTTGAGTCGTGATGGCTAAAGGAATAGCTCTTAGGGTAAATGATTCGTTTTATATAGGTTGTGCAGCGCTTAGGAATTAATGTACCTAAGTGCTGTCGGTTTCATGGCATTAAGATGCTAGTGGGCGTTACAGCGGATGTTGTTTTTTTAGTGTGGTAGATACGAATATTGCTTACCGGGCATTTTTTTTGTCAAGCTGATTGTATTTGTTTGCAATCATATTTTTTGGATGCTCAGTAAACATGGGGCTTTCAGCTCTTATGCTATTTTTTGTCAGTGAAGTAGCTGCTTTTTGTTATTGTTGAATTTCGGCTGGGTACTAGTATTTAACCTATGTTGAAAACAAAGCGGAGACTCTGTATCTCTCCGTTAGCCGAATAACAATGAAAAGAGGCGGTTATGAAAGTACTGGTTGCCGTAAAGCGAGTGATTGATTACAACGTTAAAGCCCGTGTTAAAGCGGATAATAGTGACGTTGACCTTGCTAATGTAAAAATGGCACTAAATCCTTTTTGCGAAATAGCAATTGAGGAAGCGGTTCGTTTAAAAGAAGCAGGCACAGCCGATGAAGTTGTAGTTGTTTCTGTGGGTAGTAAGAGTTGCGATGAGCAGATTCGCACAGCATTAGCATTGGGCTGTGATCGTGGCATACGTATTGATACACCCGATAGCCCTGATTCACTTTCTGTCGCGAAATTATTGGCAAAAGTCGTTGAGCAAGAGACACCAGGGTTGGTTGTTTTAGGTAAACAAGCGATTGATTCCGATAATAATCAAACTGGGCAAATGCTGGCTGCATTGCTAAATCGACCGCAGGGAACATTCGCATCGGCGGTCAAGATCTCTGAAGATAAAGTTCAAGTTACTCGTGAAATTGACGGTGGTTTACAAACGGTTGAATTAGCAATGCCTGCCATTGTTACAACGGACCTGAGATTGAATGAGCCTCGTTATGCATCTCTACCTAATATCATGAAAGCTAAGCGTAAGCCTTTGGCGGTGATTACTCCTGATGAGTTAGGCGTTACGGTACGAAGTAATATTTCTCTGCTACGTGTTGATCCGCCCGCTGAGCGCCAGGCCGGTGTAAAAGTTAGTTCAGTTGATGAGCTAGTGGAAAAACTGCGTAACGAAGCAAAAGTGATTTAAGGAGGCATTACCATGACCATATTAGTAATTGCAGAGCATGATAATGCGCAACTCAAACCCGTTACACTAAATACGCTGTCTGCCGCGGAAGCAATAGGTGGTGATATTCATCTATTGGTCGCGGGTCACAACTGCCAAGTGGTTGCTGACGAAGCGGCTCGTGTGACCGCTGTTTCGAAGGTTTTGCTGGCTGATAATACCGCTTATGAACACCAGCTAGCGGAAAACATAAGCGCTTTAATTGTGAGCATTGCCGCAAGCTATAGCCACATTTTAGCGTCTTCAACGACGACGGCTAAAAACTATCTGCCGCGAGTGGCTGCATTGTTAGACGTTAATCAAATTTCAGATATCAGTGCCGTTGTTTCAGCGGATACTTTTGAACGTCCAATCTATGCAGGAAATGCAGTAGCAACCGTGCAATCATCGGATAAGGTGAAAGTGATCACTGTGCGTGGTACCGCGTTTGATGCGGTTGTCGCAGATGGGAACAATGCAGAGATCGCTGTCGTGGCTGAAGCTTGTGATGCAGGGGTATCTTGTTTTATTAGCGAAGAGTTAGCGGTCAGTGATCGTCCAGAACTCACTGCAGCATCTGTTGTTGTGTCGGGTGGACGCGGCATGGGTAATGGTGAAAATTTCGATCTATTGTATTCAGTGGCTGACAAACTTGGGGCAGCGGTAGGGGCATCTAGGGCAGCGGTTGATGCTGGTTTTGTACCCAATGATATGCAGGTAGGTCAGACAGGGAAAATGGTGGCGCCTGAACTTTATATTGCCGTAGGTATTTCTGGTGCAATACAGCATTTAGCGGGGATGAAAGACTCAAAAGTCATTGTCGCGATCAATAAAGACGAAGAAGCGCCTATCTTTCAGGTGGCAGATTATGGGCTTGTTGCGGATCTATTTGATGCCGTTCCTGAACTGGAACAAAAAATCTAATATTTCCCCATTCATTAAAAACTGCTCAGGCTTTATACAAGTTTGAGCTAAAAATAATAAAACGGAGCAACTTAGATGCTTTTCGAAGGACAAACGATTAACGTGCAGTCGATCGAAGACGGAATCTACGATGTGGTTTTCGATCGTAAAGGCGATTCAGTCAATAAGCTCGATCAAAGTACCTTAGCGGAACTGCGTACCGTCGTAGAGACTCTGCGTGATGTGGAAGGTATTCGAGGTGTAATTTTCTCCAGTGCGAAAGACAGCTTTATTGTCGGTGCTGATATTACTGAATTTATGCAGATGTTTTCTGCGACAGAAGAGCAGATAGTCGAAGGTCTTCTGGATATTCATCAAATTTTTAATGGCATTGAAGATCTGCCTTGTCCAACAGTGGCGGCGATCAACGGTTTGGCACTCGGTGGCGGTTTTGAACTATGCCTAGCGACAGATTATCGCGTTATGGGAGACCAAGCTAAAGTAGGCCTGCCAGAAGTAAAACTGGGTATTTACCCAGGTTGGGGCGGCACGATTCGTTTACCGCGCTTGATCGGTGTTGATAATGCTAACGAGTGGGTTTGTGGCGGTAGCGAAAAACGTCCTGCTGCTGCGTTGTCCGATGGCGGTGTTGATGCGGTTGTAGCAACGGCGATGGTTAAAGATGCTGCATTGGATTTATTGAAGGGCTGTATTGCCGGCAAGTTTGATTATCAAGCGCGTCGTGATGAGAAGATTAATCCGATCAAATTGAATCAAGTCGAACAGATGATGGCCTTTGAATCGGCGAAAGGCGTTATTGGTGGTAAAGCAGGGCCTCATTATCCTGCGCCAATGGCCGCGCTTAAAACGATTCAAAAACATGCTAATTTGCCGCGTGATAAAGCGGTCGAAGTTGAAGCAAAAGGCTTTGTTAAAGTTGCAAAAACAGAGGTCTGTGCTGCGCTAGTTGGTCTATTTATGAAAGACCAATATATTAAGAAAGTAAGCAAGAGTTTTGAACGCCAAGCTGAACCTGTGAAAAAAGCCGCTGTGCTAGGGGCGGGCATTATGGGCGGTGGTGTTGCTTATCAGTCCGCGTCAAAAGGCACGCCGATTTTGATGAAAGATATCAATGATGCAGCGCTCCAGCTGGGCCTTGATGAAGCAACTAAATTGCTGAATAAGCGCGTGTCACGTGGCCGTATGGATAGTATGAAGATGGCGCAAGTGCTTAATAGCATTACGCCAACGCTTAATTACGGTGATTTTGGTAACGTTGATTTAGTCGTCGAAGCGGTTGTTGAAAACCCGAATGTTAAAAAGGCGGTACTTGCCGAAGTTGAATCCCAACTTCCAGAAGGCGCGATCTTAACGTCTAATACTTCTACTATTTCAATTACAGAGCTAGCAACAGCACTGAAAAAACCTGAAAACTTCTGTGGCATGCACTTCTTTAATCCTGTGCCATTAATGCCATTGGTGGAAGTTATTCGTGGTGAGAAAACATCAGAAGAAGCTGTGGCTCGAACGGTGGCATACGCTAAAGCGATGGGTAAAACCCCTATTGTGGTTAACGACTGCCCAGGCTTCCTTGTGAACCGTGTTTTGTTCCCCTATTTCGGAGGTTTCAGCGCGTTAGTATCTGATGGTGCGGATTTCCAGAAAGTAGATAAAGTGATGGAGCGCTTTGGTTGGCCAATGGGGCCTGCATACCTTTTGGATGTTGTTGGTATTGATACCGCACATCATGCGGATGCTGTTATGGCTGCGGGCTTCCCTGATCGTATGCAGCATGAAGGTGAGAATGCGATCGATCGTATGTATTCACTTGAGCGCTTTGGTCAGAAAAATAATAAAGGTTTCTATCGCTACGAACTTGATCGTAAAGGCAAGCCTAAGAAGCTCATTGACGAAGAGGTTCCTGCCCTATTGGCGGAAGTGGTCTCTGAATCTCGTGACTTTACCGATGAAGAGATCATTGAGCGCATGATGATTCCGTTATGCATCGAAACTGTTCGCTGTTTAGAAGATGGCATTGTTGATAGTGCTGCTGAAGCGGATATGGGTCTAATTTACGGCATAGGTTTCCCTCCTTTCCGTGGTGGTGCGTTGCATTACCTAGATCAGATTGGTTTGGATAACTTCTGTGAGATGGCGAAGAAATATGAAGCCTTAGGTCCGCTATATCAGCCGACTGAAAAAATGAAACAGATGGCCGCTGCTGGCGATAAATACTTTCCAGAAGCCAAAGGCTAAGGGGTAGAACAATGAACTTGAAACCAAATGACGTAGTCATCGTTGATGGTGTACGTACCCCGATGGGTAAATCTAAGAATGGCTCTTTCCGTAATGTCCGTGCCGAAGCGCTTTCCGCTGCGACAATGCGCGCACTACTGGAGCGTAACGCGGCGCTTAATCCTGCTGATATTGAAGATGTGATGTGGGGCTGTGTTAACCAGACCAAAGAGCAAGGCTTCAATATTGGTCGTAATGCTGCGGTATTAGCAGGTATACCTCATACGGTTGCTGGACAGACAATTAACCGCTTATGTGGTTCATCAATGGCTGCTCTGCATGCCGGTGCGCAGAATATTATGACCGGTAATGGTGATGTATTTCTCGCGGGTGGTGTAGAGCACATGGGTCATGTCTCTATCATGCACGGTGTTGACGTGAACCCCGAAATGTCTAAGCAGGTTGCTAAAGCTGCGATGATGATGGGTGTTACTGCGGAGATGCTGGGTAAAATGAATGGCATTAGCCGTGAGATGCAAGATGAGTTTGCTGCACGTTCTCATCGTCTAGCGCATCAGGCACACCTTGATGGTTTATGGGATAGCGAGATTATTGCTGTTGAAGGGCACGATGAAAATGGCTTTAAGTCGCTGTTAGAAGCGGATGAAGTTATTCGCCCAGAAACCACAGTTGAAACGCTAAGTACTTTAAAACCGGTCTTTGTACCAAAAGTAGGTACGGTAACGGCAGGAACATCATCGGCTTTCTCAGACGGTGCTTCGGCAATGCTGATAATGTCGGCGGCTAAAGCTGAAACGCTCGGCTTAAAGCCGCGTGCACGTATTGTTAGCATGGCTGTAGCGGGTTGTGATCCATCGATTATGGGATATGGACCTGTGCCTGCTACACAGAAAGCATTAAAACGTGCGGGTTTATCGATTGATGATATTGATTATGTTGAGTTGAATGAAGCCTTTGCTGCACAAGGTTTATCCGTGCTTAAAGGCCTTAAGTTGCTTGATAAGATGGACGATAAAGTGAACTTGAAAGGCGGTGCAATCGCACTAGGTCATCCGTTAGGTTGTTCTGGTACACGTATCACGAATACCTTGATGAATGTTCTGGAGCAGCAAGACGGTACTTTGGGTCTTGCAACGATGTGTATCGGGATGGGCCAAGGCATCTCTACCGTTATCGAACGTCTCTAACCGAAAACCTTCTCCACCCTTTTAGCTATATTGCCCCGTCCTTTGGATGGGGCTTTTTTTATGTCAATTTATAGCGTTTCACAGGCATGATTCATTTATGTAATGGGTTTCGCATTCTTAATGCCTGGTTGTTATATTATAATATATCATTTGTGGTTTTTAGTAGCTCAGAATGTGGAGAGGTCAGTGCAGGAAAAGATGACAGACAGATGCGTCGAGCAGATTAATCAGGTACAGCATGTTGCGGAGGGTCTACATCCGGAAGTGTTAACATCAATTTTTGATGAGCAAGTTAATTTAGTGAATTATCACCGCTGTTTAAGCGATGATGTGGTGCTTTATTGCCAAGCTTTAGCTAAAGAAAGAAAACATCTGAGCATACGGTCTGTTATTTCGGTGCACGCTATAGAGCTAGCACTTAACGATCTCTTCCCTGAGTATTCCAAAAAAGCAGAGTTCATAGCAGATTTGGCGTTACTCATTGATATGTATGCCTGCTTATTTGATCTTGAAGAGGTTGGTTTAAGGGTGCAGCTGTTGGATCGGGCGATGTGCCCTCGTTTTCATGTGGATAAGTTAGGTTGTAGGCTTGTTTCAACTTATAGGGGCACGGGAAGCGAATGGCTTAACGATTTTGATATCGACCGAAGCAAGTTAGGGAAAGGAAGTAATGGTTTGTCTGATGAAGAGTCCGGTCTCTATTCTGGGCAGATACAATCGGCTAAAGCGGGTGATGTATTATTACTTAAAGGAGAGGGGTGGTTCGGTAATGAGGGGGGAGGTATTGTACATCGTTCGCCCCCAGTTGCTTCGACTGAGCGGCGATTGGTGGTAACTCTAGATTTTGCGTGACAGTAGCTGTTATTTGAAAGGGACCTTTGCTAAAGACTAGGTTTTTAAAACGAGCGGCTAATGTATGTAGCTTTCCCCACCCATGTCGTGCTTTAGGTCTTTAGGTGGGGCTTTGAGGTGCATTAAACCTCTTCGTCTTCATCCAGTAAGCGGATGCCTGCGAGAGGGTTTTCTTCATCAAGTACTTCCTGCTCTTGTGCAGGTACCTCTTCGTTACCCTCTTTTTCTACGACGGCTAGATTCATTCGCAGACGCATATCATTCGGTGAATCTGAGTTGATCAAGGCCTGATCTTCAGTAATTACACCTTGTTTAAAAAGTTTATAGAGAGAGTCATCAAAAGTTTGCATGCCAGTCGCTTCTGATGCTTTAGACATTACTTCTTTGATCTCTTTAATTTCCCCTTTCATTATCAGCTCTTGAATCGTCGATGTGCCAAGAAGAATTTCTATAGCAGCACAACGTTTGCCCTCTTTGGTTGGAATTAAGCGCTGCGAAACAATTGCTTTAAGGTTTAAAGCCAGGTCATGAAAGATCTGTTTGTGGCGAGCTTGAGGGAAGAAGTTGATAATGCGATCGATCGCTTGGTTCGCATTGTTTGCATGTAGGGTCGAGATGGCAAGGTGGCCTGTTTCAGCATAAGTTAGGCATTGCTCCATGGTTTCTTGATCACGAATCTCACCAATTAGAATGACATCAGGGGCTTGTCTAAGTGCGTTTTTTAAGGCGTTGTGGAAATTACGAGTATCTACGCCTACCTCTCGTTGATTGATCAGCGATTTACGGTGGTTGTGCACAAACTCCACCGGGTCTTCGATGGTGATGATATGACCACCGCTATTTCGATTTCGATGGTCGATGAGCGCCGCCAACGATGTGGACTTACCCGAACCTGTCGCTCCAACAAAAAGAACGAGTCCGCGCTTTTCCATAATAACGTCTTCAAGGACACGAGGAAGTCCTAGGTCGGCCATTTTAGGGATATCAGCTTTGATATTTCGGGCGACTAAAGAGTACTGATTTCGTTGTTTGAAAATATTGATACGGAAGCGGCCAACCTTAGGGATTGAGTAAGCTAAGTTCATCTCTAGCTCATCTTCAAACGCTGCTTGTTGTTGGTCATCCATCAGTTCACGTGCAACGGCTTCTACATCACCAGGCTTATAGGGCTCTTTACTAAGGGGAGTGAGCTTGCCTTCAAATTTCGCGCAAGGCGGCGCACCAGTGGTTAGGTATAGATCGGAACCATCTCGTTTAGCAAGAATGGTGAGGTAATCCTGAAACTCCATAACTATCTGATCCTTATAGGGTATTGAGGCAAGTCTGTAAGAAAGTCTAGTGGAAGCTTGAGTAGCCGTCATCCTGAATTTTTAGATATTTTTACTTTTTACAATATTTCATGACGAGTGATTAGTTTTATCCACAACGAGGGGGCTTAAACAGATCGGCTGCAATAGGTTTATCTAGGTCGTTTTTTCTAGGCAGTCCTCTCTAGTTTCATAGCTGCGCGAGTAGTGAAGGAATAAACGCTAACTGTTGATCTGAGCCGGTGGCGTTTTTTTGGTCTGCGAGCAGTGCAGTAGATGCGGCTTGGTAAATCCGAGTATGGATTGGATGCTGTTGAATAGCGCGACCGTCAGAGATTGATTGTTCGCATAACGTGGCATCTGGTGAACTAAACCAGCGGCAAGATAGTGGTCGTAGATGATAGATGCTGCATGCGTTAGCCGAATCTAAAAAAGGGCAGGGGGCTCTATATAATGGCGCTTTTCTCGCTGTGATATTTTCTCTGAGAGCTTCTTTTAAGGTTTCTATTTCGTCTTCGCAGTAATTGTTTTTCAGGTGGGTAACAAGGTTGTCTATGACTTGCTGAGAGGTATCGATTGGGAAATAACAGCAGTAGTGGCAACCTTTATTGCAGGCAAGCTTTTGATTGTCAGGAAAGCTCTGTCCAAAGGCGGTAATCGCATCAGTGATATATTGTAAAGTGATGCTGTATTTATCGGCAGCGGATGCAGTACGCCTGATAGTGGAATAGATTTGGGTGCCCAAATTAGAAAAGAGTGCTTCATACTCAGTGTTTGCTGCGCGAAGTTGAGTTGCAACAACAGCTACGTCACTTGTGGAAAAAAAGACCTCTCCATCCGTTCTGTTTGTATCAGCTTTTTTATCACTACTGTTGTTGGTCACAGACATCAATTCCGCGGAAGCAATATTTAAGTATGTCATTATACCTTACTGAGGTAATTCAACCTTGTATTCTTGATCGCTTCTGCCATGAATCGTATCGTAGCTACGAATAAATATTACTTTGACATCCTTAGGGATTGATACTCCAGTAAGGCTTCGGGTAAACGGTTGTTCTTCAACATGAGGATGGTGGAGAATCCGAGTCCCATAAACAACACCGTCAGCTCCGATAACATCCCATTTGTTAGCGTAGTGTTCCCAGCCTGTATCGGTATGGCGGAGGGTTACCGCAAAGTTATACTGCTCATTTTTAGTTTTTTGCGCGTCAACCGCGATCACTTCTGTCATCCCAGCATGAAGGGGGGAGGCGATAGAATAGATTGATGCGGTGAGGACGATGCTCTTAAGTGTTGATCGAAGTGTCATGGCCGGTTCTCCATGTAATGTCGGCTTTGAAGCGTAATGCTAAGCGTAGCAAAAGTATTGACCCGCTAACGGCTTAGTTGTTCCTCAATAATTTCACGAAGGACTGCGGCGGTTTGGTCCGGTGCTTCAAAAGGAAATAAGTGGCCTCCATCAAAGGGAAGCAGCGTCATGTTAGGGAAGTTTTTACGCCACCAGTTTCTCTCACTTTTTTCGAATAGATCGCTTTCCGTACCATAGATAACGGTGCCGCTTACTTGTTTGAGGTATTTGGGAGCCTCGAGTAGGACATTACGGAAGATGTCTGCTTCAACCTCAGGTGAAATGGATAACTCTACACCTGTATTTGCATCGCTTAATCCATGTTCTATGTAGTCGGAAAAGCAACGAGGGTGGAAGTTTTTGAATAAAGACTTGTTCGAAAAATAGTCTCTAGCTTCTTCGCGGTTTAGGAAGGTTGCTCTGCGGTTCGCCGCGCGGGCTGCGGGCGTTATTTTGTCAATAAAGCCCATTTTACGTGCGAATTTCAAAGCATAGCGCTTTCGCTTACTAAACAGGACGGGGTCCAGTAAAACAACGTGTTGAAATAGATCGGGTCGAAGCCCCGCTGCAATTAGCGTGACGATCGCGCCCGCAGAGTGCCCCATCCCTATCACGGGTTTGTCTTGGCTTTGCTCAATATCTTGGATGAGTTCGGCTGCGTAGTTCTTGAGATCGTTATTGAGCGGATAATCGCCGTGCCCCATCTTTTCAACGTAGTTGATTTGATATTCGGGCATCAAACTAAATAGGTAGTTATAGCTGCTTCCAGGGAAACCGTTGGCGTGGCTGAATTGAATTTGTGTCATCACTTAAATCCTAACGCTTTAACGGTGAGAGCTAATCAGCATATTAACGGTTGTTTTTGCGATGTCATCAACATCATCACGATTTATATAGATACCATCATTAAATAAACGACATAAACCATGGAGAGCAGCCCAACTCGCTTGAGCGATACGAAGTGGAGGTTGTGATGCATCGAATATCCCCTCAATTTGTAGCGCCTCGACCCACTCTAACCATAAACGGAAACAGTTTTTTGAAATAAGTTTTAGGGAATCAGTGGGCTGCCCTGATTTCCAAATGTCACGGCCATACATGAGATCGTATGTTTCGCTATTTTCATGAGCAAAGCGAATATAGATCAGCACGTATTGCTCGAATAATTCGTTTGCCGGTAGATCGGGGTAAAGAGCTGATATGGATGTAACTAATTGATCTTGTTTTAAAAAACCTTGCTCCGCGATGGCGCAGAGAAGTTCGTTTTTATCTTTGAAGTGGTGATACGGGGCAGTTCTTGAAACACCGACTTTGTCTGCAAGTTTACGTATCGACAGATTCTCTATGCCCCCGAGTGCAATTAAGTCGG
>Ga0193964_1000881_pt1 | contig 14107 bp, 12 predicted proteins | sample FB_7_MG_FD_140323 | JGI IMG/M metagenome (GOLD analysis project Ga0193964, IMG submission 140323) | Microbial mat bacterial communities from the Broadkill River, Lewes, Delaware, United States - FB_7_MG | ecosystem: Environmental > Aquatic > Freshwater > River > Microbial mats | place: USA... | reverse complement strand
GATACTTTATTGTAAAAGGTTACGAGAGTTGTAACCTTTTTATTGCTCTAGAAACTTGACCACTCATCATCATCTTTATTTGATACTACAGTTTTAATACCTACCGACTTTCTATCGTGTGATGCTTCCTCTTTTTTATACTCTTTTATTTTATCATGATACTCTACAGTATCTTTTGCCTGAGGAGTTATAACATCTCTTCCCCTCTCAAGTTTAAGTTCATGACATTTATGAACCTTAACTTTATCAATACCTTCAAATACTTTTGTTGTATTTTCCTCTATACTTCTTGCTATAGTATGAAGTTTTTGATCATTTCTATTTTTTGCATCTACATTGATAAACTCTTGTACTCCACTATGTACTTGCTCATGTGCTTTTAATAACTCTTGCCAATCAGAGTTTTGGGTAAATTTTTCATTTGTATGTTGTTCAATCCATTTTCCAAGAGCACACTCATGATGATTTTTTACAGTCCACTGCTTTCCATCTCCAACATCTTTGAAGTTTGTTTCTTTGAAGTTAATATGGTCAAGCTTTAACTTAGTTGTATCAAACACCATATTTACATCACACACTGAGTCACCTCTTGCTTTATCAAAGCTTGTTCTATTTACTACAGCTATCAATTGACTTGAAATCTCACTTAATATCATAGCTTTATTTGCAACTATCTCAGCACCATTTGCATTTTCTTGTGTAGCTTTATCTAATTGATTTACTGCACTATTAATTTGCTCCATCCCTATTTTTTGCTCATGAGTAGCTTCTGTTACCCCAGTAACCATCTCAGTAACTTCAGCAACTTTTTCATTTAAGAATTTAAAGCTATCAACCATTCTATCAGCAGTAGTTTTTCCCTCTTTAGTTTTCTCTTGTGCATAATTAACAAGGTTTTTAATCTCATTTGCAGCTTCAGCACTTCTGCTAGCAAGATTTCTAACCTCTTGAGCAACAACAGCAAAGCCTTTACCAGCTTCACCAGCAGTTGCTGCTTCAACAGCTGCATTTAAAGATAGAATATTTGTTTGGAATGCAATTTGATCAATAATAGCTATAGCTTCAACAATATCATTTGTTGCTTTATCAATCTCCTCCATTGAAGAACCTGTTTTATGTGCAAGTTGATCATCTTCATTACTTGTTGCCTGCAATTCTTTTGCGATTTGTAACATTTTGTTTGTTCGCTCATCTGTTTGATTAATAGTTGAAGTTATCTCTTCAATAGCAGCTGCTGTTTCTTCTAGAGATGCGGCTTGCTGTGTGGAAGAGGCAGAAAGTTCTTCACTAGTTGCTGCTAGTGCTTCTGCATTACTAGATAATCTTAATGCTGTATTATTTACCATACACAATACTTCCGAAACAGATACACCTAATGCATTTGTCCCTTTAATTAAAGAACCTACATTTCCAGAACTTTTTGCATCTATTACATAATCATACTTAGCATTACCAAATTGAATCAATGCATTTGTTATGAGTGATAAATTATTTTGAGTAACTTGAAGCATCTCATTTACTTTTACTCTTAATTGTTCAACTTGAGGAGATGATGCTTTTTGTTTTATCTCATAAGTATAGAATCCATCTTTTGCTTTATGTACAATCTCTATAGCCTCTTCAATTACTTTAGTATCTTGCTTGATACCCTCTTCAATTTTGTCTAAGTATTTATTAAAATTAGCCGCAACTTCCCCTATCTCATCTGCTCTTTCTATCTCTACTCTTTCACTTGTATTTGAGTTTTGAGATATACTTATAATCGCTTCATCAAGCTCACGAAGTGGTTTAATAATAATTTTTCTTGAGAATATAACAATAATTATCGTAATAACTATTAAAATCAAAATAATTAATCCAATTGCTGTATAGATAAGTCCTTGAGATTGTGCTACTAACTCCTCAAGTTCAATACTATCTTCACCTATTACATAATAACCTATTTTGTTACCAGTATAATCTATAACTGGAGAGATTGTTAAAAAATATTTATCATTCATCATAAATTTTTTAGATACAAGTTCTTTTAAATTTATTGTAGCAATATATGAAGCAAAATTTTTATCAAAAGTTTTTTGATTAAGAATATAATCTCCCACTTTTGAAAGTTTTTGAAATGACTTATCATCTAACTTTGTCTTTAGAATATCTTGTTCTAAAAGCATTAAAGCATATGCTTTATCTTGTTTTTTCAAAGATTTTATAATAGAGTTGTAACCTGCTTTAAACTCTACTGAGCCTACAAACTTACCGTCTAAATCAACTATTGGTGCTACACCAATCATATTGATATCTGTTTTACTTATTTCTGAACCTACTACTGCTTTTTTAGTGATATGCACATCACTAATTGCTTTTCTTTCATCTAAAAGTTCATCCCCAAAACTATCACTTTTCCATGAACGCAAAAATGATTTTCCATATTCATCATGGATATGTATTTTAATATTTTTAAAATTAGTATTATTTTTAAATACTATTGAAAGTCTTTTCATAGCATCAATTGCTTTTTCTCTATCATTGTTTTGAAGAGCTTCCACTAGTGTTCTATCATTAGCAATTGATATTGCATTAGAGAGACATATCTCACTTTTTCCAACAATTTTATCAGCCATAGAACCATTTAAATGAACTGCTGTATCTTCATATACATGTTCTTTAATTTCACCTAATTTAAAGCTAAATAAAACTAATGCTAACAAAAGTCCAACTATTGAACTTCCCACAATTAAAGCTATTAGCTTATTTCCTATTTTCCAATTATTCATATAATAATATCCTTGATAAATTTTTAATTATAGTTATTGTAACTTTATTATGCTAAAATAGTAATATTAAATTTAAAAGTGAAATAATGAAAATCTCTATACCTCTGTTTATATCTATTATAACTCCCTTATTTGCTCAAGAAGCTAGTTCTGAATCTTTTTTAAATTCACAATCTTTTATCTTTACTATTATATTAGTAATAGTTATATACTACTTTATAAAAAAAGAGAAAAATCTTGAAAAATCATATCATCAAATTGAAGCAGTGATCAACACAACAATTGAATCAATTATCGTATCACAAAATTATAAATGTATTGACTTTAACGAATCAGCACTAAAACTTTTTAAAATTACAAATAAACATGATGCTTTAGGGAAACACCCTTTAGACTTTATTGCTCAGGAATCTAAAGAGTTAGTAAAAAAGAAAATTATTCTAGATAATGCTGATCTTTATGAAGCTATGATCGTTACCATGGATGGAGAAAAAATTCCTGTTTTACTCAAAGGGACAAATATAATTGTAGATGGGAAACATTTACGAATATCTTCTATTATTGATATAAGTGAACTAAAAGACAGAGAATCTAAACTCATCTCACAATCTAAGTTAGCTAGCATGGGTGAAATGATAGGCAATATAGCTCACCAATGGAGACAACCTCTCTCTGTAATATCCACAAGTGCTACAGGTATGCATATGCAAAAAGAGATGGGATTGTTAACAGATGATGAGTTCTACAAATATTGTGAAGTTATCAATGAACACTCTCAATTTTTGTCACAAACTATTGATGACTTTAGAAACTTTATAAAAGGGGACTCAAAACCTGTAAGATTTGATTTAAAAAATGATACAGATAGTTTCATAAAACTTGTAGATGCAACTATAAAAAGAAATAATATCACCATTATTTTGGATTTAGAAGAAAATATCCATATTCAAGGATATCCAAATGAGCTTATTCAATGTTTTATGAATATTTTTAATAATGCAAAAGATGCTTTAGTAGAAAACAATGATGAAGATGATAGATTTATTTTCATCTCACAAATTATAAATGAGAATAATGTGATTATAGAATTTAAAGACAATGCAGGTGGGATTCCTGAGGATATTATTGATAAAGTATTTGAACCATATTTTACAACTAAACACAAATCACAAGGTACTGGTCTTGGACTTCATATGAGTTATAATCTAGTAACAAATGGTATGAAAGGAACTCTTGAAGTTAAAAACGATGAATATGATTTTAATGGAAAACATTACAAAGGTGCATGTTTTGGTATTGTGATACCTTTAAATATTTCTTAATTACTTATCCACTAGTGCAACTAATTTTCTAATAAATTTGAAATAATAAATATTATTTCAAATTTTTATTCTTCTTTCTTTAAAAGATTATCATAAAGGGTTTGTAAGGCAACATCTGCAATATTTTGAGAAACACCTATATGAAAAGAGATTTTAGAAGGGCTCATATCAAAAAGGTCAAATGAGATATTATTCTCTTTTAATGCCCATATAGCATCTACTATAGCAAAGCTATTCTCTTTAAGTCCAATTCCTACAATAGTGATGATAGAGAGATTATATGTTATAAAAATATTGTCTGTTTTTATTCTCTTTTCTATCTGTCTTCTTAAATTATTTATATTCCCTTTAAGACACTCTTGATCTACTAAAACTGCAATATCATCTTTATCTGTTGGATAGTGATATGTATTAATTCCAAACTCACTAAACACTTTTAATAACTCAGCCATAAAACCTATCTCTTCTGCTAGCATATCTTTTTGTATATGTATTGAAGCCATATTATCAAGTCTGGCAATCCCTACATTGTCTTCCATAGGAACTCTCTCACTTAAAATCAATGTACCCTCATGGTCTGGATTATTTGTATTTCGTATATTGATTGGTATTTTACTTTTTTTACAATTTAACATTGCATCAAAATGAAAAACATTAAATCCCTTTGAACTTAAAAGTCGTAACTCTTTAAATGTAAGTCTTGGTATTACATTAGCATCTTCTATAACTCTTGGATCTACTTCATACACACCATTTGTATCCGTCCAGTTTTCATAAACATCAGCATCAAGTGCATAGGCTAATTCTCCACCTGTTAAATCACTACCACCTCTACTCATCACAGCTATCTCTTTATTTTTTGTAATTCCATAAAATCCTGGAACTAAATAAAGGATATCCTCCTCTATACTAAAATCTCTCTCAATATTTTCATATGACTCATTTAATACTTTACCATCTGTAAAATTTTCACTTAATATAAACCCAAAATCTTCAGGAAGCATTAGTTTTACATTTATCTTTGATTTTTTCATAAATTGCTCTATTACTTTGGCATTATGATGTTCACCTCTTGAAAGACAAAAAGCCTCCCTTTTTTCATCTTTTAATTTTGTATTTTCTAAATCTTTTTTTAATGGTTCTATAATCTTATTTTTATCAATACCTAAATCTATACATAACTTTTCATATTTAGTAATAATTGCTTCAAAACTTTGTTGTGCATCTACTTCTATTAAGTGGTCTAAAAAATGTTTTCCATTGGTTGCATAGTTTAATAGATGATCTGTGATCTTTTGATCATGTAAGTCATCTCTACCAGGTGCAGAAACAACTACTACCTTTCTTGATTTATCTTGCTGTAATATTTTTATAACTTTTCTGATTTGTGTAGCGTCTTTTACTGAACTTCCACCAAATTTACATACTTTCATTTTATATATCCCTCTTAGATTACTTATTTTCACTTTTAAGTTTATAACCTCTATTTCTAACCGTATCTATCATATCAATATGAAATCTTTTTTTCAATTTACTTCTAATTTGATTGATGTTTACTTCAATAACATTTTGACAAACCATCTCTGGGTCATCCCACAATGCATAGATCATCTCATCTTTTGATATGGGTGGTCTATATCTATTTTGATAGAGATAAACCAATATATCATATGCTTTACCTCTTATTTGAAGTTCATTATTATCATAATCCACTATCTCTTTTTGCTCTTTATCGATACCAAAATAATTTTCATGATAAATCTTTTTTTCAAAATTTTCCCTATGGATTGATTCTATTTTTGCCCATAACAATTCACCATCAAAAGGATTGATAACACACAATGCACCATTTCTAAAACACTTTAGATGAAATTTTTTATCATCACTATGTGTTAATACAACAAATGCTGTATGGGTGTTATCAGTTGCTTTTAAAAGTGTCATACAATTTTTTAAATCATCTTCATACATTATGACTAGATTGTAAAACCTTACTTGTAGATGATACAAAGCATCATCTAACTCATAGGTTCTATCCACAATATAATCTTCATCATATTCTAGTTTTTCAATAATTTTATTATCAATATTATAAGCTAAAAGTCTCATCTATTATAACTTCACTTTTTTTTGTTTTTTATCTTCAAAAGTCAAAATAATCTCATGATTATTTTGCTCTATACAAGAAACTATTTTTATATTTACTTGCTTATTTACCTCAAGGAATTTTTCTATTGCCTCTTTAGCAAAACCGATATCTGAATTTTTAGCAAATTCTAAAATAAGCGAATTGTCATTAAGAACAATCTTTTGATTTGTAACTCTAAAGTTGGTAAATGAACCCAATAAAACAAGAAATTCTCTTTTTTCATCTCTTGATATTGTTAAATAATTTTCTACATAAATAAATTCCAAACCTACTCCTCTAGTGGATATACTCCATTTTCATCATGATTTTCCGTCCCTTTAATTGGTGGATTAAAAACACAAATGAGTCGCATATCAACACTACCACCATATAAGTTATGATCATCATGATTATTTAAAGCATACATCACACCATCATAAATATCATGTATCTCACCCGTAGCTAAATCTTCTATTTTTCCATCCCCAGCTACACAATATACAGCTTCAAGGTGATTTTGATAGTGTATATGTGTTTTTGTACCAGCTTTAATAATAGTTTCATGAAAAGAAAATCCCATACCATCATCTTTTAAAATCATTCTTCTACTAGTCCATTGTCCCTCTTTAGCATGTACCTCTTTACTACTTCCTATAATATCTTTTATATCTCTTACAATCATTTTTTAAAACTCCTCACTTAACTTATCTTTTTTATCAGCAAATAGTTTATCTACAGCTGTTTCAAATCTTTTTAGTCCTTCTCTTAAAGTATCTTCATCTATAACTAATGGTGGAAGAAATTTTACAACTTGAGAGTCACTACCACAAGTTTCTATAATAAGATTTTCTTTAAAAGCATATTCTGATATTTCTCCAGCTATTGTTTTATCATCTTTAATCTCAAAACCATATGCTAGCCCTCTTCCTCGTATATCAATAGTATAGGTATCTTTATGTTTTTGTGCAATTTTTGCTAAAGTCTCTTTTAATATTTTTTCTTTATAAAATACAGCATTTGACAAGTCATCGTTTTGCCAGTAATTCTCTAAACTCACTCTTGAAGCTACAAATGCTAGATTGTTTCCTCTAAATGTTCCTGTATGTTCCCCTGGTTTCCATTGATCTAAATCTGGTCTGAATAATAAAAGTGCCATTGGTAATCCACCACCAATTGACTTAGAAAGAGTTACCATATCAGGGTTGATTCCAGCAAATTCAAAAGAGAAAAACTCTCCACTTCTACCATTTCCAACTTGAATATCATCAATAATAAGTAAAATATCATACTCTCTACAAATTGATTCTAACTCTTGTAGCCATTTTGCACTAGCAACATTAATACCACCCTCACCTTGAATAGTTTCAACAATAACAGCTGCTGGAATATCAACACCACTACTTCCATCATCTAAAAATTTTCTCAAATACTCTAAAGTATTCCAATCTCCAAAATATCCATCAAAAGGCATAAAAGTAGCATTACATCTACTAATATAACTCTCATCTCTATATTCATTGTTTCCTGTTACTGCAAGTGATCCTTGAGATAATCCATGATAACCATTAGTAAAAGTTACAATATTACTTCTACCTTTTACAAGTCTTGCTAGTTTTAGTGCTGTTTCAACAGCATTTGTTCCCGTTGGTCCAGTAAACTGCAGTTTATACTCTAAGTTTCTTGGCTTTAAAATTAGATTTTCAAATGTTTGTAAAAACTCTTTTTTTGCAGTTGTAGCCATATCAAGACCATGCACTATCCCATCATTTTGTAGATATTCTATAAGGGCAGCACTTATTGCATCATTATTGTGACCATAATTTAGTGTCCCAGCTCCTGCAAAAAAATCTATATACTCTACATCTTGTTCATCTGTAAGTATTGCACCTTTTGCTTTTGTAAATATTGTTGGGAAACTTCTTATATAACCTCTAACCTCTGATTCTAAACTTTCAAATATTCTCATTTAATTTTTCCTTTTATTTTTTTAATTCAATTTTATATAACACTTCATCTTCATGAGCATCATTAAAATCGCTGATTTCAAACATTGTCTCTTTTTCAAAAGATACACCATAGTTCTTTGATAACTTCTCAAACAGTTTTTGAGATGAGCTATTACTTGGACTAATAGTTGTATGTATAGTTTTTACATTTTTTGCAGACGCCCTTTGTAATATATCCATAATCATTTTTCCAGCAAGTCCTTCTCCTCGCATCTTGCTATCAACAGCAACTTGCCATATAAACAAAGTATCCTCTTGATTTGGTATAAGGTACCCTGAAGTAAAACCGACAACTTTCTCTTCTAATAAAGCAACACTACAAAACTCTCTAAAATGAGTTGTTTGTAAAAGATATAAATATTCAGAATTAACATCTAAAACATTTGTATCTTTTACTAACTTATAAATATGTTTTGCATCACTTTTAATTGGTTCTCGAATTAAAATACTCAATAAAACTCCTTAAATTTCATTATATATGTTATAAATTTACTTATTTAATGTATTTTTTTAACATAAACTATGTAAGTTATATCATAATTATCTTATATTATTCTTAAATAAAACTCCACTATAGTAATATTTATTCATTAAATATTGTATTCTTTTTACATTTTATGTTATAAAATTAACATATAAATTGATTTATATATATATATAATGGTAATAATATTAACAAAAAGCTGTATTAAAAATATTTTTTGATATAATATATTTCAATAAATATAGATTAGGAAAGTAGCGTGGCACTATTAGATAACGAAAAAGATATATTACCCTTGAGTTCAATTGCGGAGCTTCTTACTGCAAAAATAAGAACACTTAAAATGTATGAGGATAAAGGGTTACTTCCTCAAAAAGATCATCAAAATAAAAAACTTTATTCTATTAACGATGTAAAACTTATAGCATTTACACACTATTTAGCAAGTGTAAAAAAAATCAATGCAAATGGTATTAAATATATTGTAGAGATGCTTGAAAATAATATGGATGAAAAAAATAAAACAGAATTTTTAGATATTGTTGAAGCTAAAATGGAAAAACTCTCAGGTATTGATGTTAAAGATGTAGATGTAATTTAAAACCTAAATACACTAGGATAGTCATATCATAGTATATTTAGTACCTTCGAATAGATTAAGAATTCAAAGTAATAGATGGCTTCCCTAAGTGAAATCCTTGTGCGTAATCTACCTCTATTTTTTGTAAAAATTCTAATATCTCTTCATTTTCAACAAACTCTGCAACAGTTTTAACCTCTAACTCTTTTGCTAAAGATATTATAGATTTTACAAAAGCTAAATCTTTTTTATCTTTGTGAATATTTACTATAAAATCTCCATCTATCTTTATATAGTCAATTGGAAATCTTTTTATATAATGAAAAGAAGAGAAACCACTTCCAAAATCATCAATTGCAAAACTAAATCCTTCTATTTTTAAGTTTTGTACAAATTTTTCTAATAGTGCAAAACTTTTTACAGTTTCTCTCTCTGTTATCTCAAATACTATATTGTCTCTATTGATATTATATGTTACAGTTAATTTGACGACTTTTTTTATAAACTCACCTATCATCAGGGCTTTTGGTGATAAATTTATAAATAGTAGCCCCTTGTAATCAGTCTCTTTAATTTTTTGGAATGCTTTTTCTATAACAATATAATCCATCTGATGTACAATTCCTAGAGACTCCGCTGTTTCTATAAATTTTCCAGCACTTATCATCTCCCCATCTAGTTCTATTCTCATAAGAAGTTCATTGATCTCTGTAGTACCTGTTTTTACATTTACGATTGGTTGAAAATGTGGTACTATTTTCTCATTTTTAATAGCATCTAAAACTATCATCGAGTTATCTTCAAGTTCTTGATGAATCTCTTCTATATCATCATTTGTTGGAAATTTTACTGCATTTTTACCCTCATATTTTGCTCTATACATCATAGAATCTGCTATATTAAATAGCTCTTTTGGGTCAGTTGAATGTTCTGGGAAAACTGCAATACCAATTGAAACAGTCATAGTTATCATACTACCATCTGGTGCAGCCAATTCAAAGTTTTCTACATTTTCTAAAATTCTTTTTGCAACTGAATATGTTTCGTTATGATCACTTTCTGGTAAAATAATGGTAAACTCATCTCCTCCATATCGAGATAAAATATCTTCATCTCTTTTTGAGTGAGTTAAAATATCCGCAAACGCTTTTAAAAACTCATCACCAAAACTATGTCCATGGGTATCATTAATAGGTTTAAAATTGTCACAATCTATTACTAAAACTCCAAAGTGATAGTCATGTCTTGCAGCTCTTTTTACCTCATAATCCAATAAGTCTCTGAAAACTCTTTGTGAAAACAGCCCAGTTAGAGGGTCTCTTGTAGCATAGTATTCTAAGTTTTCTGTATATTTATTGATAGCTTTTATTGAACCAACAAGATTTAAAAGTGTTGTTAAAATAGAATCAATTACTATAGAATGAATAGAGTCTTTCTCCATTCTTGATTGGATACCAAGTCCTACAATCCCCCCTATTTTTGGAGCATCTAAAAGAATTGATTTTGCTTCATGTTCAATATCATCTTCCTCTAAACTTGTTAAACAAAAGCTTTCATTTGAAATATTATGATTTATTATCATCTCCTGAACTTCTTGGTTATGATGTTCTGATATCATATTCTTTGCTACATCTTCAAGATGTAGCTTTAGTCCATTTTCTGGTTTACCTAGCCAAAATATCTCTATCTCATAAAACTCATCCTCGGTTTTAAAAATAGTAATTAAACAATGTACTGGTAAAACTATATTTATCTCATGGAGGAGATCTTTTATATACTCTTTCCAATCTCTAATAATATCCGAGGTGATAACCATTTTATCAAGAAGCTTAACTTCAAATTCCAAAATATCTTTATCTACTGCTATATTTTTTAATTTAGCACTTAGAAGATTTAAACCATCCATAATTTTATCAAATTCTTGAAAACTATCTTTTGAATTAACTATGTCGATATTTTTAAAATCTTTAACTGTATTGATATTTTTTACTTTATCACCAAAATTTTCAATAGAAAGATTCACTTTTTTTAAAAAATTAATTGAAACTAAAAATGCCATTATAAACATAATAGGTAAAATTATAAGTGAAAACAGCAAGTACTGTTCTCGTGTTTGAACAATCATATCATTAAAGTCATATTCAACTTTCACAGCACCTAAAACAGCACCCTCTTGTACATTTGTGTGACATGCTATACACTCTTGCTTTGCAATAATTGGGGTAATAATTTTTGTTGTATTGTCTGTAGATTTAAAAAGCTTTTCTTTTGTGTCAAATACCTCTTGTATATCTATTGTAATTGGTGATTGTTTAATAATTCCAAAATGTTCTTCAACATTTTTTCCTCTATATATCTCCACATCATACGAGCTATTTTCAAAAGAACTTTTTGTTTCACTTATAAAAGCTTGTAACTCTTCTCTACTCCAACCTTTTCGCATAACTTGATACATAGAGTTAAAAACTTGTTTTGATAATGATTCTGATATTTTTTGATTTTCTTCTATTGTTAAATTTGTATGTATATATGATGAAAAGATATAAAATATAAAAAATAAACTGAATGTTGTAATTATCATCGAAAGACGAAAGTAATTTTTCAATGTCTTAATACCCATGATTTAGACCACCTATTAAATAAGATTAAATGTAATACTAACTAATATTAGCTTTTGCAAAGATTATAACTAAAAGTAATCTATAATTTATATAGATTTAAATAAAATGGTACTAAACTAATACAACTAAAAAAAAAGAGTGTTATGATAAATCCAAATAGTGAACTTTTTAAATATTTACCAAAGGTGATTGAACAAGCGACCAATGGAATTGTAGTTTCAGATCCAAATCAAGAAGACAATCCAGTAGTATATGTCAATGATATAACTTGCAAAAGATTTGAATATACAAAAGAGGAGTTTCTTGGTAGAAATTGTAGATTTTTACAAGGAGAAGATAGAAATCAAAAAAATATTAAAGCAATAAAAGATGCTATAAAAAACTGTATCTCAACAACTGTAACAGTTAAAAACTATTCAAAAAGTGGAAAACTCATCTATAATCAATTTACTATATCTCCAATTTTTGATGAAAATAATAACTTAAAATATTTTTTAGGTATACAAAGAGATGTTACAAAAGAGGTAACATTAGAAAAACAAAATTTTCAATTACAAAAAGAGAAAATAGAAGATGCTCAATATAACGCTATAGGGAAACTAACAGGTGGTATAAGTCATGAGATAAACACTCCACTAACAATTATTAATGGCACTATGGAGTTTTTAAAAGACTCTATACAAGAGCTAGAACAAAGTCCTCTAAAGCAAAATATCATACAAGACCTAGAAGATATATCAATACAACTTAATAAAATAAAAAACTTAACAGAATCAATGAGAGAGATAGCTGATACAAAAACTTTTGAAATAAAAAAGATAAATATATATAGAGCACTTATTATCTCTCTTCGATTAACTCATAATAAAACAAAACACATAACAAAGGTTAATTTACTAAATGAAAATTTCTCTTTAGACATAGATAGAGAGAAGTATATGTATTATGTTAACGGAGATGCTAGAAAGTTAGAGCAAGTGTTTATAGCTATTATTGACAATGCCTTGGACCAACTCAAAATGACAGGTACAATTCAAAATAATAAACTAAATATCTCATTACAAGTGACCAAAGATAACACCACCATTACATTTGAAGATAATGGCGGTGGTATTGATGAAAATCTTTTAGAAGATATATATAAACCATTTAAATCAAATAAAGAGCACAAAGGGCTAGGTATAGGACTTAGTATCGCTAAAAAAATTATTGATCAACACAACTTTATAATAAATATCAGCAATCATCAAAATGGCGCTATTGTTAAAATAGAGATTCCCCACTAGTAGTTATCATATTTACCATTGCGTACATCATCTTTCAAACTATCAAGTTTTCTTTGTAAAATCTCTAATATCATAGCTGCTGCTTTTGCATCATCTGCTTCAGGAACATCCCAATCTGTTATTTTCATATTTGTTTTAAATAAAAGTTCTAACTGATTTTCAATAGCTTCTTCCCTACTTAGAATCTCTTTTTCAGTCATAGTTGTATCTTCATTTTCTATTTCAATACTTTTTTGGGAACTTAACCAAGCAAGAGCATCATCAATATTTTCGAAATACTCCATCTCTCCCAAACTAAATAAGTTTGATATTTTTATACTATATTCTTGCCAAGATTTATTGCCCACAAAAGCAACTTTTTCAAAATCTTTATTATGTTTTAAACCTAGTTTTAAATCATCCCATGCTGCTTGCAAACTCCAGCCATCAAACTTTGTTGCATCTATCAGCAATGATATTTTTGGCTCTTCAACACCTTGTAAGGCATTTTCTAACATTGGGATAATAATCCCATAATCTTCATGGGTCAAACTACCAATAATATCCATCTTAATAAAAAAATAGTTCTTTACTCTATTCAATCCAATTGAGATACCGTGTTTTTGATTACTAGACATAGAAACTCCTTTTTAAAAGTATATAGTAAATAGTTATACCATACACCAATATAATCTACCCTTATTATATCTCTTTTTAATCAAAAATTCTATATTATAAAGATTAAAAAATAAATGTAAAAGGAGTTTCTATGTTAGATAAAATTCCTTATAAAGTAAAATTTATAATTATTTATATTGTTTCTATCTTATTTCTAACTTTAGCTATATACTACACTTTTGAACAATTTGGTAAAGGTAATGTAAATAGAGTTACCATAGAAAATCTACAAAAAAAACATAAAGAAAAAAATAT
>Ga0193964_1000878_pt1 | contig 14117 bp, 12 predicted proteins | sample FB_7_MG_FD_140323 | JGI IMG/M metagenome (GOLD analysis project Ga0193964, IMG submission 140323) | Microbial mat bacterial communities from the Broadkill River, Lewes, Delaware, United States - FB_7_MG | ecosystem: Environmental > Aquatic > Freshwater > River > Microbial mats | place: USA... | reverse complement strand
GCCATCCTCAAGCAACATGAAAACGGCGTACCGGTTGCTGAATTGGCCCGGGAGCACGGCGTCAGCACCGCACTGATCTACCAGTGGCGTTCGAAATACGGCGGTATGGATGCAGCGTTGATGAAACGCATGAAAGAGCTGGAAGCTGAAAACGCCCGACTCAAGAAAATGTATGCCGAAGAACGACTCAAGGCTGAGATTCGCCAGGAGATCATTGAGGGAAAGTACTGAAGCCATCTCGACGCCGAGAGATGGCCCAACAGGTGGTCAGCCAGAGGAGTGTCAGTATTCGATTTGCCTGCCAGTGTCTGAACATCAGTGAAACCTGCTATCGCTACCGGGCTACGTTAGCCAACGATAACCAGCAGATCGCTGACTGGTTGCTGCGACTGACGTCTGCCCATAAACGCTGGGGGTTTGGTCTTTGCTTTTTCCACCTCAGAAACGTGAAAGGCTTTGGCTGGAATCATAAGCGGGTGTACCGGATTTACAGGGAGCTGGAGCTGAATCTGCGGATCAAGCCCAGACGCCGAATCAAACGACCGTATCCGGGAGCGCTGGATGTACCTGTTGCCCCGAATCAGGTGTGGTCGATGGATTTTATGAGTGACCAGTTGGCTTCTGGAAAATCCTTCCGGACTTTCAACGTAGTGGATGATTACAACCGGGAAGGGCTCGGAATCGAAGTAGACACGTCACTTCCGGCGAATCGTGTCATACGTTCTTTGGAGCAGATCATCGAATGGCGAGGCAAACCATTGGCCTTGAGGTGTGACAACGGGCCGGAATACATCAGTCAAAAGCTCGTAGAGTGGGCTAACGACCGGCAGATCACGCTCATGTATATCCAGCCGGGTAAGCCTACACAGAATGCATATATCGAGCGATTTAACCGGACAGCCAGGCACGAGTGGCTGGACATGCATGACTTTACCAGTATTGCCCATGCACAAGATCTGGCAACAGAATGGCTTTGGCAGTACAACAACGAGCGGCCACATACTGCATTGGGCGGGGTTCCGCCGAGATCGCTAATAAAGGCCGCTTGACCCTCTACTGAATAACTCGGTTATAAATGGGGGGATTACAAAATAATTTCATCGATACTAATTGTCCTTTCTTTGTATACATGTATATTAGATATCATTGATACCTTTTTAACAAAAGCCTCTGGGTCATGAATAGAGGTTCCATTCAAAATTTGGGGAGGGAATTTCCACCATTCTGATTCCTTGAGAGAGTTGATTGTATCTTTTCTGAATCGATATCTGATTAATTTTGCAGGGTTTCCTCCAACAATCGCATAGTCATCTACATCTTTTGTAACTACAGCACCCGCAGCTATGATGGCCCCATCTCCCACACGAACTCCAGGCATTATGATAACTCCATGGCCAATATAAACATCATTTCCAATTAATATTTTTTTCAGTTTTTCTCGTGCTCTTTCTCTTTCCGGAAGGCCTTCATTGAGAACAGATCCAAAAGACTCTGAGAAACGAATAACATCATTACTTTTCATGTATAAAAATGGGGATGTGGATGCCCAGTCAATCGGGTGGCTTTGCCTTCCTATTTGGATGTCCCTTCCAAATGAGCAATATCTTCCAATATTGGCACCACATATATACCCACTTACTGAATAGCTGAATGCACCAATGGTTACTTTTTGTCCAATTTCAGTTTCCTTTATGTCAACCGGAGAGTCAAAAGAAAAATCCGATACTATACTTCTTCTTTTGGAAAAAGACAAACCTTGATCAAATAGATATTTTGCTATTTTTTCATTGCATTCAATTCGTTTCAATTTTAAAGCCCTTAAATTATTTTATCGTATAGTTTTATATAGTGAGAAGACATCTCTGAAATGTTATTTTTTAAACCATATCCAGCTTGCCAAGATAGTACCTTGTCTTTTTCTGATTGTATCGACTCGGGGTTTTTCAGTAATAAATCCAGTTGTTCTAATATTGACTTGGCAGTAGGTTGAGCTAACCAACCTCCTCCATGCCTTGCGATACGTTCTCCTACGGCACCCAAGTCAACGCCCAGTACAGGTAATCCAATTGCCCAAGATTCTGTAAGGGTGTGGCAATAAGTCTCTGGCCATATAGATAAAACAGCAGAAATATCTGGATTTATATCGCGAACACGACTATTAAACATATGTCTTTCATATGGTCCGTGATAGGTTACAAATTTTTTGATTTCATTTGTACATTTTCCAAGAACATGGAATCTATATTTGTTGTTCAGATCCTTTTCTTTTATCTCTTTAATTAATCGCGCACCTTTTGAATGCCCAATATTACCTGGTAACAGTATGTTAATGTACTCCGAAGGGGTTTTACCTGCTTCTATGTTCTCAAATTTTTCAAAATCACGACCATGGGGTATGACATGAAAGTGCTGGTTTCGATTTTTTAATAAAGGTAGATTCGACTGAAGTATTTCTTTTGCGCTATCAGACGTTGTGATATAGATATCAGCATATGATAGGGATTCTTGCATCCTATCTTTCCATCGGGCATGCAACTGTTGGTTCATTGGAAGGCAGGTCGCATCATTCCATAGTGGGTTGGCTGCATTTTCAATAGCACCTTCAGGATGATACACTGCATTTTTATCTATTAAATTAACAGATGGGCATGCGGCATAAAAATCATGAAGAGAGTAAACTACAGGGATATTTAAACTTTTGGCAATTTTAGGCAGGCTCAAATCGTGCCAGGCTATATGCCTGATATGTAGTAAATCAATATTGTATTTGAATAGTATTGAAGCAACTATTTCTCTGTATTCATGACTGGAGTGCTGCCAAAACAATATTGGATCATTGATTGAATATTGTTCAATTGTTTTATAATCAACACCCTCAAGCTTCATAATTTTAATTGATTTTCTATCACAAGCTAGAACATAACTATCATATTTCTCAGAAACACCAGTCATCAAATCTCTATTGGTTTGAGGGGTTCCCCCTGTCATCGTTGAAAGTACGTAGAGGATAGTAGGTTTTATTTTTCTGCTAGAAGCAGTTGATTCTTTAATCTCAAGTTCTAAGTCAGCACGAAAAGATTTAATAACCTCTGATGCTCCAATGCCTTTTGTCAGGGCTTGATACTCTGGATATTTTTCACGAAGTATTTGCTTTGATTTTTCTATTAGCTGTGTTTTTTCTTCTTTGAAAGATGCTGTTCTGACATGATAAATATATGTTTTCATGTCAACGATATTCCTCCATCCAGCTCGTAACGCTCGCATGCAAAAATCATTCTCTTCGCCATAGCCACGAGGAAATAATTCCTCATTAAATCCACCAATAGAGTCTAAAAGATCTTTTTTAATATAAAGGCAAAATCCGTTACCTGTAGGAACATCTGGATATTGACATGTGTGTAACTCAGATACCAGAGAAGCCATATCATCAATAGTGATACCTTCTGGTATTATATTTGTACCAGCTTGAGGTACAGAGAAAGCCCCGGCATTATTGGATACTGCTGTGACTGTTCCAATTTTACTGTCTGTGTAGGCTGCAATTTGCATTTTTTGCAACCAGTTCTTGGTTACAATCGTATCTGAATTGAGGAGTAAAATATCAGAACTATTGCTTTTACTTATTCCTCTGTTTATGTTTCGTGTATATCCAATATTTTTCTCATTTCTGAATATCTCTATTCCATCAACGCTGGAAAAAGATTTCAACATAGGTTCTACTCTATTATCAGGACTGCAGTCATCCATAATAATTAGATTATTTTTATCCAGATCAGTATGCTTGATCACTGATTTAATACATGCTTCTACTTCATTTAGTGCGTTGTATACCGGGATGATTATTGTACATGTAGGTTTTGCATTCATGAACCCAGAAACAGACACTAACTCTTGTCTTTTAACTGTTTTGTTTTTAGAGGGTTTCGTTATTGATTTATTTGCCAGTTTCTTTGTAGGTTTCGGAAAGGGGGTGAAAAATGATAAAATTCTCTCTAAGAAATTACTTAATAGTCTGGAATTGTTTTTGTCGATATTTGCATTGTAACGTATTTCAATTTTTCGTTTAGGGTCTACGGCTAACCTTCCCTCTCTAATTCCATATTTTAAATAGTGATGAAGAGGGTTAATGTCAGGTTTTTTAAGATCCCTATTGTTTTCAATATAATATTTTCCGTCAAACCCTTTGCAGGTTTGATACTGGCCATTAGCATCAGACTCTAAATAATGTATTAAACAGTTTGAGTCAGAATTGTCTAGATACTTTTCACGATAAAACTTTGTGTCAAATAAAATATTTGGATCTCGACCTTCTTTATCTCCAGATTTTACGTAATGATCTAATGGATCAACGCATTTTCTCTGGACATCTCTGTTTTTCAGGCTATAAAATCCTGCATCAAATAATCCTGATTGTTGTAATTTTTTTCGAATTTCTTTCTGTTTAGGAGTTAAGTTCAAACGCTTGTTTTCTTGAGGATTTTGATTAATATCCTTTTGGGAAACATTTAACTTAAAATCCTTAACCATTAGGGAAAGGTCGCAATTGACTGGCTCTATTAATATAGAATAAACTCCTGGCTTCAAACTGAAGAATTTAATTGGGTTTATTGAAAAAGCATGATTTCCATCATTAACTCCAGCTTTTTTCAGGTCTCCTCTAAACTGGTCTGCAATAAGAATTAATTTTTCTTCACCATCAATTTTCAGAGATAATCGGATTTTTTCTGGATTATTACTGTAAGCAGCCCATCCCTTTATAAGGTTTGGCTGAATTGAGTCTATTTTTCCTTTGACTTCATTCATTGGTTTATCAGTCTTTGTCCTTAGAGGCTTTTCATCAGAGTGAAATGATTTATCCATTTTATTGTCCTGTTAAACTAGTGGTGACCACCATGGGCTATTATTTAAATACCAAGTGACGGTTTTCTTTAAGCCTGACTCAAAACTCTCAATCGGTTGATAGCCTAGTTCCTGCTCAGACTTTGATGGGTCTATAGCATATCGACGGTCATGCCCTGCACGGTCTTTCACAAAAGTAATTAACTCTTCACTAGTACCTGCTTTAGCATGTATTGCCGCTGGGTATTTTTGATGAAGCTCTAGGTTTTCTGAGAAAGCTTGATTCATTAGAGAGCAAATTAATTTAACAATGTCGATATTTGCCCATTCATTGATACCACCAATATTGTAGCACTCCCCAAACTCACCCTTCTGGATAACTAAGTCAATGCCACGAGCATGATCTGCTACATATAACCAATCTCGAATCTGCTGGCCATCTCCATATATAGGGAGAGGCTTATTCTGCAAAATATTTGTCAAAATCAGAGGGATTAATTTTTCTGGGAAGTGATAAGGCCCGTAATTATTGGAGCAGTTGGATGTTGTGATATTCAAGCCATATGTGTGATGATACGCACGAACCAAATGGTCAGAGGCAGCTTTGCTCGCACTATATGGGCTATTTGGTGCATAGGGCGTAGATTCACTAAATGCTGGGTCCTCAGGTTCTAATGCACCGTACACTTCATCGGTACTGACATGATGGAATCGATGTGGCAGAGCTGCCTCATTTCGAGAAGCCGGTTCTTGAATCCATACCTTACGGGCAGCCTTTAGTAAGCTGTAGGTTCCAATAATATTTGTTTCTATAAATGCATCTGCCCCTAAAATGGAGCGGTCAACATGGCTTTCTGCAGCAAAGTGCACCAGTGTATCTACACCGTGTTCAAGTAATAGTCGCTCAACTAAAGGTGTATCGCAAATATCCCCAAGTACGAAGGTGAAACCGGGATGTTTCTCTACACGCTTCAAGCTTGCTTTGTTACCCGCATAAGTCAGAGCATCAAGCACAATAACTTTATCCTGAGGGTACTTATCCAACCAGTACAAAACAAAGTTGGCGCCGATAAATCCGGCTCCGCCGGTAACTAATAGTGATTTCATTGTTTTGCTAGTTCTCGAATCATTGAAGATAGTGCCTTACGCCAATGTACCCCTGGCATTTCAAGGACGTTACGGAATGAAGAAGTATCCATCACGCTATAGGCTGGACGCTTGGCGGGAGTAGGATATTCAATGGTAGAAATTGGCTTAATAGGTATTGCTTTCGTTAGTATACCTTGCTCAACTGCCAGATCTTGAATGGCAACAGCAAAGTCATACCAAGTTGTTGTCCCAAGGTCTGTCCAGTGATAAATTGGAGAAACCTTTTGCTTTGATGCAATGACAATAATGAGCTTCCAAAGCGCTTCCGCCAGTAAATAAGCTGAAGTAGGAGTACCAATTTGATCCGCGACAACCCCTAGCTTCTCTTTTTCTGACATTAGGCGAATCATGGTTTTGACGAAGTTATTCCCATGAACGCTATAAACCCATGATGTACGTACAATACATATATCATTGCCTAAAATGTCTCTTGCTGATAATTCTCCCGCAAGCTTACTAGCACCATACACATTTAAGGGAGCTGTTTGATCTTCAGGTTTATACGGAGTGTTCTTATCCGCTGCGAATACAAAATCTGTAGATACATGAATAAGCTTAGCCCCAAAAACTTTGCACCCCTGTGCTAGATTTTCAACCCCTGCTTCATTCACAGCATAAGCTAATTCAGCATCAGATTCCGCTTTATCAACAGCGGTATAGGCCGCCGCGTTTATCACTATATCAGGCTGAAATGCAGAAAAAATAGAATCAACTTTATCTGACTCCCTAATATCAAGTTCTTGTGAGTCTAAAAATAAAGCTTCAATAGTAATAGCAATTTTTTTTTCGGATTTTTGATTCTCATTGAACTTGCGTAGCAACTCCCAGCCGAGTTGACCATTTTTACCAGTTACTAATATTTTCATTAGTTATTCCTATATATCGCAACTCAATCAATCAAATTTATCTGCCAATTTAAAACTAAGACCATTCTCATCTTTTTCTGAAACCATAGGTTCTTTTCCGTCAACCAATGGCCATTCAATGCCAACATCCGAATCATTCCATTTCAATGAACGATCAAATTTTGGCGCATAATAATTTGTGCATTTATAGACAAATTCTGCACTCTCAGATGTGACATAAAATCCGTGTGCAAAGCCTTCAGGAATCCAAAGTTGACGTTTATTTTCTGCAGATAACAGAACCCCAGCCCACTGACCAAAGGTCGGTGATTGATGCCGCATATCCACTGCAACATCAAAGACTTCACCAGCTATCACACGTACCAATTTCCCCTGAGTCTGCTCTACTTGGTAATGAAGACCGCGGAGAATACCTTGAGAAGATTTTGAGTGATTGTCCTGAACAAAAGGTTTTCCACCAGTTAATTCATCTAAGACACTGGCTCGATAAGTCTCCATAAAGAAACCACGTTCATCGCCAAACACTTGTGGTTCGATAATTACGACATCTGGTATTATTGTTGGAATAAGGTTCACACAGACTCTCCATTTTTTAAATTTGTCTTAGCACCAGTTTTTGTCAGAGGGCCAGATTTGAGAAGGCCTATTGCAGAAGATTCAGCGAGTACATTAATAAGATACTGGCCGTACCCATTTTTGAGCATCGGCTCTGCCAATTTTTGCAATTGTTCAGCGCTAATAAGCCCTAAACGAAAAGCAATTTCTTCTGGACAGCAAACTTTTAACCCTTGGCGTTTTTCAATGGTTGCAATAAAATGGCCTGCATCTAGTAGGCTGTCATGAGTACCAGTATCCAACCAAGCAGTACCACGACTGAGAAGCTGAACGTTAAGTGCACCTTTTTCAAGATAAGCTTTGTTGACATCGGTAATTTCAAGTTCACCGCGAGGTGATGGCTTGACATTCTTTGCTATTTCAATGACTTCATTATCATAAAAATACAACCCTGATACAGCATAATTTGATTTGGGTTCAATGGGTTTTTCTTCAAGTGAAATAACTCGCCCTTCACTGTCAAACTCCACAACACCATATGCTCTTGCATCCTGCACTCGATAGCCAAAAATTGTAGCACCATGCTGTTCTGAAGCTGCAGTCAGCATATCTTTGGACATGTTATGGCCAAAAAACAAATTGTCACCCAATACTAAAGCAACAGAGTCATTCCCTACAAATTCCTCACCGATAATAAATGCCTGTGCAAGACCATCAGGGCTAGGCTGAACTGCATATTTAATACTTATCCCCCAGCTTGTACCATCACCAAGTAGATTTTGGAAATTTTGACTATCCTGCGGTGTGGTGATAATTAAAAATTCGGTTACTCCTGCTAACATTAATGTACTCAGCGGATAATAAATCATGGGCTTGTCATATACAGGCATTAGCTGCTTGCTAACAGATTTTGTCAATGGGTATAATCTTGTCCCACTCCCTCCGGCTAAGATGATTCCTTTCCTTTTAATAGTTGAATTCATAATTTTTCCAATTGAGTTTTAGTGTATTATAATGCCAGAACTACAGCTGCAGAAACAGCAACCTGGTAAATAACCTGTGAAATGTCTTTTGTTAACTGTAAAGACTTGAAGTCTGGTTTTGCTAAAACAAAAATTTCATCTCCAGGACCTATTTGGTCTTCATCTCGAAGATCATCTGATATATTTACAAATACGCCGTTGGGCTTCATAACAAGCGTATTCATGTCATCTAAATCTCCATTAGAGCCACCGGCATGTTGAATATAACGTTTAGCGGAAAAGCTTTTTTTATAGGCAATAGCGGTCGGAAACAATACTTCCCCATGTACCAGAACAAGATTTTTTTTACTAGGTATAACAACAGTATCACCTTGCTGAAGGGTGATTTCATTAGGATTATAACCATCAGATAAAATGACTTGACCCCTAGGTTCTACCTGCTTGGCTCGTTGGATCCATTGCATAACTGTACTAGCCTCTGACTTGCGTAATTCAGCTTCTTCCCGAGTACTGGAGCGAGCAGTCAAAACACTTTGTTCAAGTGCAACCAGAGAGGTCATTAACATATTTTTTTGCCGCCTGGCAATATCTTTTCGAAATAGCTGTACAGCATTTTTATTAGACAGTGGTGTATACGTTATTTTTTTTAACAGGTCAGCCAGGTTTGAACCCCATGGTAATACTAACTCGGTACGAGAGTTATGCTCACCTTGTATTTCAACACTGATATTAGTAGGCCGTAGCTGGGAACTTACCTTTATCTGAGCTCCTGGTTGTATCTGATTATCACCAAGTTCATTAATGGAGAATTGTCGGGCATTAACTTTGGTACCCTCAGGTTCCACCAGCGTGATATGTGTTGCTTTATCTGTTACAACAGCCGCTCTAATTACTTCTGTCAGGCTGGTATGACTTTCCTTGAGTTCATAACGGCCTGTAAATCCAACTTCTCCAGAAATAGTGATGTAGCCAATTTGACGATCAACAAAAACAACATCCCCGTCATGTAACTGTAATATTGGCATGTTTCCTTGTGAGATGAAGTTATACAAATCAATTTGGCTGATTATTTTACCCGAGCGTTTAAGGTATATATGACGGTAACTTCCCAACTCAGGACGAATGCCGCCAGCCTGATCTAAAAAGCGTAGGATAGAGTCTGCGCTTTGGCCTTCATATAACCCGGGTTTATTTACCAGACCCGATACAAAAACCTTGACAGTCTGGCTGGATACAAGAGTGACATAGGCTTCGACGTTACTTTTATAAATGCGTTTGATTGACTTTAGAATGACATTATTGATGTCATTGTTAGTAACACCCTCGACTTTCACTGGGCCAACTCTCGGAATGAAGATATTTCCCTGAGCATCAACGACTTTTTCTTCTTGACTACTCAAGCCACCCCAAAGCTGTACCAGTAATGTATCCCCTTGTGAAATACGATATTTTGGATTAACGCCACTAAATGATACTTTTTTGAAGCCTCCATCAAACAACCAGCTACCATAAATATCAGATTTAGGAGTTAAATTTTCCAAAGGTTGCTCATAAATGGATGATGAATCTGATTCATCCGGTGAATCCTGAACAGCCAAAGCAGCCCAGCAAATACTGCTATAAATTAATATCAATGGTAAAAGTAAAAACTTCATTTTATTCCTTGTGTTCCATTATGATGGCTGCTATTAATCTAGATATCAGGTAAGCGATAATTAACAGCAAAAACCAGGTGATAATGTTGTACCAACGTCTTGGGTATGATTCATCTTCAGGTAATGCTGGATGTTCCACAATGAGTAAATGTTTCAGTTTACGGTAGGCTTCTGCTCGTACTGACTCCAGACTGACGAGTGATGATGCATATAAATCTGCAGCCAATTTTGCGTTCAGCTGTATTTCCTGATAATCCAGATTGGCCTTGCCCAGGCCTGACTCTTTCTCTGATATCAGATTGTTGCGCTCTTCTGCCAGTTGAGATTTTAAGGAATTAATCAGGTTTTTCTGAGCCTTGACCTCGGGTGCTGTACGCCTCATGACACTGGATAATTCTTTATAGCGAGCTTCAGCTTTAATTAATTCAGCTTGAAGCTGGTTGATTGCAGTAAGTAATGCACCACTCTCTTCTGCTGGGCTAAATAATTGCTTATCACCCTGAAATTCCAGAAGTTGTTGTTGTTGAGATTTGAATTCACTGTATTTCCTCTCAACCTCTTGCTGTGCAAATGCAACCTGTTCTTCAATCATCTTATTGCCGAGTGCATTGATAAAAGATTCACTGATATTCAGCATTGTATCACCAATGCTTAAAGCAAACTCAGGTGTGAATGCCTGAACTTCAATTTGTACAACATCTGACATCTCGTCATGAAAAACATGAATATGCTGTTGGTAATATTTGATAAAGTCTTCTGTTGTAGCATCTATGGCAAGACGACTGAACCAGTCCCACTCTGTTCTTTGGTAGTGAGCTCGAATACCGATAGCCGCATCCAGAGCCATGGCCATTTCACGAGATTCAATAAATCGTTTAATAATTAAGGAATCTTTTGTCGTCGGCGATATGGCCCCAAACGATGCAAGTCCTGAAATGGGTAATTCAGAAGCCCCTGCTTGCTTGACAACAAATTGACTTTGAGCAGCATAACGGGGAGATGCAATACTGATAAAGTACCAAAGTATAACTAATGATGCCATGATGATCAGAGTAAACGATCCCATACCGACCCAGGCCTTATAAGGGCGAGAGTCCTTAAAAAAATCACTGGGTTTATTTCGAAGCTTACGCATTTTACGAACAAATCGACTGTTTTTTTGAGCGGATTTGGAAGAGGAATCTGTATTCGATGTAGTTTTTAGATAGCTAGAGTTTGACATACGTTTCCTGATAGTCTTGTATAGCATTTTTAATACAGCTATGAAAGACAAAATTCTGATTTTTTATCACAATACCAGCTTCACAAAATTCCTGTAATTGCTTCATTTCATGACTGACCATAATGACATGGGTCGTTTCTCTGATACGTTGTAGGGCCTGTTGACTTTTCTTTCGGAAGGTTGCGTCACCAACAGAAGTTACTTCATCAATAAGTAAGACGTCAAAGTCGAAAGCTAGACTCAAACCAAAAGCAACCCGAGATCTCATGCCGTTAGAGTAAGTACGTATGGGCTCATCGTAATATCGGCCAATATCTGCAAAATTGGCAACCTCTTGCTCAATAATGGATGTATTTGATATGCCATTAATTCGAGCTACAAATCGGACATTTTCCCGACCACTCATGGAGCCTTGTAAACCTCCTTGTAAACCTAGTGGCCAGCTAATGCGTAGGTCTGAATCAATATGTCCTCTGCTGGGTGTATCTGCGCCGCCAATCATGCGAACCAGAGTCGATTTGCCAGCTCCGTTCGGACCCAACACTCCAATACTTCGAGCCATTGGCAGTTTGAAATTAATATCCTTAAATATATAGGTTCGCCCATTCCGGGTTGGGTAAAACTTGGAAACATTGCGAAAGTGAATCATGCGGCTAGAAACCGATGGCGGTTGACCCAGTACAGTGCTAACCCTGTTCCCCATACTCCAATGGTGATAATTGAAATATAGAACCAGTCACCAACGGGAGTTTGATAATTAAAAAACATTGCATCTCGACTGAGTTCAGTGAAGTGCAACAAAGGGTTCCAGGTTAAGTACTCCCAGTAGTGAGATGGGATCATGGTAATAACAAAGAATATACCTGAAACAAAAAACAATGGTTGATGTATGAGAGATATTATGCGAGGTGTGTCTTCATAGAAAATTACCATATTGGCAAGTACTAATCCATACCCTGAAGCCATGGCTAACATCAATAAATTAATGAGTATCAACTCCATAGGCTTCTCGGGGATAACCTGAAATCCACTCCAAAATAGAATAATCATTAACAAGGTGTATATAATCAAATAGGTGGCGGCTTCTATTATTAATCGTGTTATGAAAGGGTCAATTGGTGAAACCTGCCGATAAGAAAATAAGGCTTTATTGGATTTTATGGCTGTTGATAGTTGAGTACTTATTTTAGTAAATCCTCTAAATGGTAAAACTCCCAATAATATGAACAGGGCAACGGGGACTCCTGATAAGGAATTTCTGCCCAGAATTGTGAAAATCACAGCGATTACAGATGCCTGTAATCCTGGTTCTGCCAAAGCCCAAAAATACCCTAGTTTTTTGGACCCAAAACGACTCTTTAGTTCTCTGGCTAGTAATGCAGATACAGTGTCTCGCATCACTTGGACAGGCGTTCTTCGAGCAACAAAATTCGACATTAGCTCAAATCCAATCAAAATACTTGAATGAAGAGAAATTTATTGATAAGCATCCTGTGCTTTTTTGGATTTCTTTCCCTAGAGTCGTCATTGTATCCATCACTGTTGTTTGTATCGGTGAAAATAGCTGATTGAGTATAAAGAGGGGCTATGATAATTCAACAACCGACCCAAGAAGAATCATAGCGAATGTCACCAGCGGTATCATTCACCTGAAGGGGTGATATTGATGGGGAGTAGAGTATGAGGAGGGGAGTATATTGGAACTGTCAACCCGGCATCCTGCCAGGCTGGGGGATAATCGGGGAAGTTATTTCTCCAAAAAACCATACTGACGAGCGAGCCAGTAATCCAGGCTCAGGAAGCGACCACCGCCCATAAAGAACAGGCTCAGAAGCATAATGAAATAGGTAATTGCGAACTCAATACCGTTATTCAGAATCGTGACCGAGCCTCGCGACGTGAGCCAGCCGTAGTGTCCATGTTCTTGCAGCAGTGCCTTGATGGAATCCAGACGTTCTGATGCCTCTATAACACGATCATTGGCGAGCCAGCTTGAAGCGTCAGAAATCGCCAACCAGCCATTTTCCCAATGTACCGTAAAGGCTGCGACCAGCATCGTGACCATCAGTGGAATACTGATCCAGCGAATGGCGAAGCCAAAAATCAGAAAAATACCACCAATAAACTCGGTACCTGCGGCCAGTCCAGCCATTAATTCTGGCATGGGGAGGCCAAGCCCCCAGTCCAGGTCGCCGAACCAGGCAACGGTATCATCAAAGTGTGACAGCTTGTTCCATCCGGCTTGCATCAGGATGGGGGCAAGATAAAACCGGAGCAACAGTGGAGCCAGTCCATCCAGCATCTGGGTTTTGTTGAGCAGGGAGTGAGCAGGACGATAGAGATTCAGTAACTTGTTCATAGCGGTTTTCCTGAGAGTGCAGGAGTCAGATGCAGGACGCCTCTGACTCAAAACGAGATTCGGTGATTACTTGCTGCCGCCGCACTTGCCTTCGCCGCATTTGCCTTCACTGGAAGACTTCGCAGAACCGCCGCACTTGCCCTCGCCGCATTTACCTTCACTGGAAGACTTCGCAGAACCGCCGCACTTGCCTTCGCCACATTTCCCTTCACCGGAAGACTTCGCAGAACCGCCGCACTTACCTTCGCCGCATTTACCTTCACCGGAAGACTTCGCAGAACCACCGCATTTGCCTTCGCCACATTTTCCTTCACTGGATGACTTCGCAGAACCGCCGCACTTGCCTTCGCCGCATTTGCCTTCGGCCAGTACCTGATAGCCACCGTTTAATTGCTGTGACGCAAATGGATTGGCTTCGGCAGGGGCGGCACCAGAGGTGGCACTCAGACCCAGAAGAACAGCAGCACCCAGGGAAACAGCAACAGGCTT
>Ga0193964_1000877_pt1 | contig 14120 bp, 19 predicted proteins | sample FB_7_MG_FD_140323 | JGI IMG/M metagenome (GOLD analysis project Ga0193964, IMG submission 140323) | Microbial mat bacterial communities from the Broadkill River, Lewes, Delaware, United States - FB_7_MG | ecosystem: Environmental > Aquatic > Freshwater > River > Microbial mats | place: USA... | reverse complement strand
TGAGTTTTCATCATTTCAAACTCCTCTTTGTTATGTTTCCCCTCTTTTTTTAAAACAGCATCTGGAATACCAATCTTTCCTATATCATGCATTGGTGATGCCATTTTTATCATATCTGTTTCCTGTTCATTTATCCCATATTCTCGTGCTAGAATTTCAGAATACAAAGCAACTCTTTTTACATGATTTCCTGTCTCTTTACATCTTGATTCCCCTACAGATGCAAGTGTAAATATTACCTCTCTTTGGGTATCTTCTATTTCTTGATTTAAAGCATATATCTCACCAATTCTACCTATTACTTGAGATTCAAGATCATTATTTAAATCAACTAAATCCTGTTTATACTTTATATTTTCTTTTTTTAGCATTACGTGTTTTAATGCTTTGGATATGACATTTATAAATTGACGGATATCTAGCGGTTTTAAAAGATAGCCATCTACACCTAGGCTAATAGTACTTAAAAAGAAATTTGTCTCATTATGTGCAGATAAAACTATACAAGGGATATCTTCGTCAATTTTTCTAATATTCTCTAACATCTCAATACCACTCATATTTGGCATATTTATATCAGTAATTATTAGATCAAAATAATCTTTCTTTGATTTAAAATGCTCTAAACCTTCTGCACCATCAACTTTAACGTCAAGATGATTAAAAAAGTTCTGTAACATTTTAGCTGTTTCTTCTCTAGCAGCTTTATTGTCTTCAACATACAGTACTTTTAAATCTTTGCTAGTTTTTTGTAGTTCGTTTATATCTTCTATTATATCTTCCATCATATTATTTAGCCTTTTATATCTAACTATAATTCTTTAAAATAAAGACACTTTAGTTCTATTTACCAAAGTAATTTTTATCTCTTAATATATCGCTCACTTCCATATTATAACTTTAATTCGTTCCATTTTGGTCTCATCTAGTATAACACAATAATAAAAATTGCTCTTTTTTGCGTATAATACACACATAACTTTCAACTAGAATATTCTTCTATATAACATAAATTTATATTGTTCCAGTCATATTAAAATAAAAGTTAAAATGTCCAAAGGGAACTAAGGCATTTATTTATGCTATTTAGCTATAATTCAAGCTAGAAAATTATGGTGAACTAATATGACAATTGAAGATATACAAAGTAAAATAAGAAATAATAATGCAACCATGTTGTACTTTAGTGGTGAAGATTGCGGTGTTTGTCATGCTTTAATGCCTAAAATAAAAGAATCCTTTTCCTCAAATTTTCCAAAAATAGAACAAATATATATCAGTGCCAGTCAATACCCTCAAATAGCCGCTAGTTTTAGTGTATTTACAATACCAACAATTATTGTATTTTTTGATGGCAAAGAGTTCATTAAAAAGAGTCGACATATTTCTGTAAGTGGTTTAAATGAAGAGATACAAAGACCTTATGGTTTATTTTTTGACTAAAGTATTATATAAATGAAAAATTTCTTCCTAATTGTTTTTGCTATTTTAATTGTTCTACAATTTATACCTAGTGAAATTCAAAACCCACAAACCCCCAAAGAATTAGAGATAAAAGTACCTAAAGAGATTATGAGTATATTTAAAAAATCATGCTATGACTGTCACTCAAATCAAGTAACAATACCTTGGTACAGTAGTGTTGCACCAGTATCATTTTATGTAAAAGGTCATATAGACTTAGGTAGAGAATGGCTTAACTTTTCTACATGGGAGAACTATACTCAAAAAGAGAAAGATAAGAAACTAGAGGGAATCTTTAGAACTGTATATGCAGCTATGCCATTAAAAAGTTATATTCTTTTACACCAAGAAACACAGCTTACAAAAAAAGAGATAAAACTTATACGAGACTGGACAGGGAAAGCACCCTTTTAACATGAATAAAAATACACACTATCTTTTTTATATCTTTTTACTACTTTTTTCAGTATTAATAATTTTGACAAGTTATCTTTATACTGTAAAGTCACAAAACAAAAATACTCTTAATAATAAAATAGCTTTTATCAAACTATCAGGATTACCAGACTTAGCAATATCAACAGAAGCTACATATGTAAGACATCGAAGTTTAGCTGATCTGTTTTCTATATATAAAGATGATGGAAATTTAAGAGAATATTTTCCATCTACTTTTACATATTCACACTCACATATTATCAATAAAACAAAGGTGATTAATGATAAATAAACTAAAACAAGCTATAAATTTATACTTAATACAATATGCTATAGATGCAATTCTAAGATCAAAATCAAAAAGCCTTTTTATAACTATTATATTTACTTTTTTAACTTTTTTATTAACATCTATATTTTTTATAACAAACTCAGTAAAACATGAACTTAACACTACTGTTGATGCACTTCCACAGATCACGGTACAAAAGATAAAAGCTGGTAGACATTATGATATTGATATCTCTATAGTTGACGAAATACTTGAAATAACAGGTGTAGAAGATGCGATTGCAAGAGTTTGGGGTTACTATTATTTTGAAAATATTGGTGTAAACTTTACTATTGTGGGCATAAATCAGTATGAAAAACAATATAAAGATAGCTTTGAAAAACTCATACAAAAAGTTGATATAGATGAGTTAAATGAGAACTCTTCTATGATAGTTGGTCATGGTGTAAAACAAGCTATGGAAAAAGGCTATTATTTACAAAACTACTTTAACTTTATCAAACCAGATGGTTCTTTAAAAAAAGTAAATATTGCAGGAGTATTTGATGCTCAAACGCAGTTAGAATCAAACGATATGATTATCATCTCACAAGAACAAGCAAGAGATATTTTTGATATAAGTGAAGATATGGCTACAGATATTGTTATAAAAGTAGCAAATCCTCAAGAGATAGATACAATTGTATCAAAAATAAAACTTCAATATCCAGATACAAGAATTATCACAAAAAATGATTTAAAAGTAAGCTATCAAAATATATTTGATTATAAAAGTGGGATATTCTTAGCTATATTTATAATATCATTATTTACTTTTTTTATGATAATTTACGACAAATCTAGTGGACTAACTAGTGAAGAAAAAAAAGAAATAGGGATACTAAAAGCGATAGGTTGGACAGTTGATGATGTTTTAAAAGAAAAATTTTATGAATCATTTATCATCTCTTTTATCTCATATCTTATAGGAATCATTTTTGCTTTTATCTTTGTATATTTATTACAAGCTCCACTTTTAAGAGATATATTTGTAGGATATTCACAGCTTAAAACTACTTTTGAATTACCATTTGTTTTTGATTTTCAAACACTATTTTTAGTATTTTTCCTAAGTGTTCCTATCTATATAGCAGCAACAATCATCCCATCATGGAAAACAGCTACACTTGAAGCGGACGAGGCGATAAGATAATGATAAAAATAAAAAATGTAAGTAAAATATATACTATAAACAAAAACAATACAGTAACTGCACTAAACAATATTGACTTGAACTTCAAAGAGGGGGAACTTATTGTTCTAAAAGGAGCAAGTGGGAGTGGGAAAAGTACTATTTTATCCCTTATTGCAGCACTTAGTAAACCAACTACAGGAGAAGTAATAGTTGATGATAAAAGAATCTCTAAACTTCCTGATAGATTTGCATCACTTTATCGACGAGAAAATATAGGATTTATTTTCCAAAAATATAACTTGATTCCAACTTTAAGTGTTCAAAAAAATATATTATTACCTTTGGTTCCATCAAATCCAGATGAACAAGAGGCACAAAAAAAACTTGAGATAGTGATGAAAAAATTCAATATCTCACATAAAAAAGATGCAATAGTTAGAAACTTGTCAGGTGGAGAGCAACAAAGAGTCGCAATCGCTCGTGCTCATATAAATGACCCAAAAATTATTATTGCAGATGAACCAACGGCAAATCTAGATGAAAAACTTTCAATTCATTTTATCGAGATTTTAAAAGAATTAAAATCAACAAATAAAACAATTATTGTAGCAACTCACGATCCATTGTTTTTTGATCTTGACTTTGTAGATAAAGTAATTGAAGTTTACAATGGAAATATAGTATCATGATATTATCACCAGAAGTTTTAAGTATCTTAATACTAGATGTTATTTTTCTATTTTTTTCGCTTATAGCTTTAATATTAAGTATCAAAATATTTTTAAATTGGGATATAAATTCTACTAGTAAAACACAATATAAACTTGAAAAACAAAGTTTTTTAACTGCTACAATTATCAAATACATTTTTGCAATTAAACTTCCACTTTTTCTATTTTTTATTTTTACATTAGATAAAATATCTTCAGTCCTAACTGGTGCCATGTGTGCGGCAGGTGTAGTTGATGCAACACAATATGGAACATATTTATTTATACTTAAGATTTTAAATATTTATATATTTGGTTTTTGGTTACTTATACATCATCTAGATATAAAAGATGAACATTTATCTCTAACAAAAGCAAAATTTGGATTTTTCATTTTTGCATTCTTTATTTTTGTCTCAGAAATCATACTTGAACTCACTATGTTTTTAGCAATTGATATTGATAAGATGGTAAGTTGCTGTGGAACACTTTATTCAAACTCCGCAACTTCATATATATCAAACATATTTTTAATAGATACACCTATTTTATTAACTCTATTTTATGGAAACTTCATAGTTATTGTTATCTCTTATTTTATGAAGAAAAAGTATATTTTTACCTTAGCAAACTTTTTCTTTTTGATAATTTCAATTATAAGTATTATCTCATTTTTTGGTACATATATATATGAACTACCAACACACCATTGTCCATTTTGTTTCTTGCAAAAAGATTATTATTATGTTGGATACTTTATCTATACATCATTGTTTTTAGGTACATTTAATGGTCTTGCAACTGGTTTTATCAATAAATTTAATATCTCCATGATATTTAATATAATATTTACTTTGCTTATATCTGCTTATCCTATTATTTTCTATATTAAAAATGGTGTTTGGCTTTAACTTACTGATATAAATCAATTAAATTACTAATTAATTGGGTATAATACTGCAAAATTATTTAAAGGCAATTAGATGAAAAAATTAAGTCTATTATTTACTAGTATGGCTTTTCTTGCACAGCTAGTTTTGGCGCAGAGTTTACCAGTAAAAAATCAGGATGTTTCTCCAGATCAATTAAGAAAACAAAATAAAGAGATAGCACAATTAGCAGCTAAACAATTATCAAAAAACCTACCTCAAGTAGTAAACAAATATACTACAGTAGTAAGCATAAAAGCAAGTGGAGCATCACTTATTTATACTTATGAGATAAAAACTGGAGCTAAAAGTGATGAAGCTATTAGAAAAGAAGATAGAACTGCTTGGGAAAAAGTATTTATAGAAAATGTTTGTAAAAGATCAAAAAGATTTATAGAAGCACAAATAAATTTATCATATGTTTATACAAGTGGAATCTCTAAAGAAAAACTATTTCAATTTGATGTAACACCAGAAAAATGCTATAAACAATACGGGAGATACTAATGAAAATAATCTCATTTATTCTTACAGCTCTAACAATTGGATTGATTTTTACAGGATGCGAAGAAGCTCCAACAAGTGAAATAGCAAAAGTACATTGGGACAGAGATATGTGTGCAAGATGTGTAATGGTTGTAAGTGACAGAAAAAACACTACACAAGTAAAAGACCCAAATACAGGTAAAAAATACATGTTTGATGATATAGGCTGTGCTGTTTTATGGTTCAAAGATGAAAAAATATCTTGGAAAGATCAAGCGGTTATTTGGATTACTGATGTAAATACTGGAGAATGGATAGATGCAAGAACAGCTTTTTATGATACAGAAAACATAACACCAATGGCATATGGGTTTAGTGCTCATAAAACAGAAGTTACAATAAAACAAGGTCAAGAGATTGTTGATTATGAAGAGTTATCAAAAAGAGTTATCAAAATAGGAAAATAAGGAATACTATGACAGAAGAACAGTACAAAAAACTAACAACAAAAGATAAAGTAAAGTTAGCAAATGATGCAACTACACCAAAAGAATTAATAAAAAAAATTATAGAAGAAGATGATATGGATTTAAAGATGCAACTTCTTATGAGTTCACAAAGTATTATAGATGAAATAGCAAATAAATAACTATTAAAATATCTAATATTCAACTATAATACTATATAATAAATACAAATTTAACGTATTGGATATAATTGAAACATAATAAACAAACAACTAGCTATACAAAAATAACAGCAAAAATTATGGTTATAACATTAATTGTAACTTTGAGCTTTGCTTATTTGTATGGAGAGTACTTAAAAAGTGAATCTATACAATCTCTATCAAAATCAGATGCCAAACAAACAAGTATGTTGGTTTTCGAATCTTTATATTCTGCAATGGAAAAAGGTTGGACAAAAAAAGATTTAGAAAAAATAATTCACAGACTCAATAATGTAAATAAAGATTTAGAGATAAATGTTTATCGATCTGCAATAGTTGCCAACAAATTTGGTGTTATAAAAAAAGATCAACAGGCTATACAAACTAATCCCGATGTAGCAAGAGCCATAAAAGGGGAAGAGATACTCAATATTTTAGAAAGTGATAATATTGAGTATTTTTACCCTATAGTAGCAAAAGAAGATTGTTTGATATGCCATACCAATGCTAAAAATGACGACATTCTTGGTGTTATTACAATCATGTATCCAATAATTGATTTAAAAGTTTCATTAAATGATATGATAAACTTTTTTATATTATTTATAGTGATATTTTCTGTATTACTTTTTTTAGTACTGTTTATTGAGTTTGATACTTACTTATTAAAGCCAATTAAAAATTTTGTTAGCACTCTCAATAATATTTCATCAAGCCATGATATAACTAAAAGAATCGAACTCAATGACAATGTTGAAGAGATAAACTCTATGCAAGTTGTCTTTAATGATATGCTAGACTCTATTGAGTTTCAATTTTATAATGACACACTTACCAAATTGCCAAATAGAAAGAAACTAATAGAGCTATTGGATGCAAAAGACAACTATGTATTTACACTTATAAATATAGATAACTTTAAAGAGATAAACGATCTATATGGAAATAAAGAGGGGGATATTGTACTCCAAGAGTTTTCTGAATTTCTTAGTACAAAGCTATTAACAGATTGTCGACTCTTCAGACTTCACTCTGATGAATTTGGTATGCTATTTTCTAAAAATTTTGATTTGGAATTTTTCAATAAATTTACAAAAAATTTAAGTGAAGATATTAGTCATGAAAAGTTTAAAGTTGATAATGGGAAAAGCCATATTCTTTTAAATAGTACAATTGGAATATCTCACGGAGACCACTCTTTACTTATAAATGCAGATATAGCACTCAAACTTGCTAAAAAAAGAAAGAAAAACTTTTTGGTATATGACCCATCTATGCAGGTTGAACATGAATATGAACAAAATCTAAAGTGGACAAAGAGAATAAAAGATGCAATACAAAATGATAAAATTATCTCACTATATCAACCAATTGTAGATTGTCAAACACAAAAGATTGTAAAATACGAATCATTAATGAGAATGATTGATGACAATGGTGAGTTTATCTCTCCTGCATTTTTTCTAGATTTAGCAAAGAAAAATAAGCTTTACCATGAACTTACAAAAATTGTTATCAATAAAACTTTTGATTTGTTTGAAAATATACCTTCAATGGTATCTATTAACTTATCTGTTGATGATATTTTAGACCCTGAAATAGTATCTTTAATTATGGATAAACTAAATACAAGTAATATTGGGCATAAAGTCTCTTTTGAAATAATTGAATCTGAGGGTATAGAAAACTTTGAAAAAGTTGTGGAGTTTATCAATGAAGTTAAAAAGTTTGACTGTAAAATATCTATTGATGACTTTGGGACAGGATATTCTAACTTTGAATACCTTATGAAGCTAAAAGTAGATTTTATAAAAATAGATGCATCAATGATTAAAAATATTGACTCAAATGAAGAATCAGCAATGATTACAGAAACAATAGTTGACTTTGCAAAAAAACTTGGTATTAAAACTGTTGGAGAATTTGTATACTCTAAAAGTGTATTTGATAAAGTTGTTGAAGTGGGAGTTGACTATGCTCAAGGGTATTACTTCGGAGAACCTGCTATACTAGAAAGTTAAATAAAAATTCTATTTAACTTTTATTAGTATTTTATTTTCTTTATCTTTATAAGAGACTTTTTTCTTAGAAAAAAGTGTATATAAAAAATCATCACTATAAGAAGCATCTAAATATTTGCTATTAAACTTTTTGGAACTAATACATTGTAGTGTTCCTTGACATATTTCATCTTTATATATCTCTAAATCCAAAACTACTTGACCAACATTAAATATTTGAAGATGTATATATCTTCCATAGTTTGTTATGAAACCTTTGTCATAAAACTTCATATTTGGTGTTTTTAAAAGTATTGTTGCACTTTTTGATTCTATAGGTTTTTTAGTCACACATCCAACAAAAGATAATACAGAAACAATAAGAATAGTATTTTTTATAAAAGTTTTAATGATCAATAATCTTATCTAGGCCAAACTTCTGGAATCTTCTTCGGTTTTTCACCGAACCATTTTTTATAAAGTTTTATATATGAGCCATCTTTTACTGAATTTTGAATTGCAAAGTTTACAGCATCTCTAAAGTTTGATTCATTTTCAGGTATACCCATACCATATGGTTCATCCGCTATTGTTCCGCCTATAACTTTTAATTTTCCTTTGCTATCTTTAGCTTGTATACTACACCAAACCAAATCTGTTGTAACAGCATCAATCTTACCTTTTTTTAGCGCCATAACAGCCTGAGGATATTCTTGAAAATAAATAATCTTTGCTTTTGGAGAGAGTTTTTTAAAGTTATCTCCACTAGTTGCACCTTGTATTGCACCTACTTTTTTACCTGCAAAACCTTTTACTGTTTTAGTATTTTGTGATTTTCTTACCAGGATAGATTGTCCATCAAAAAAATATGAAACTGTAAAGTCAATTGTATCATCTCTTTTTACTTTATGTGTCATAGAAGCAGCTGCAATATCAATTTGCCCACTTGCAACTAAAGGGATTCTTGTCTTTGAAGTTACTTGTTGGAATTTAACTTTTACACCTAAATCTTTGGCAATATATTTTAATAAATCTATATCAAACCCAACTACTTTATTCTCTTCATTCACAAATCCAAATGGTTTAAAATCATATTTTACACCAGCTTTTAATATACCTGAATTTTTGACATCTGCTAATCTATCAGCAGACGCAATACCACTTAACATCACAATTGCAACTAAACTTGTCAATGTCTTTTTCAACATATTATTCCCTTTTTGTATAAGTATTATTATCTAAATAAGTTTACACTAGTTTACTTAATTTAAACTAATAATATAAATAAATATTAGCTATATATATTATGAATTTTCTAATCTAGATAATAAAGATTTTCCCAATTCTATATTCTTTGAAGAGCCCTCTATCGCCTTTTTTGTATCGTCTAATAGATCAGAAATTTTTACTTGTATAGTATCTGAATCTTTTAATTGATTATCAACAATACTCTGAACTTCTGTTGAGTCTTGCTTATTTTGTTGAGATAATTTTATAAGATAATTTAATTTTTCTATTGCTTGCAAAGATATAGAAACACTATTGTCTATTAATTCATTTGATTTATCACTATGCTCTTTTGCACTTTTAGTCATATTACTAATATCATCTATTTTTTTGCCTATTTCTTGAGTCGAGTGCTTTGATGAAGCGGCAAGTTTTTTAACTTCGTCCGCAACAATGGAGAAACCTTTACCATAGTCCCCTGCTCTTGCAGCTTCAACTTTTGCATTTAGTGATAATAGATTTGTTTGTATTGAAATTTGATCATTTATCGAAACCAATTCTGTGATCTCTTTATTTGCAACAGTTAAAGAATCTATTGTAGTAGTAAAGTGTTCGAAAATTGTATCTAAACTATTTATTGTATCAGATAGTTTTTTGATAAGTAATATAATATTTTCACTCTCAGTGCTTGATAACTGTGATGTTTTGTAGTTTGTAGATGACTTTTCTTCAATTTGACGAGACTTGTCTATAAATTTATTTGTCAAATCACTAATATCTTTTATCTCTATAACTTTTTCTTTTGAAGCATTGTTGACATTAATAGCATTATTTGTCATATTGTTAGCAATCATAACTGATTCGTCTAGTTTAATCTTTTCATATTTCTTTTCTATTTCTAGCAGTCTTTCATATTCATTTTTATTAATCTCAATCACAATTTCATTCTCCATTTTGTTTTTTCATTACACTTATGACACAAAGGTACAATCTCATTCTTCTTCACATTAATACTGCTATTACATCTTATACATTTCAATTTTGAATCAATTGACGCTACTTCTCCAACTTGAAACTTTATCTTCATACTTAGTGCGGTATAAGTCGATACCATAAAAGGAACCGTAAATGTTAATAGGGTTTTAAGATAATCAATACTAGCAAAATCTAAAGAAAATATCTTATCACCTTGATTGATAATATTCAATATCATACCTACAAATAAGGCAATCTTTAGAGACTTTAGCAACATTACTTTATCGTTTACTATTATTAAATAAATTTTTAATCTTTCCATCGATTATTATACTATTTAAAAGAATATAAGTAAAGGAATATATTAAAAATAATATTAGATGATTAAATTACTTAATATTATTATTTTAAAATAAGTCTTAGATGATAATCTTTCACTTTAAATAATACAAGGACATAATTATGAGTAAAATAATATTAGAAAAAGAATGTGGTTGCTTTAAAAAAAGTGACTTACAAAATAATCAAAGTTTTGAATCAAAAGATGATGCACTAATGAAAGCAATGTCAATGGTAAACTATATGAATACAGAATTTTGTAATAAACATGATTTTGAATTAAGTGAAGATGGAGACAACTTTTTTATTGCAGTTGAAGAACCAAGACAACATAGCGGTTGCTGTGGTGGTGGACACTGTTCATAAAAGACTAGACAAAAAAATATATAAAAAGAGTCTTATATCTTTAAATAGTTATGATACAATTTTTATATATAAATTTGTGGAGTACCAATGTTATCACTAACAAAAAAAAACTGCAATATGTCAAATACAGATTCGTATATAAGATTAGCTATATCTTTTATTTTAATTATTATTGCAGTGAAAACACAATGTTATCTTCTGATGTTGATGTCTATTTTTTTAGCATATACAGGGATAGCAAAACACTGCTTTGCTTACGACCTATTTAAAATAAATGAAAAATTTTCATTAAAAAACTATTATATGTCTTACCTTCCAAAACACAATCCCTCTGCTGTTTTTATCTTTAATGAAAAAGGTAATATTTCATTTGAAAATGAAAGTGCAAGTACTAACTTTAATCAAATTGAAAATTTTAAAGATTTTAATATCATTGATACATCAAAAGCATTAGAAACTTTAATTGAAGATACTTTTTATTACAAATTCGATAATTTTCATTTTCAACTTGATGTGAAAGCAATAAAAGATATAAATTCAATTTTGGTATATGCAACAGATATTACAGAAATCATGGAACTCAACGTAGAGATAGAAAAAACCCAAAAAGAGATTATTTATACTATGGGTGAGATTGGTGAAACAAGAAGTAAAGAGACAGGAAACCATGTAAAAAGAGTTGCACAATACTCATATATGTTAGCCATAGAATATGGACTAAGTACAGAAGAAGCAGACAAACTAAAAATGGCTTCACCAATGCATGATATAGGAAAAGTTGGTATTCCTGATTCTATTTTAAACAAACCAGGTCGTCACACAGCGCAAGAATTTGGTATCATGAAAACACATGCACAACTTGGTTGTGATATGTTAAAAAACTCTGATCGTCCTATCATAAAAGCAGCAGCAATAGTTGCTAGCCAACATCATGAAAGATATGATGGTAAAGGATACCCAAATGGTTTAAAAGGGGAAGATATACATATATATGGAAGAATAACAGCTATTGCAGATGTATTTGATGCACTTGGTAGTAAAAGAGTCTATAAAGAAGCTTGGGAACTAAATAAAATACTAGAACTATTTAAAAATGAACGCGGAGCACATTTTGATCCAAAACTAGTAGATATATTTTTTAATAATCTAGATGATTTTTTAGAGGTTAGAGATAAATATAAAGATATTTAATCTACTCTTTTATCTTTATATCTAAAATTGTATATCCTGTTAAAGTTTTATTTTTTGTATTGTAGAAAAATTCTACTTTTGAACTAAATTGTGTTTTGTAATCAAAATCCATTGTAACCTTTATTATCTCAGTTTTAACAGACACAGTATGACCAAATCTCCCTTTTTTTGATATCTCATCTAAATAAGATTCATCAAAAGGAAGTTCAGATAATTTTTCATAAATTTCACTATGTTTTGCAATTTGATCCAAACTGTAATCATTAGCATCATAAAAATACATTTTTAACAGCTCTTTAGAAGCAAAGTTTATATCAAATGATGGTGCAGAAAATGAAAATATCTCATCAAAAGGTACATCATAAATCAATGGATCATTTTTTTGTAAAAAATAATAATCTTTGATAATTTTAAAATGCTTCTCGTTATAAATTTTGCCATTACGAAAAATTGGTTTTTCAATGACAATTTCACTTTTACTACCACTATTTATATCAATACTATCTTTGTCAACAGTATCTATCAACAAATTAATAAAAAACTCAGGATCTCTTACTTGGTACTTATATAAAAATGTTACAAAGTTATCATATGCAATATTGTCTTTTGTTTTCATAGCATTTGTTAAATTATTTATATTTAAATATTTACTTGCAGAATCAATATTAAAATTGATAAGACTGTCATCCAAAGGTAAAGAAAAAGGCATTTTTGAACCATAAAAAATACTCTCTTCGTCAAAATTAACTTTTCCAAAATATTCAGTTAAATTACTCATTAGATTATTTGTTTGGATCAAAGCAAACTCTTCAGTAATAGTATCTTTAGTCTCTTTTGTATTATTTAGAAAAATCATAACAACACTCATAAGTGCCATGATGAGCAACAATGTTGTAAATAAAACTATCCCTTTTCTCATCTTATTGAACCTTTTGCAATTTTAAAACTATAGGATTAATATCTTGTGCTCTAAATAATATATTAAAGTATTTATTTTCAAAAAAAACTTTAAAACTATTTGTTTTAGTTGCTAATATATCTCCATAAATAAATTCTTTGTATATATCATCTTTTTTGTATATATCATATTTTTCCAAAGATTCTGTACGTATCAATGATAGATTCTTTTTACTCACCAAATAAGTAACATATGGTTCAATAATATTATATATAGAATTTTTAGTCTGAAATCTTACGATATCATACTTTTTCCCATATATAATAGCAGGCGCTCCTACTGTTTGTGAAAAATCACGAACCATAAGTTTAAAAACTTTTGATTCATTATAAATATTATTAGCATTTTTTAAATAAGGTTCATTTAGCTTTTTAGTAGTACCAATTGTATTTGAAAGAAAAGTAAAAAGTACTCCCAAAATTGCAATAGATACCAAAACTTCTACAAGGGTAAATCCTCTTATTATATTTTTTTTCATTCTGGTCTCTGTATAGATAAAAAATCTAAAGGGATATTATTTTTATAGTTTATACGAATATTGGCAAACTCTAAATAATAATCTTTTTTTCCATCATTATATAAAAAAAGTTTCTCTTTCAAATCTTTTTGCCCTTTTATAACCACAGATTTCAAGTATGACTTATCTTCATCACTTAGATTTTTAAAAGTAAGTAAATCATCTAACTTATACTCCTTGTTATCCTCAAAATCTTCCCCTATATGTAACATAGAATTTGCTATTAATAAGGTATTTTGTTTTTGAATATTTACATGCATAGCATTTTTATTAAATGAATTAAAATTCAAAATTGCTGTTCCTAAATAACTCAAAATGATAACAGAAACTATAACTTCTATAAAACTAAATGCTGGTTTCATTCTGCTTTTCCTGCATACATAG
>Ga0193964_1000872_pt1 | contig 14149 bp, 13 predicted proteins | sample FB_7_MG_FD_140323 | JGI IMG/M metagenome (GOLD analysis project Ga0193964, IMG submission 140323) | Microbial mat bacterial communities from the Broadkill River, Lewes, Delaware, United States - FB_7_MG | ecosystem: Environmental > Aquatic > Freshwater > River > Microbial mats | place: USA... | reverse complement strand
TCTTGTGTTCAAGACGGTTCAAAACCTCTTGAATGCGTCTAAGTCTCTCTGCACCCACTTCGCCTGTGATAGTGTGACCTTTTTGGCAATGCTTATGCTCTTCCATAGCAACCACTTGTGCTAATTTTTCCCAAACACCACCAAAAGGTGTAACAAATCTTCTCTCAAAATGCGAACCTTTAAATATCTCATCAGGAACTAAAGATGCATAAAGAGGTTTACTTGCATAGTGCTTCTCTTTGATAAATGGGTCTTTTATAAGCACCTTCTCCATAACTCTATCCATCAATTCAGATATAACAGCCTTGATAGCTCTATTTTTATTTTGACCCATCTATTTCCTTTACTCAATACTTCTCTCATATCTCTTTGGCAGTATAATAAAATATTGCTTTATATAGTATATTCTTTAGGTTATCTTAGCCTCTAGTTTTTGTACCATATCCATAGTTCGTAAAACACTATCAGAGGTTAAGCTCATAGAATCAACTCCCATCTTCAAAAGAGCCTCTGCCATATCAGGGTAGTCAGAGGGGGCTTGTCCACAGATACCAATAGGGCGGTTATTGCGTTTTGCACCCTCGATAGCCATCTGTAACATCATCATAACTCCCTCATCTCTCTCATCAAAATCAAAGGCGACGAGTTCACTATCGCGGTCAACTCCTAGTACAAGTTGTGTTAAATCATTAGAGCCAATGCTAAAGCCATCAAATATTTGGCTAAAGGCATCTACTTGAATTACATTATTTGGGATTTCACACATTACATAGATTTTAAGTCCATTTTCTCCTTGGGTCAGACCATATTTTGCCATAGCTTCTATGACTCTTTTGCCCTCTTCTACGCGTCTGCAAAATGGTATCATCAAGATAATATTCTCCATGCCCATCTCTTCACGGACTCTCTTCATAGCCATACACTCTAGGGCAAATCCCTCTTCATAATGTGGGTCTGTATAGCGTGATGCTCCACGAAACCCTATCATAGGATTCTCCTCTTCAGGTTCAAAAATCTCTCCACCCAACAAAGAGGCATACTCATTACTCTTAAAGTCACTCATCCGCACAACACAAGGCTTAGGATAGACCGAAGAGGCAATAGTAGCTACTCCCTCGGAGAGTGTCGAGACAAAATACTCCTCCAAAGAGCTATAGGCTCGTGCTAAATGCTCTATTTTTTCTCTTGTCTCTATCTCTAGCTTATTGGGGTATTTGAGTGCCATTGGGTGGACCTTGATAAAGTTAGAGATAATAAACTCCATCCGTGCCAACCCAATACCATCCACAGGAAGCCATGCTAGAGAAAATGCCAAAGAGGGGTTGCCCATATTGAGCATAATATTTGTTTTTGTTTTACTTAAGTTATTGAGGTTGGTCTGTTCTACGCTATACTCTAATAACCCCTCATAGACAACTCCCTCTTCACCCTCAGCACACGAGAGGGTAATCTCTTGGTCTGTCTGGAGTAGCTCTGTAGCGTTGTATGTAGCCACTATCGCAGGGATACCAAGTTCACGAGCCACAATAGCAGCGTGGCAAGTTCTGCCTCCTCGGTTGGTAATGAGTGCGGAGGCCTTTTTCATAATAGGCTCCCAATCAGGAGAGGTAATATCTGCTACAAGTATCTCTCCATCTATAAATTCATGGAGCTTGGAGACATCATCAATAATGCGTACTTTTCCTTTGGCAATCTTCATACCCACTGCACGACCACGCAGTATCTCTGCACTTTTTTCTTTGAGTTGGTACTGCTCTAAGATAGTACTATTCTCTTTGGATTTTACAGTCTCAGGACGAGCTTGGACAATATACAACTCTCCATCTCTGCCATCTTTTGCCCACTCTATATCCATAGGACGGTAGAGACCTGCTCTTTTGGTATAATGCTCTTCAATAGTAATAGCATAACTAGCTAGTTTCGTCACCTCATCATCACTCAAACAAAAATTGTTTTTCTCTTGGTCTGTAGTGTCTCGATTGATAACAGACTCCTTACCCTCAGAGAAAATCATCTTTTTTGATTTATTCCCTAAACGCCGTTTGAGTACTCTCTTGTAGCCCTTTTTGAAAGTAGGCTTATGTACCCAAAAACTATCAGGGTCTATTGTCCCTTGCACAATATTCTCTCCAAGTCCCAAAGCACCATTAATAAAGACGACATCCTCAAACCCACTCTCTGTATCTATAGAGAACATCACCCCACTCGCACCAATATCACTGCGAACCATCTTCATAACCACCACAGAGATATCCCCCTCTAGGTAGGAGAATCCATTGTTGTATCTATAGTCAATAGAGCGGTCATTAAAGTTAGAAGCAAGACACTGCAAGTAACTCTCTAGTAGGAGCTTATCTCCATCAATATTAAGATAACTATCGTTTTGTCCTGCAAAAGATGCATCCACAGAGTCCTCAGAGGTAGCAGAAGAGCGAATAGCTAATGAAAGCCCCTCTCCATACTGCTCTTTTAGCTCTTGATAAGAGGCTTCTATCTCTTGAATTAAGTCAGATGGAATAGTACACGCCAACACTATCTCTCTTGCTCTTTTGCCTCTGCGTTGCAGATCATTAATATTATGAGAATCAAGCCCCTCAAAAAGTCTCTCTAACTCTGTGTAGACTCCATTATAGGTCAATATATAACGATACGCACTCGCTGTGATAGCAAATCCATTGGGAATACGGATACCTTCTTTTGAAAGATAGTGATACATCTCCCCTAAACTTGCATTTTTCCCACCCACTTGGGAAACATCCTCCATCCGAAGTTCCGAAAACCATTTTATATAATTAAACATAATAACTCCTTATTAGTTATTTTACTGCTTAATGGTTAATGGGGTTATTAAAACTTCTCCTGACGGTTGAGTTTATACTTTACTATTCCATCTTTAATCTCAATAATAGAAAAAAAGTTTTTTGTAATAACCAAAGAGCATCCATCTTCTTTGTTTTCAAAATATTCTAGTGATAATTTTTTGCCTAACTCCAAAAATTCATCATCTCCAGTATAATTATTTATAGGTAAATCAAGATAGAGGAGTGGGTCTAGTGCCTTTTCATTATTATAAAAAAACATCCCCTCATTGAGCCTCTCTAAGCTAGAGAGAGTGCCATCTACTCCTAGTTTTTGGGCTATTAGATGCCCAAGACTTCTAATGTAGCTTCCCTCACTTACTGTAGCTTCAAAGTGGACAAAGGGGTGGTTATAGTTGAGAAGTTTTATAGTGTGAATAGTAGAAGTTATCTTTTTGAGTTCTACATCTTTGCCCTCTCGTGCGAGTTCGTAGGCTCGTTTGCCACCTATTTTTTTGGCAGAGAATTTAGGGGGATAATACTCAAGCCTCCCCTCAAAGCTCGTAAGGGTTTGTTCAATATCTTCTGTAGTAAATGCTGGAATATCTATAATACTATCAACTTTCTCAATATCAAGCGTAGGGGAGTTTACGCCAAGCCAGAGTGTAGCACGGTAGGTTTTGGGTGTCTTTTTGAGGTAGTTAAAGAGCTTGGTATACTGCCCTGTAGCCACAATCAAACACCCTGTAGCAAAGGGGTCGAGTGTGCCTGAGAAGCCTACTTTTTTGGTACTGTATTTTCTTTTAACATAGCCCATATAGCCATTAGAGCTACGAAATATAGGTTTTTTAACAACAAAGAGTCGGTTCATTAGACAGACTGCACAAAGGAGCTAAGTATCTTTTTTTTATTGCCCCCAAAATTAATAAGTAGGTTATACTCTTTACCTGTTTTGTTCACCGCTTGTACACGCCCTATTCCAAATATTTTATGCTTGACTAAATCACCTTTTTTGTAGCCTGAGCTTTTTGTAATTTTGAGGCTTGTACTCTTGATAAGTCCCGCTTCTCCTAAAAATCGGCTCTTATCTATCATCTTTCTACGCCCTTTATAGAAGCGACTATCAACATAACAAAGCGTCAAGTGCTTTTTGGCTCTAGTGATAGCCACATAGCCCAAACGACGCTCCTCTTCCATATTGCACCCATCTCCAAGAAGTGGGAAAAACTCCTCCTCTAATCCAATGACAAAGAGGTGTTCAAACTCCAAGCCTTTGGCTGCATGGACACTCATAATAGTAATAATATCACCCTCTACCTGATCTTGTTCGCTACTTAGGGCTATATCATTAAGAAACTCATCAAGAGTAAGAGAGGGAGTCTTTTCTACAGAGTCTCTAAAGTATCCATAAAACTCATCAATATTCAAAATACGGTCATGTCCATCTACCATAGAGGCGTAGTAGTTTTTGAGACCTATCATCTCTTCAAAAAGTGTTATAAATGCAAGAAGAGATGTTTGGCTACTCTGTTGTAAGAGTTTAATATCAGCTATCAATTTTTTGATTGCTAGAGATACTTTTTTGCCTACAATCTCTTGAAGTTTTGGTTGTGTTGCTGTATTAATAGCCCCATAAAAAGATGAGTTTTGCTCAAATGCAAACTTTTGCAACTTCTCTATAGAGGCTTTTCCTATCCCTCTTTTTGGTTTATTCACAATACGAATAAAAGAGAAATCATCATAAGGATTAGATAAAACTCGTAAAAAAGAGATAACATCTTTGACCTCTGCTCTCTCATAAAAACGCATACCTCCAATAAGCTTAAACCCTAAGCCCTCTTTGGTAAACCCCTCTTCTAACGAGCGAGAGAGTGCATTGATGCGGTAGAGTACTGCAATATTATCAGGGTGGACACCTGAGAGTAATAACTCTTTAATCTCTTGTGCTATTGTTTTGGATTCATGGACTTCATCCAAAGAGTGGTGGAGTTTGACACTTGGTCCTTGACCTTGTTGACTTATAAGCTTTTTGCCTAGTCTATTGCTATTGTGTTCTATTAGCCTATTAGCTGCTTCTAAGATGGGCTGAGTAGAGCGATAGTTGGTCTCTAATTTAATTGTCTTTGCACCTTCAAAATGGTCAGAAAACTCCAATATATTACGAATATTTGCACCACGCCAACCATAAATACTCTGGTCGTCATCACCTACAACACAAAGATTTTTATGCATACATACAAGATGTTCAAGAAGCTTAAACTGAAGCTCATTTGTATCTTGATACTCATCGACCATAATATATTGATAGCGTTCACTCGTCTCTTCTCTTAACTCTCTATTTTCATCAAGTATTTGATATGTGAGCATCAAAAGGTCATCAAAATCAACTAAGTTATTTTCTATAATATTATCTTGATATGCCACATAGACTTTAGCCACTTTTTGATAATCTTTGAGTTCTGCTTTTTCTAATACTACTTCGGGGCCAAGAAGGGAGTTTTTATACTTTGAAATTTCGCTTGAGATAAAAGAGATACTCAAATCGACTTTAAGCTCTTTTGCAAGAGAACGAAGAAGACGCTTCTTGTCATCACTATCAATAATCACGAAATTGTTATCTCTTCCAAGGTGATGGATATGAAATTTCAAAAAAAGAAGCCCAAATTTATGAAAAGTACATAAAAGGGGCAAGGATTCACTCTCTTTGGATACAAGATTCAAAGCTCTCTCTCTCATCTGCATAGCTGCTTTATTGGTGAAGGTTAAAGTGAGTATGCTTCTAGGGTCTATGCCAACTTCACCAATAAGGTAGGCAAGTCGTGTTACGAGTGTTTTTGTCTTGCCACTACCCGCCCCAGCGAGGATTAACAGGGGTCCATCTATGTGTATAGCCGCCTCTTGTTGATCCATATTTAATTCATTTAAAATTGTTTTCATTATTATTTCTCTTTTTCTTACTTATATATAAATTATAGCGTGGATAGGGTTAAAGGGAGCATATAGATTATAGTAGAGGATTATTACCATAACTTAATTAAGATAAAGTTATCAATTAGTTTAAGTTTACATAAGATATAATGTATTTAATATATATTATAAGTATTTAAGATAAAGGAATGACTTATGTTAAAAGATTTTGTTAAATTAGAGACATTTTTAACTGTTGCAAGAGAGAGAAGTTTCTCAAAAGCCTCTGCAAAATTAGGTATCTCCCAACCAGCCGTTACGCAACAAATCAAATTTATAGAAAAATATCTTGCTGCCAAAATTATAGAACGGAAAAAAAATGGTATCAAATTAACAGCAGAAGGAGAAGAACTCTACAAAGTAGCATCTGCTTTAGAGAGGCATATCCATATAGCCGAACATGATATTCTGAAGATTATCAACAAAGAGATTACTTTCCGTTTGGGTGCATCGTTTACTATAGGAAACTATGTAATTCCCGGAGAGTGTCTTAATACTATTGGTCAAGCAATTAATAATGATATTAATTTGAGTATTCAAGAGAGTCAAGTAATTATTGAATATATTAAAGACCGTAAACTAGATGTTGGTCTTATTGAATCACCAATTATGGATAATGAACTCATCTATAGAGAGTGGCTAGAGGATGAGCTTGTAGTCTTTAGTAATACACCTATCCCAAAAACGCTCAAAACAGAAGAACTCTATGATTTTAGATGGATATGCCGTGAAGAGAATAGCCATACAAAACGAATTGTTTCAGATGTTTTTGAAGATTTAGGTGTCTCTTGTAAAAGCTTTAATGTCCTTAGCGAAGTGGGCAATACCACTGCTGTTCTTCAGACTATCAAGCGAAGTAAAAAAGATGAGAGCAATCCTGTAGTCTCCATTATCTCCAAACATGCAATAGCAGATGAAGTACAAAATGGAGAGCTATTTGAAGCACGGCTTCGAGGCATAAAGATGGCACGAAAATTCTTTATTGTCTACTCCAAAGAGAACAAACATAATGCTTATGTTGATAAGGTCGTTGATTTTATTTTGGGTGGTAACTGCTAAAATTTAGATTTTATAGAAGATACCAAAATTTTTGGTAGTTCTATTTTTTCTTGAGAAATTTTTGATTTTCTGGATTATTAAGGAGTGCTGCCATAGAGGCACTTGTATCAATCTCCTCCTCACTCTCTTCCCTACTCTCTTGGGGAGTTGCCATATTGATTACAACAGGATACTCATCAACAAAAATCTGCTTAATTCCCAAAAGAGGCAGTGTTACCACAGAACCAAAGCTCTCTTCGCCAAAACCTGCTTCAAAACGAAAAGAGGTAGTATCTATATGTGCACTCTCATAAGTATATCCAGAGAGTATAAAAAGCACTGTCTCACCAAAAGTCTCTTTGATATGAGTAGGCAACTCAGGGTTAAAGTCAAGATACTCTGTTTCACAAGCAAGTGAAAACTCTTGGTCTTTATCAAACAAAAAACGAATCGTCTGTTCAATTGTCGTCATTGAGATCTCTTGATACTCTTTTGACTCAAATATGTTCTTATCCATAGTGAACCTCTGCTTTCATCCAAATAGGAGATATAATCTTAAATCCTACCATAGCATTCATTAGAGCTACACCATCAAAAGAAGAAATTATCTCTGATGGAATGTTTTTTTCTCTCAAAAAACCACTCTCTAGTAATCTTTGGCGTGTTGTCCCTTTGAGAAGCGGTTTTTTGGGTGTTATCCACTGCCCATTTTCCAAAAATGCAATATTTGCAATAGAGGTGTCTGTGATAAGACCATCTTGAATAATAACAATATCATCACTCTTTGGAGAACTCTCTTTGAGTGCGTCAAGCTCTCTTCTATTGGCATATTTATAACTATACTCTATAGCACTTCTCACCAAAGCTACTCTTTTAATCTCTTTGGGTTGGTAGGGGATATACTCTATACTCTCAATAGTACGACCATAGAGTATGCGACAGCGATAGGTTCCTAGAGTAGGAGGCGTGAGAAGTGGTGCCAAATCACAAAAGCTCTCAATCCCAAAAAGCTCTCTTCGAGATTGATTAAATCGCCAATTATGATAAGAGATATGCTCTACTTTGGACTCTTTTATGCAGAGTGTCTCTAGCAAAAGAGTACTAGGCATCACTCTGACTAAAAAGTCTTGTAGAGAGATACCTCTCTGCTGTATCACACAGTATAGTCACAATAACTTTGCCCTGATTCTCTTGACGACACGCAACGCTATAGGCTGCTTGAAGATTGGCTCCTGCTGAGATACCCACCAATAACCCCTCCTCTTTGGCTACTGCCGAAGCCATAGCAAATGCCTCATCATTACTCACAGTTACAACCTCATCATAGATAGAAGTATTCAAAATATCAGGAACAAATCCTGCTCCAATTCCTTGTATCTGATGGGGTGATGGTGAGCCTCCACTAAGTACTGGAGAGTCTTGTGGCTCTACAGCAATAGATTGGAGTGTAGGAATATGCTCTTTGAGCATTTCGCTTGTCCCTGTAAGAGTCCCTCCTGTCCCTACAGAAGCTACAAAAATATCAATACCATTGTCTGTATCTTTAAGAATCTCTAGGGCTGTTGTTTTGCGATGTATATCAGGATTATTAGGGTTTTGAAACTGCTGAAGAACAAGAGCATTATCAAGGCTCTCTTGAAGTCTATTCGCTTCAGCGATAGCTCCATTCATCCCTTTGGTAGCAGGTGTTAAAACAAGTTTTGCACCCAAATGTGTAAGCAGTTTGCGTCTTTCTATACTCATAGACTCTGGCATAGTCAAGATTAAACTCAGTCCCTTAGAGGCACAAATAGCTGCTAATCCTACTCCTGTATTTCCACTTGTTGGCTCAATAATAGTAGTATCATCTGTAATACTTCCATCTGCTATAGCCCCCTCTATCATATTTAATGCAATACGGTCTTTTACAGAACTTGTAGGGTTCATAAATTCACATTTACCAAGTATCGTTGCACCACTCAACTTAGAGAGCTTTTTTAATTTTACTAGAGGTGTGTTTCCTACGAGTTCTTCTATACCATTAGCTATCATCTTTCATCCTTATTCGTTTCTTGTACGAGAGGTTTAAACTCATAATTTTCATCATCATAACACTCAATCATACCACTTTTCATATCATAATACCACCCATGCAAAAAGACCTCACCTTTATCAACGCGTCTTTTGACTGCTGGATAGGTAAGTAGATTTTCAAGCTGAAAGATTACGGATACTCTCTCGGTATATCTTAAAAGTGCCTCTTTATTATTTTTGTGTTCGCTCATCATAGCTACTCTTTTGGGTGCTTGTCCTAGCTCTAACCACTTAATAGTATGAATATTTTCATCTGTTTTTGGAATATCTTTATAGAGTGAGGCTATCGCTCCACAATTAGAGTGACCACAAACAATAATATCTGTAAGACCCAATACAGAGATACCATACTCTATAGCAGAAGCAGTTGCATGATAATTTGCATCTGGTTGATAAGGAGCAACAAAGTTTCCAATATTACGGACAATAAAGAGGTCTCCAGGTCCACTTCCTGTAATCATAGCAGGCATTACCCTTGAGTCACTACACCCTATAAAAAGAGCCTTTGGATCTTGACCATCCTCTGAGAGTTCTTTGAAACGGCTCTCATTTTGTTTAAAGTTCACAGCACGAAAGTTCTCATGCCCTCGTTCAAACTCTTGTATCTTTTTATCAGGCATCAAGACTCCTTAAGAGATAGTATCAATAGTATAAGAGATTTTCTCTCTTGCCGACATAGGGACAACGCCATCATAATTATCTGGAACAGTAAACTCTTTTTTAGAGAGTGTTACCATCTTTTGTATAGGGGTAATTCCATAAATTTCTTGGGCATTATCAGATACAAATTTTTGCAGATTTTCAAAAGAGCTACTATTCTCTTCAAAAAGTTGTGCGAGTCGTTGTAGTGCAATAGGAGCTGTAAAGACCCCTGCTGCACACCCGGGGGCTTCTTTGGACTCTTTTGGATGGGGTGCGGAGTCACTTCCAAACATTACTTTTGGATGGGCATCAAGTGCCACGCGTAAGAGAGCTTCTCTATCTTCTGGTCTTTTGGCAATAGGTTTACAAAAGAGGTGTGGTTGCAACATTCCACCTGCTACATCATCAAGAGTAATAATAAGATGATGCAAGGTTATCGTAGCATAAAGATTTTCAAATTTATCCAAAGCCTCTACACTTGCCAAAGTAGTAATATGCTCCATAATAATCTTTAGTTTAGGAAAGTTTGTTGCTAACATCTCGTAGATTGGTACAAATTGTGCCTCTCTATCCATCACAAACCCATTTGTCTCGCCATGAATACACAATGGAATACCCAAATCACTCATAGCACTTAAAGTCTCTGTGAGTGCATCAATCTCAAATCCACTTACGCCACCTTCGGAGTTAGTTGTAATCCCTGCTGGATAGAGTTTGATAGCAGTAATCTCATCTTTCACACTCTCCAAAAATTCACGACTATAAGTAGGCTTAAAAAAAAGTGTCATATAGGGTACAAATGCACTCTCTCCTATACTCTCCATAATTCTTGCTTTATATGCAACAACTTCTTCTTTGCTAGAGAGAGGTGGAAGAAGGTTTGGCATAATAATAGCTCCTGCAAAACTAGAAGCAGAAAGAGGTGCAACAGTGCTAAGCATCTGTCCATCTCTAAGATGAAGATGCATATCTAATGGTGATCGCAGAGTAAGTGACATTGTATTCCTTTATTAAGTACAAATATAAATTTTATGTTAGATTTTGCCACAAAGAATGTTAAGATAGGGTATGAATATGGTAAAATAGTATTTATATTTTAATCAGGAGCATAGAACTATGATAATGAAAGGCAAAAAAGGTATCATCCTCGGTATTGCAAATAAAAAATCTATTGCGTATGGAATAGCTAAAGCTTGTCAAGAACAAGGTGCCCAAATGGCAATTACATTTCTTAATGAGAGATTTGAAAAAAAATTAGCACCAATAGCCCAAGAGTTGGAGTGTGGTACCAAACTCTACCCTTGTGATGTGAGTAATCCCCAAGAGATAGTAGCTCTAAGAGAATCACTTCAAAGAGATATGGGAGAGATAGACTTTGTGGTTCACTCTATTGCATTTGCCCCAAAAGAGGGTCTAAGTGGTCGATTTGTAGAGACACCAAAAGATGCCTTTAATATCGCTATGGAAATCTCTGTATTTTCTCTTATTGAGATAGCAAAAGAGCTAAAACCTATTATGTCTCAAAACTCTTCTATCCTTACACTTAGCTACTATGGTGGAGTCAAATATGTCCCTAATTATAACCTTATGGGTGTAGCAAAAGCAGCTCTTGAAATGAGTGTAAAGTATTTGGCAGAAGATTTAGGAAAAGATGGTATTCGTGTCAATGCAATATCCGCAGGACCAATCAAAACACTTGCAGCTGCTGGTATTGGTGATTTTTCATTCTTGCTCAAATGGAATGTGCATCACTCTCCACTGAAGCAAAATGTGACTATAGACCAAGTAGGAAATTCAGGAATGTATCTATTATCTGACCTTAGTTCTGGGGTAACTGGTGAGATACATTATGTTGATAGTGGTTACAATATTATGGGTCTACCTGCTGTAGAGTTTGATGAAAAAGGCAAAGCCTCTATTGCTTGGAATGGTGAATAACCCCACTAATGCAGACAAAAAATAGCACTTCATCCCCGCAATACCTTGCCAAAAAATCTTTTTTTGAGAAGGTACTTACTATCTATGGACGCAATGCAGTCACTGAAGCCCTAGAGGATACCTCTTTGGTAATTCACAAACTCCATCTAAGCGACTCCAACAAAAAAGCACCTGCTCTTGAGAAGATGATAGAAGTTGCAAAAAAAAGAGCTATAGAGATAGAGTATCATGACAAAAAAGCTCTCTCTCGTATCTCCAAAAACTCCAAACAAGACCAAGGCGTAGCACTTGATATAGTTTTGGAACATTTTAGTAATGAAGAAGAGTTTTTGGCAAATAATGACTCATATCGTATTTTAGCACTTGATGGCATTACAAATCCACAAAACTTAGGGATGATTATCCGCTCAGCAGCAGCAGGAGCGATAGATGCTATTATTCTTCCAAGCAAAGGTACAGCACAAATCTCTCCACTTGTAATTAAAGCAAGTGTAGGTACGCTCTTTTGTATGCCTATTATCAAAAGTAATAACCTCTACAAAACACTCCAAAATTTCCAATCTCATAATGCCAAACTCTATACTCTCTCTTCGTATGCTTCTCAAAGCTACAAAGAACAAGCCTATCCCAAAAAAGCTATTTTTGTTTTGGGTAATGAGAGTGAGGGGGTGAGCAAAGAGATAGAGAGACTCTGTGACCTAAAGATAAAAATAGAGATGAATCGTGGTGTAGAGTCACTCAATGTAGCTGTTACTGCATCTTTATTGGCATTTATGGAGTAAGCCCTCTCCAAAAAAGAGAGGAGTCTATTTAATACATGGTCGCAATAATTGCATAACAGATAAAAAACATTAGATGCGAAATACCCTCAAAGTAGTTTGTCTCTCCATCGTCTGTTGTCTTCCAAGCTAATAAAATAGTCAATATCAATGCACCTATCTGAAAAGCATTAAAATCAAGTGTAAGATAGATACCATTCATATAAGAGAGTGCCATCAAAAGAGGTACTGTTAATAAAATAGAGACAGTAGAAGCCCCCATAGCAATATTAACAACCCGTTGCATTTGGTCATTTTTGGCTGCTTTTATAGCTGTAAGTATCTCTGGAGAGACAGCAATAATAGCAATAATAAGTCCTGCTAATCCTGTAGAGATTCCTAAATCTTTGGCAATAACCATACCATCTTTAGCAAATATCTCTGCAAAAACTCCAATAAAAAAGATTAATAAGAAAATCACAACAAGGTTTGTAACATTACTTAAATGGTCAAAAATATAGTAATCCTCCTCCTCTGCATCTTCTCCTTGATGTTTTTTGAGTTGAAAAAATCTACTCTTTGCAGAACTCTTAAAGAAGTGTTGATGGGTCTTTGTCTGAAAAATAAAAATAGCAATATAAAAAATCATCAAAGTAATAGCAATCAAAACCGATGCTTGAAATAACTTATGTTCACCTATAGCAGAGTAGTTAATAATACTAGGAACTAAAAGTGCCGATGAAGCTACCAATAAAATCGTCGTATAGGTGCTAGAGGTATCCTCATTATGCTCCTGTTCTGAATAGCTAAGCCCACCAATAAATACCGCAATACCTAATAAAACATTCATATCTACAATAACAGCAGAGATAATACCTCCCTTAACAGTCTCAAGTGCTTGGGGTGAGTGTGTCGCTTCGAGTATTATCATAAATAACAATATAATCTCTACAGCAACAGCCGAAAATGTAAGTACAAAACTAGCATAAGGCTCTTCAAATCGTTCTGCTAATATCTCTGCAATCTCTGAAACAGTAATCGAAACAGCACCAATAGCTAAAGCTGCCGCAGTTGTAGCAAGATATGGCATACCTAGATGGTGAAAAATAAAAGCTGTAAGTCCTAAAACAACTCCTAATACAATATCAAGGTAGTTATTAAAAAAGCGTGGTAGGTTAAAGATATGTTGATGACGCGAGGGGGGATGTGAATCCAAAAATATTCTCCTAATTTTAATTGAAAAAAAGAATATCATAAGAAACTTAAAATAAAAGTAGAGTAGAAAAAGTCTCTTATTCCTTGGAATCTACATGGTAATTTTAGAATCAGTAACTAATGTTAATAGTCATCAGGACAAGAGTATCACAGAGTTAAAAATATATAAAAATTGCAGAGATTTTTTAAAAATATGTTATACTATCGCATGGAGCAAGAGAGTTGCAACCTCTCTTGCTCTACTACTTGGGCTACCAACACCTAACGGTGAAAATGATAACAAGCAGTATGACTATGACCAAAAGACGCATACGCTATCCTTTCTCTTGAGCTAGCCCAAGCCCCACCCACCAAGAAGATAAACTCTCCCTTGCAAACATTGTCAAATCATGCTATATATTTATAGAAAATCAGAAATAATATGCTACAATAAATACATGGAAATAAAAGAAAAAATAGATTTGATTAGCAAAAAAGTAGATATTGTCAAATCAAAGATTTTAGGATTTATGGCTATTGCTGGTGGAAGTTGGCTCTATGCTATAAAGACAGATTCTAAAACATTTTTAGATATTGGTATTTGGATTGCATTTATTTTGGCAGGATATGGAGTTATTGTTAACTTTTCAAAATTGGGTAATCTATACAAAGAGTTAGAGGAGATAGAAAAATGAGTTTTTTTGAAATAATGTTTACGCCAACGATTATATTATTGCCTAT